>OLSM01002872.1_pt1 | contig 10394 bp, 7 predicted proteins | sample 1672721 | NCBI WGS metagenome assembly OLSM01 (sample SAMEA3136717, study PRJEB25190) | human gut metagenome | reverse complement strand
GTCCGCGGAAAATGAAGGTATGGCCGCTCTGGGCGGCAATAATGGAATTCAGCATGACGGAGAGGTCCCCGCTGGTGGGATTCTTCATGCCCACGGGGATATCCAGGCCGGAGCCGGTCAGCCGGTGCTGCTGGTTTTCCACGGAGCGTGCCCCGATGGCCACATAGGACAGGAAATCGGACACATAACTCCAGTTGGCCGGATACAGCATTTCGTCCGCGGCGGTAAGGCCGGATTCTTCCAGCCACCGGAGGACCTGGTCCTCCATATCCTCCCGCTGGGAGACGAACCCTGCCAAGGCCTTTTCCCCCAAGGCCCTGCAGAACTCCAGATTCCCAGACAGGCCCTTCAGCGTTTCCACAGCAGCCTCCGGAGAGTCGATGAGGTAGCCGTTCTCCTCATCCCGGATAAAGCGCCTTGCACACCCGACGTCGGTGACCACCGGCACTAGGCCGTGACTCAAGGATTCAAACAGGGTCAATGGACCGCCCTCGGTGACAGAGAAGTTGACAAACACATCCTTGTCCTGATAGAAAGCGTCCATCTCCTGGTGGGGGATCCTCCCCAGCAGGTGGACCCGGTCTCCCAGGCCCCGCTCCTGGATGTGTTCCTTCAGGAGCTCATAGCACTCCCCATCCCCGGCGATGGATAAGGAAAAATCCACCCTGGCAGCCTTCAGCCCGTCCATCACGTCCAGCAGCCACAGGCAGCGCTTGTTCCCAATCTCCAGCCGGGCGGCGTAGGCGATGCCCAGGGTGGAGCCAGACTTTTTTCCCAGGGATTCGGGCTGGGCCTGGGGCAACTGGAGATAGACGGAGATGTCCTGCTCCCGGTGAGGGAGCCGCTGACGCAGTTCTTCCGCAATGGCATCGCTTACCCCAATGAGCCGGTCGATACACCCCTGGCACCGGGTCACCCGGCCGAAGAAAATAGAGGCGTAGCCGTGGACCACAGAGATGATCTCCGTTTTTAGCCCCAGGTATTTCTTGGCCAGGAAAAAGGCGGAGAGCATCTGCATACTGCCGTTGTCGAAATACAGCGCCGGAGCCTGCCGGGTGAGCCGCTCCAGCACCGCCAGGGTGTAGTCCACAAAGCCCTGGTATTTGCCAAACTGCACCACGTCCTTCTTTGGGATGTTGTAGAACTCCCGGCCCACGTATTGATAGGGGCTGTCCTGCCGGGCTTCCCACATGGCGACAGGAATGCCCCGGGGCGATAATTTCTCTTTCAAACCGAAAAACAACTGGGTGGCCCAAGTCTCGGCCCCGCCCAGCACAAAGTCGATGTTCATCCCCACCGCTACGGAACGCTCCGGCTCCGGGCAAAGGGGGGCATCCTCCACCTGGGCATGGGTCAGCAGCTCACTGAAAAACTCGATGTCCCGCCAGATGTGGGGCCGGAGGCTCTCGTTCTGGGCTGCCAGTTCCCCCCGAATCTTCCCGAAAATGTCCTCGGGCCCCAGGGCAATCACCAGCGGGGCGCCCTCTTCCAGAGTTAGACCGGCCACCTCCTGGGGAGAACTGCCAACCTCTATGTAGGCCAACTCCAGCCGCTGCAGATCCCGGCACACCGCGGCCCGGACCTCTGGGTTGCCGTAGACATAAATAGAAGAAGGCCAGCCTGTTACTGCCAGTTTCATGATGAAAGGCTCCTTTCTAAAACCGAACCGCATTTGGCGAAAAGCTCTCGCAAAAAACAGTTGCAGAAAGCACATTGTTACTTTTGTAGTTTTATTGTATCATAAATCCTCTTCTTTTTATAATTTATAATAAACTATAAAATCGCAAAATTCAATAACGAGTTTACCACCTCAGGGTAAAAAGGGTGAGGTGACTAGGAGTTAGGATGCAATCACAGGGATCTAGGAACGCCTCAAAGAGTTCCTCAGGTGTGCGGTGGCAAGCCTGCGGTGGTGCCGTCCATTGAGTTGATCGGCGGCGGAAAGAACATCTTCATCACCGTACTTTTCAGAAACACAAGGACTACACAAAGGCAGTGCTTGTTCCGTCTATACATAATGTATATAAAGGCGCTGGCCCAAATTTTGTTGGGATCCTTTTGATTAAACCGCTCCGCAATTAATTTTGTTTGCCATATGCGCTTATACGGAGGATGTATCCTGGACCAACATCTACCACTACGACAAAGATGCCAGAACGCTAAATTATGAAACCAGCCCTCAGATCAAGGACCTGGTGCAAGACTGGTACAATCCCCCTATCGCTTGGGCTGAGCGGATCAGAGTGATGGATGGATACGGGGCGCACATTCCAGCCCGACGACAACATCACGCGCCAGGAGTTCGCCCAAATGCTTTATAACTACGCCAAGCACAAGGGCTATGACTTAACGGCAGCGGGTGACCTATCCACATTCCCGCACAGCGGCAGCGTGGCAGATTGGGCGGAAGCAGCCATGTCCTGGGCCAACGGCAACGAGCTGATCAACGGTCACGATGATGGCACCATCGACGCGGGAGGTACGGCTATTCGCGCCCAGACGGCAAGCATCTTGATGCGGTTCGACCAGAAACTGGTTGAGAATTGAATCTTTATGCGAAGGCTGGAAGAAATTCCAGCCTTTCGCTTACCCAAAATCTGAGGGGAGGTCACCTCAAAATTTCGCCCTGTTGACAAACTGCTGACATGGAGAAAAAGTGGTATAATAGAGGGGGGTGAGGGAAATGCAACTGAAGATGCACATGGTAACGATAGAAGACCTGGTACCGAAGGGACATTTTCTCCGAAAGCTGGAAAGCGCATTAGATTTGTCCTTTGTGTATGAGGAAACGGCGAAGCTGTACAGCCACCGGTATGGCAGACCGCCCTACGATCCGGTGGTCATGGCGAAATATCTGCTGGTAGCACCGCTTCTCAGGACCAAACGCTGGTGGGGAGGAGCGCGGCAACATGCTGCTGATGGTCTCCGCCGCTGCAAGGAGGCATGAGTTTTGTGGAGAAAAGCTGCTACGTCCACCTGGGTCAATTTCCTGCGTCAAAACGGCCTGGTCCCCAAAAATATCCGTGGCCGACCACATCGCTGAGCACCTGTCCCACAGAAACCTGCCTATCAAGGTGAATTTTTACGGGGTGGCGGCCTACGGCAAGCCGTTGTGGTGTCATGGAAACGAGGACTAGGGAAAAGGTAGGGGAGAAGGCGTGATCCATGGTCACCGTTCTGCTAAACCACCCGGCTAGATCCTTATGAGTTGCCCCTGGGCAACCGGGTAACCTGAGCTAAGTCCGGTGAGCTGATTTGGCTGGTCCCCATGATGGCCCTGTGAGACGCCTATGACATTATGCCCATCCATCACGGAGGAAAACGCAGACTGATGGAAGTAAACCAACAGTAGATTGCCATAGGTGGTCTGTTCTGCTATTATTAGAGGAAATGGGAAAAGGAGGAGACACTATGAATTTAAAACAGACAGGAGAACTGATTGCACAGTTGAGGACTGAAATGGGGCTGACACAGGTACAGTTGGCCCAGAGACTGGATGTGACCGACAAAGCGGTTTCCAAATGGGAACGGGGCAAAAGCCTGCCCGACGTGGCACTTCTCAGCCGCGTGGCCGCGGAGCTGCGGGTCAGCGTGGTGGAGCTTCTCAGCGGTGAGCCCATGAATGTGGCCCGCAGCAGCAACCTGGACGAGGACGACGGCTGGGAGAGGCAAGCTGCCCAGGCCACGCCTCTCGAGTTGCAGCGGAAAGACCCTGAGGACCTGCTGGTTTCGCCCTACCTGTTTGGCAGCAACCTGGAGCACACCCGCTCCTGCCTCTATACCGGCTTATCCGCCCAAATGGTCCGCAATCGGAAGTTCGCCGGGAAGCCCACTGCCTTCGAGGGCTGCGCGATAGAATGGTTCCCCTTGGGGAAACGGGCTGTGTTTGCCTTGGACGAGCCCTACACCCGCCACGGGGAGGGCTACCACATGAAACGAACCACAGAATGCAATTCGGTCAGCGTTTTCAATCCCCGCCAGGGGGAAACTGTCGGCATGGGCCAGCATGGTATCGCCATCTCCCAAGGTCAGCCGTATCTGTTCGGAATGGTGGTAAAAACCCAGAACCCGGTAGAGTTTGCCGTTTCTTTAACGGACCGGGCGGGGAAGAAAGTCTATTGCCGCACCACATTCACAGGGGAGTGGGCTGATTGGACCCGTTTTGAAGTTGAACTTACCCCCCAGGCCGCGGATCCCGACGCTGACCTGCGAGTCAGCTGGGAAAAGGAAGGTCATGTCTGTGTGGGGGCCATCTCCTTGTTGCCCAAGGACCACTTCCACGGGATGCGCCGCGATGTGGTGGAAGCCATGAAGGAATTGGGTATCAAGGTGCTGCGCTGGCCAGGCGGAAACTTCGCCGGGGAATTCAACTGGATGGACGGCCTTCTGCCTGTGGATATGCGCGCCCCCTTCCAGTCCTATTTGGGCCTGGAGACCCAGCCCCACACCATGGGTTACGATTACAGCGAGATCAACACCGACGACTTTATTGCCCTGTGCCGGGAGATCGGCGCCGAGCCGTTCATCACCATCAACCCCTGTTGGAATACTCCCGAGGAGAATGCCGCCTGGGTGGAGTACTGCAACGGCGACGCCTCCACCCCCTATGGGAAGCTCCGGGTCCAACGAGGTCACCAAGAACCTTACAATGTGCAGCTTTGGTCCTTGGGCAACGAATTCGGTTACGGCCATATGGAGGGCGACAACACCCCTGGTGGGTACTGCCAGATCGCCCTGGAAAACGGCAAGAAAATGCTGGAGGCCTCTCCCAACCTCAGCCTGTGCTCCTCGGGGCCCTATCCCAACAAGGAGTGGGTAGAGCTTTCTGCCAAGCCCCTTGCGGGGATCTCTCAGATGATCTCCCAGCACTATTACGGCTATGCTCCCCATTACACCGACCTTGCCACCGTAGAGGAGGAGTATAACCGATGCTTGGCCTCCGTCTCCCGAATGCGGGACCTGATCCACCAGTCTCGCCAGTGGCTGGAGCCTTCCATGCGCATCTCCATGGACGAGTGGAATGTTTGGTACGCCTGGTACCGCCCCTCCAGCGTTACCGACGGTATTTACGCCGCCCTGGCCCTACACATGTTGATGGAAGAAGCCGAGAAAAGCGGGATCGCCCTTGCGTGCCACTTCCAGGCGGTCAACGAGGGAATGTTGTGCGTGAAACCGGATCATGTGAGCCTGACGGCACAGGGCCAGGTGTTCTCCTGGATGAACCGTTGGCATGTGGGTAACCGTCTGTGCTCCGCGTCTCAAGAGGCCGTTGTCACCGCGGACCGTGAGGGCCGGATGTCCGCCACCGTGGTCAACGCCGCGTTTCGCCGCGAAAAACCGGTGGACTTCTCCTCCTTTGGGCCTTGCAGCGAGGCGGTGCTTTTCTCCAGCGACACTGTGCTGCCGCCCTCCTCGTTCACCCAGGCAAATGTTTTGGGAGAGGTTGCGGCTGGCACTTTCCAGATGCCGCCCCACAGTGTGCTGTTTTTGCGGTTCCCCAGCATGAACTAAGCAAGAAAAGTCGGAAATGCAGAATAGAGTTTTGTTTTTTTACCAATAAAATTGATCAAGAAATTAATTTTGTAGGAATAAAAGAAAAATCTGTTTGTTCCCAGCAATATCCGAACGTGGTATCTTATAATCACTTCCATAAAGGAAGGCCCATTATTTTAGGGAGGAGTGAAAAAATGGCTGTACGTTACAATCCCAATCCCGCAAGAATTACAGAGCCGCTGTATCAAGTTGAGGAACTGGAAAAATCTCCTCTGTATACCGTGCTCTGCGGCGGCAAGGAACTGACGGTTTACCACACGGATAGTTTCGATTATGTGATCCCGGTTGTGGACGACGATTCCCCGTTGAATTTTCAGGTAAATGTGTCAAAGGATTTTCAAAAGGCGGTTTTCCGTCCTGCCAAGACCAATGTCCAGGCTGAGATTTCTGGCCGGGAGCTGCGCTTCCAGCTGAAAAAGCCCGGGAAAGTCACCCTGGAGCTGGACGATGATTTGAAGACCCCTCTGTTCATCCTGTGCACAAAGCGTGTCCCTAAGCCCGAAAAGGTGGATCATCTCTTTGAGAGCGGGAAAGTGTACAATGTCGGTACCTTGGAAGTTAAGGCGGGAGAGACCGTCTATCTGGAAGAGGGGAGCGTTGTCTGCGGCTGCATGAGCGCTCTCTTCGCTCATGGCATGAAGATTCTGGGCAACGGTATTCTGAATGGCTGTGTGTGGCATCCGAAGGAGGAAAATGGCGGCGGCAGGCCCATGATCCGCTTGGTGTTTTGCAACGATGTGAAGATCCAGGGCATCACCATGGTGGATGGAGGGTCGTGGCATATGGTTCCCGGCGCCTGTCGGAACGTGGAGATTGAGGACGTGAACATCATGTCGCGGGTCTGCACCGGCGACGGCATCGATATTGTGGGCTGTGAAGATGTGACCCTGCGGAACTCTTTCATCCGCGCTTCGGATGACTGCGTGTGCATCAAGGCAGCAAGCTATCCCGACCCCGCCGCCAACCGGAACGTGAAGAACATTCTGGTGGAGCACTGCGTTTTGTGGAACGCCGAGCCTGGCAACGCTGTGGAGATCGGCTATGAAGTGCGCTGCGATGAGATCAGCGACATCACCTTCCGGGACCTGGATATTGTCCACTGCCAGTATGAGGGTAACCAGTCAGGCGGCGTGCTGACCATCCACAATGCGGACCGTGCCTACATCCACAATATCGTGTACGAGGATATTCGCGTGGAAGATGCCCAGGAAAAATTTATCGACATTAAGGTGCTGGATTCCAAATATTCTCTGGACCGCAGCCGCGGCCGTGTGGAAGATATCTTTTTCCGCAACATTGAGATTTTGAACGGGAATTTCCCCGTCTCCATCATTCGTGGCTTCGAGATGCACACGGAGATGAGCCGGCCCCAAAATATCCATTTTGACAATGTAGTGGTTTTAGGCGAACACATCAATTCCCCCAGTGACCTGCATATGGTGGTGGAATTGTCCAACGACATTTGGTTTAATGGCAAGGTCCATGTGAAACGGAATCCCTTCTGATGGACATGTGGGGATCTCGGTAGATAGGGGAGAAAGACAAAACATCAGGAGGGAGACCTCTTGATGTTTTGTCATACTTTGACACGGGATGGTTTGCGGACGACAGGAAAGGATGAACGCTTATGTATACGGTTGTAATCATTGACGACGAGCCATGGGCGCTGCAGGGCCTGGCAGAGATCATTGACTGGAGTAGGGATGGTTTTTCCATTATTGGCCAGTTTACGGATCCAGATGAGGCCTTTGAATTCCTGCGCGAAAAAGAACCTGATGTGGTGTTTACGGATATCCGAATGCCCGGTCTTTCCGGATTGGATCTCATAGAGATGTCTAAAAGAGAGGGACTAAATTGCGAGTTTGTGCTCATAAGCTCGTATGAGGATTTTGAGGCGGCACAAAAAGGGATTCGCCTGCATGTGTGGGAATATATTTTAAAGCCATACAATGCAGAAGATATCCATAATGCCACGAAAATGCTCCAACGTCATTTGGGAGAGAGGAATGATCTTGTCAGGGTGGAATGGAATGATCCTCCCGAAGAGATCTTGCGCAGAGCGGAGCCATTTCAAAATCAGATGGAGAACTATCAAACAGAGGCCTTATACCTTTGCTCCCGCCCATGCGAAGAACCAGAGATCCTGAAGGAAGGGAAGTGGATTCCTCTTTTGGTCAAAGGCGCGGGGGGAGCGTATTTGAGGATATCTGCAGAATCCCGCATGACTTGGCTCAGCCTGCCCCAGGAGGGTAATCGAAAGTGGGGAGTCAGCCGGGAGCACAAAAGCGGGATAACGGATCTGCCTCAAATGCTTCAAGAAGCCTGGTACTCATTGTGGGGGGAATTCTCCTACTCTAGCAGAAAAAATGTGGGGGAGATCCAGTTCTATCTCTGCGAAAATATGCGAGAGGAACTCTCCCTTGGGGCAGTGGCGGAGAAATTTCATTTTTCCGAGCCATATTTTTGCGCTCTCTTTAAAAAGGGAACAGGTATGTCTGTTATTCATTTTGTCCAACATGTACGCATCCACTATGGGGCATATCTAATTCGAAGCAGCGGGAAAAAGCTTCAGGAGATTGCGGAAGAAGTGGGGTTTGGAAATTACAGCTATTTTGGGAAGCTGTTTAAGCGATACGTTGGACAAACCCCCGAAGCTTACCGGGATAGCTCAGAGGGGAATTTGGGAATATAAAGAGTGACGGCGGTGTAATGGCCTTCCTTGGAGCGCAGAGAAAACCGGAAATCATCCCCATAAAACAAACGCAGGCGGTGCAGTACATTTTCAAGACCGATGTGGTCGTTATGAAGAGCTTCTTCCTCCTGGAAACAGCGCTGTTCTAATTCTTGCAGCTTTTCCATAGGAATCCCTGTTCCGTTATCCACAACTGTAAGGCAGAGCATGCCGTTTTCCTCGTTTACCTGGCCCTGTAAGAGAAGAATACAGGGCTTTCTTTTTCTGCGAAATCCATGCGTGATGGAGTTCTCCACCAGGGGTTGCAAAACCATGGAAAGAAGCGGATGGCGCAGCGCTTCCGAAGAGACCTCCACTCGTAGTTCATAGCGTTGTGGGGTACGCATGTCCATCACGTTGAAATAGTACTGTACGTGGTTCAGTTCTTCCCTTAAGGATACCACAAGGTTACTCCGGAGGCTGTACCGGAAAAGACTGGCCAAGGAGGTGAGCATATTCTCCAGGATGGGAACTTGATAATGATGAGCCATGCTCCGCATACTCTCCAAGGTATTGAAAAGGAAATGAGGACTAATCTGATTTTTGTATGCGTTTAGCTGCGCTTGCTTTTGAGCCAGCGTGGTTTGATACAGCGTATGGGACATTTCCTGCTGCCGACGATTGGAAGTTTCCAACACGTCCAACGTTCGGTTGACGCTCTCTGCTACATACCTTAAATCGCTGTGCTTGGGAAGAGTCAGTGATTTCTGTACCCCCTTTTGGATATCCCGCATGTCAGTGACCATCTGTTTTACTGGTACGGAAATGTGATGAAGAATAAACCATGTGGAAAAAATGAGACAGGTACAGGTGACCAAGAGAACAGCCATGCCGATATTCCGCGCCATGACGCTGTTTTGCAAAAGATCGGCTGTGGGGACTAGATCCACGATAGACATGTCTAGGTTTTCAAGCATCACTGTGTGACAGGTAAATTCAACGCCACCTAGCCGAAAATGGCCTTGAATTCCTTCCTGCAAAGCTGCCATTTCTGCTTGAGATACTTCCCTGCTGGTGTACACTACATCATCGCAGTAGAGGATGGCCTTGATTTCCCGCTCATAGTTCCCCGAAGATGACAGGCCAGCTAAGATATTGATATCGATTAGCGCCATTCCAAACGCGTACTCATTGGAAACGTATCCCGGAAGCAGTGTGTTATGTACCTGAAAACAATAAACCAGTTGAGGAAGTTGATTGGAATCATCTTCGGGAGGGATGGTGAGGAAAAAGGAATTATGGGTCATATTCTGATTATCCTGGATGATTTTTTCCGCGAACTGCTGATAGCGGTATTTTCCGGTGGTACCAGAATAAAAGGTGTGACCGTAGGGACTGGTGATGATGACTTCGGTGATCATGGGGGAGGCCATTTTCAAGTAATCCAAAAGCTGGTTACAGCCGGAGATGTTGCTGAGATACACGAGAGGATCTTTACTGAAAAGAATCTCCTGCATGTTGGAAAAGTAGGAAAGCTGAATGGCACTTTGCTCAACGCTGTGAAACTGGGCATCAAGCTGTGTTTCGATACTTTCGGAAAAAGTTTGAAAAGAGCTCTCGAACTGATCTTGGGAAAAGGTATATATGAACAGATAGTATAGCACGGAAATAATGAGTAGGAAGAGAAGCATGATGGCGAGACTGATCTGCAAAAGACGTTTGATGGAAAGGGAACATTTTTCGGCCATGGGAAGTCTCCTTTGCGTGAAAGAAAAGAATTTCTTAAAGTATACCTTTCCCCCAGGGAAAAGTAAAGAAACAGAATTATGTTTCGTGGTAGAGCAGAAGGAAAAAGCTGTAAAGAGGAAGAGAGTTGTCAAAAACTCTAGATTTACATGATGAACTGGAGAAATTTTAGCAAAAGATTAATTTTGTTGGAGAAAAGCAAAAAACTGTTTCTGTTAAAATGTGTGAAATCTCGGTACAATATCTCCATAGTTTTTGCTAAGTTTTGAGAAAGAATTTGGCGAAAAATTCATAATGAGAGGACGGGGAAACATGAAAGCGAAAGCGGAAAAGAAAAAATCGTTGTGGAGGGAAATATGGAAAAACAAAGCTGTTTACCTGATTATGCTACCAGGTATCGCCTGGTTTGTCCTATTTGCCTACG
>OLSM01002871.1_pt1 | contig 10394 bp, 8 predicted proteins | sample 1672721 | NCBI WGS metagenome assembly OLSM01 (sample SAMEA3136717, study PRJEB25190) | human gut metagenome | reverse complement strand
TCCCGCGGAGCCGCCGCCGGACGCGCCGCCCTCGACCCCGGCGGTCGTCCCATTGTTCAGCGTGTTGCCGACCAGGTTGAACTGGTTTCGGATGGCTCCCGCCACGCCGGGTCCGGCGAACACGATGACCAGGCCGATGACGGCGATGATCAGGACGTACTCGATGATTAACTGCCCTCGGAGGCGGGTCGTCTCAGGAGCGACCCCCCCCCCGAAGGTTAATTGCCGCAGCATGCATTTGCGACACTCCCTTCGCTCAGGGTTTATAGATACATCGCCGAGCGTAGGGCTATTCCATAATTCTGCTCCGGTCTTGCCGCAGCGGCATTAGTCGATTTAGGCAACTTGAACTCGTCGAACTTCGTTAAACTTGGATTTGGATTCACCCTTGGGATACAGTTAATCGATTAGCCATATAAGGTTATAAACCAGTCATTCCGAAAGGAATCCAGACTCGGCTGGTAAACCTGACGTTCGGCGCGGTGTACGTGAACGCGCCTGGAGAGCTTGACCTCGAGTACGTTCAAGCCAAAGGGTCTAGGCCCCCGCGCCTAGGCATCAGTCTAGGAGAGCAGACTGGCAGGCAGCAACCGAGAATCAATAAGGGTGCGAAAGCGCCCTTATTTGTTTAGTAAGAAGAATCAATGTGCCGTGAACTTTGTCCTTGCAACAGCCGATATGGCGGCTATCAGTCAAGCTGTCATCGGATAGGCACTTGAGTGAGATGACTATTTGAATCTGCTCAGGAAACGGCTCAAAGGATTGCGCTGCCACCATCGTTTCTTGTTGACTTTCCCTTTCGACCCACCAGAGATTGAGCCATCGTATCCATCGGCTACAGTCCCATCTGGTTGAACAGCTTGATCCACCTGCCCGTCAGTAATATCGGACAATTCCGCATCCTTCTCAAGCGTTCCGAAGTAATCGAGCTCCAATTCTTCGGCTTCGGAATCTACCTCCATATCGATTTCGTCCACGATATCGCATAGCTTGGTCAAATCATTCCAGGATTCCTCTCCAGACCCCTTTGCCACGGCAACGTGGGCATGTTTTCCGATATACGTGAATTGCGCCCTTTCCTTTCCAGAAAAACGCGTTTGGCCTCCGTCTACATAGGGATGGTAGTCTTCCAGCGCCGATACGGCTCTTGCTGTCCAAAGCCATTCGCGGCGCTTGTCGCGCTGGCATTTAGGGCCCAGGTCGCCGAATACGGTCCTTTGGAGTAGCGATTCGCAATCCTCCGAAGTCAAATCGAAGCCATCGAGATATATCTCGATAACGTCCAGCCCAATCTCGCTGAACTTCACCGCGTCTTCCAGCGACTTTTGGTGCTTCACGCGGATTTCAACAGCAACCCTGCTGAAATCCCCACGGCTATCCTTCAGCGTCAGGATGACATCAGGCCGCAAACCGTTTTCCTGAGTCGTCTCAAGCTCAACGGCCTCGATAGTGCATTTTTTCGCCGAATACGGCACCCAGATCTCCGGATAGATGCAGCGGTCATCCTGTTCGAAAGGCTGCCGCCAACCGTAACTCCACCGCCCTGAATCGCTTATCCTCGATGCGTGCGGCGCGGCATCCGCCAAGGAGACCATCGGGAGGCGGAACTCCCTGCCGACCGAGTCGGCCAGAAGAGACTTAACCGCCCTATGCAGCTGCGACTCGAACCCGCCGCTACATGAGGACAGCGATGAGTGCCTGAAACATCTGAAGTACTGTTGGGAAGAATTGCGTGAGGCTCGTACAGCCTGCAGCTTTCCGCCGCACGCTGGGCAGACTAGCCCGCATCGCTCTCCGTACCTGTCGAGCGGTACCGAGCTCAACCATACAAACCTATCCCCTTGCGGGTCATATCCGAACGGCACGCCCCGCCCCGCGCATTTTGAAGCCATAGAACCCCATTTCATGTCGTGTTTTGACACAACGTATATGAGGCGTATTGTTCGAGCTGGCAGGTGCCGTTGCGGCAATCGTGTTGGCTCGCCAAAAGAAAGGCCCGCGCGGATCGCGCGGGCCTTACATCAAATCAAATTTGGGCTAGAAGCACCAAGCAAGGCAGACAGTATTCGAACTGCTTGCATCGGTAGTCTGGGAAGCTGGGAATCCATCGCTGCTGACAAGAAAAGCGCCACTGGGACCAAAATCGCGCATCCACCAGCTGCTCCCGATAGCCAGGAAATCGTATTCAAATGAATTTCCGAATACTTTTTCCTTATAAACATCGTACTGGGAACCTTGGTCAGCGAGCCAAGAAACGCCAGACCAGCTGGAAGGGGGAGTTCCGACGATTTCAGGGAAACTGAGTAGGAACAATTTGTCGTTTGTCTGTATAACAGTAGCGTCATAGACAACGGTGACCGACTTTTTCCTAACAGCCTTTACTTTGGACTGGAAATCGCTAGGCATCAGGTTCCAGATCTCTCCGGAGTTCATCTTCTGGCGTAGCTCGCATTTTTCCCATCCACCGGCGTTTGTGTTCGTGGCATTTTTACGGCTCTGTATGCCCGCTGAAGTCGTAAGGAATGTCAGGCCCGCCTTGCCGCTGCATGCATATGCGGCTCCCTTCGCTCAGGGTTTGCAATACGAGCCGAGCGTAGGACTATTTCAGATTTCCGCACCGGTTCCCGATCTGCATCTCGGTATGGACGCCGTTATCATCGATGACGGTGTCCATACCCCCGAATCTGGGTGTTACCGCCTTGACGTCACCCGCGGCCGAGGCACTGCTGACGAACTATGAACTAGAGTGATGGAGGACTGCCTGCTCTTCAAAACGTCCTCCCCTTCCCCCTTAGCACCAGCCTTTCAGAGGCGATCTGAGACCTGTTCTCGGTATTGCCCCGAACCACGTAGGGATCTTTTCAGAAATGGCCGCATTTCGGTTCTGAGCGGCTCTGCCGGCATCCATCAACTTCACGCCTGCGCGTCATATGCATTTGTAAAAAAGGCTGAGCGCCCGATTGTCTTGAAACGTATTTTTTTTTCGGGCGTTTCGGCAACGTAACTACCGCGCAAGTAGACGAAATAGATGGTCGCAGGCAAGATTCTTTCGCGTACGTAGACCAAACAGACGAACTAGTTTGCGTATGCGGAATCAATAGATTGGCGAAATGTGGAATCACAGTGGAGGGGGGATCCATTAAAATCATGATTCTACAAAACCGCAGGTAGATGGGCATGCCCTTATTAGCTAAAAAACAGCCGTTGATTCTTTTTTGATTACCTTGTTGATTCCTGATAAAAAAAGGTCAGGCACTAGGTGCCTGACCTGCAAACTTCTGGTCGGGACGACTGGATTCGAACCAGCGACCCCTTGACCCCCAGTCAAGTGCGCTACCAAGCTGCGCCACGTCCCGAAGCTTTTGTTTGTTGCTCTGCTCTCGCTCGCAACAGGGAGTATAATAACCCGAAACTTTGCCCTTGTGCAAGAACTTTTTTACATTTTTTGAAGCAAGTCCAAAATTGTATCTGCGAGCTGGGATTTTGTTAGCACGGGAAGTTCTTGCGTGCCCGTTGTGCTCACGATCCAGGCCTTGTTGGTATCGGTTCCAAAACCCGAATCGGCACGCGAGACATCGTTGGCGATAATGGCATCGCAACCCTTGCGGGCGAGCTTGCGCCGCGCGTACTCCACGACGTTATCGGTCTCGGCCGCAAAGCCGATCACGCATCGCTCGCCCTTCTGACGCGAAAGCTCGGCTAAGATGTCAACGGTCTCGACGAGCTCGATTCGATCCAGGCGCTCGTTAACCTTTTTGAGCTTATGGTCGGCAGGGGCCGCCGGGGTATAGTCGGCGACGGCAGCCGCACAAATTGCCGCATCGGCCGTCTGAAAGGCGCTCAGTGCCGCCTGGAGCATCTCTGCGGCGGTTTGCACGCGCACGCACTCCACGCCGCGGGGAACATCGAGCGATGTCGGTCCCAACACGAGCGTGACTTCGGCACCGCGGCGTGCGGCCTCCCCCGCCAGGGCGATGCCCATCTTGCCCGAAGAGCGGTTGCCGATGAATCGCACGGGGTCGATCGGCTCGTGCGTGGGGCCGGCGGTAATCACGACGCGCTTGCCCGCCAGGTCCTGAGGCGCGGGGTTGAGCACCTCACAGACAGCCTCGACGATGTCTCCCGGCTCGCTCATGCGTCCCGTGTCCACGTCGCCGCAGGCAAGGTAGCCGCTGCCCGGACCCACCACATGGACACCGCGCTCGCGCAACGTGGCCATGTTGGCCTGCGTCGCCGGTGCCTTCCACATGCCGTTATTCATAGCGGGTGCGATCACGATGGGTCGCGGTGTGGCTAGTAGCGTGGTGGAAATAAGGTCATCGGCGATGCCGTTGGCCATCTTGGCGATGATATTAGCCGTCGCGGGCGCTACGACCACCAGATCGGGCTCCTGCGCCAGCGAAATGTGGTGGATGGGGTCGGAGGGATCGTCGAATAGGCCCACCGCGACCGGCTCATTGGTGAGTGCGCGGAAGGTAAGCGGCCCCACGAACTCCGTGGCATGCTTGCTCATAACGACCTTGACGCGCGCGCCGCGCTTTTGCAACAGGCGCACGATATTGCACGACTTATAGGCGGCGATCCCGCCGGTAATGCCCAGCAGGATCGTTTTTCCCTCAAGTTGCATTGAATTGTTGGGTGCCGCCATCGTTTAAGCTTCCTTGCTCGGGAGCACCAGGAGGCGGTGGCAGTACGGGCAGTGCGTAATTGACCTGCCGTCGTGGTTGAGGTCACTCATGGACGATGCCTGCAGCGCGGTGTGGCAGACCGTGGGGATGTTGCCCTGGATGGTCTCGACAGCCAGGCCACGGAACTGCTTGAGGAGGCGCTCGTAGTCGATGAGCACGTCGGCCGGCAGCGTGGCAGCAAGCGCGGTGCGCTCCTTTGTGGCGGCGTCAATCTGAGCCTGCAGGTCGGCAGCCTTGGCACGGGCGGCCTTGGTATCGGCCTTCACGCCCTCCTCGAACTTGGCGATGATGGCCTGTGCGCGAGCCTCGCGGTCAAGTGCTTCCTTATGGGCGATAACAACATCCTTGCGGGTGTGCTCGATCTTGTCCAGACGCTTGGCCAGGGTGGCGAGTTCATTCTCCAGGTCCTGAACCTCGCGGTAGTCGGAGCCGTCGACATGGCGCTTCTTGGCAGCCTCGATGGCGTTGTTAGTCTGAATCTCGGTGGTGTTGAGGTCGTCGAGCTCAATGTCCAGATCCTTGCGCTGGGCGTAGAGCTTGGTCATCTCGGACTTGAGCTTCACATAGGTCTTGCGCTTGGAAGCGAGCTCCTTGAGCTCCGGCATATTGGCAAGTTCGCTTTTGTTGCGGGCGAGCTCCAAATCGATCTGTTGCAGCTTGAGTAGCGTAGCGCCGGCGCTCATAAGTTCTCTCCTTTTGTCACAGTCCACCATTGGCAAGGGTTCAGTATTTTAATCGCATGACGGGGGTCGACCCCGGCGTCAACTGCAGAGTTCATCAATATATCAACGAACGGCTCCTCAGAGCGGTCGTGGCCGAGCAAGATCACCGGCAGCCCGCGTAAGGCAAGGTCTTGCGCCACGTGGTAGCCCGCCTCGCCCGTCACGACAACGTCCGCGCCCGCGGTGATGGCGAGCTCTCCAAAGTCGCCCAGGGAGCCGCCCAAAATGGCGACGGTGCGGCATGCGTGCCCGGCTTCGCCCCACACACGCGGGTCGCTCCCGAAAGCCGTGGCAGCACAGGTGGCAAGATCGCGCAGCGTGCACGGGTCGTTGAGCGTTGCAAGTGCGCCCAGACCGGTGGCCTCGGGTTCGTCCACGTGCTCCAGTGAGCTCACGGGTGCGGCACCCAGCAGCTCGCTCAGGCAGACACGGGCTTCGTGCGAGCGGTCCATGTTGGTGTGGAGCGATATGATGCTCACGCCGCAACGCGCTGCCTCGTAGAGCGCCGCGCTGCATTGGGGGCGTGTGGCATCCGCCGGACAAAAGGCCTCGGGCGCCTTGATATAGATGGGGTGATGCGTCAGCAGCACGTTGGCGCCGGCCTCCTGGGCGCGGTGCACATTGGCTTCGGTCGCATCGAGTGCGCAGGCAACACCGGTAATCTCCGCGGCAGGGTCGCCGACGGAGAGTCCTACATGGTCCCAACTCTCGGCATCGGTCTTGGGATAGCGTGCCAGCAGGGCGCGCTCGAGCTCGGCGACGATCATGCGGCACCTACGATCGAGAGCAGCGTCTGGGCAAAGTCGTCCAGATCTCCCGGATTCACGCGGTCATCGAAGGAAATGCGCAGTGCGCCCAATGCCTGCTCGCGACCGATGCCCATCGCACTCAAAACGTGGCTGGGGTCCATACTGCCGCTCGAGCATGCCGAGCCTGCCGATACCTCAAAGCCGGCGGCGTCGAGCTTGACGATGAGCTCCTCGGAGTCCATGCCGTCGACGTAGATCGAAACCATACCCGGCAGACGATCGGCCTGTGCGTAGTCGCCCATGGTGGCGTGAATGCGCGGATGGGCCGTAAGCGCGGCGTAGAGCTTGTCGGAAAGGGTTTGCAGCGTCGCACGCTCCTGGGCTACATGGGGCGCCAGCGTTCGGGCGGCAGCGGCAAAGGCCAACTGTGTGCGCAGATCCTGCGTGCCGGCACGACGACCGGCCTCCTGTCCGCCGCCAAAGATGCGCGGGCGCAGCGGCGTGCGGCTCTTAAGGTAGAGCGCGCCGGATGCCACGGGGCCACCGATCTTGTGCGCGGCAACGGTCATGGCGTCAACTCCCAGCTCGGTGACATCGAGCGGAATGTGCAGATACCCCTGGATGGCATCGGTGTGGAACAGGGCGCCCACGGTATGCGCGGCCGCGGCAAGCTCGCGGATGGGCTGCACCACGCCGGTCTCGTTGTTGGCGACCATAATGCTCACGAGCGACACGTCGTCGCTCAGCAAGTCGCTCAGCGTGGCAGGCTCAATGTAGCCCGCGCGGCAGGGCTGCACCAGGTCGACGGTAAAGCCGGCGGCACGCAGCAGCGGCAGGTTGTCCAGAATCGAATCGTGCTCGATGGCAGATACGATCACGCGGTTACGCTTGCGATCGCGCTGACGAGCGCCCTCGGCAAGACCGAGCAGCGCCAGCTGGTTGGCTTCGGTGCCGCCGTTGGTCAGAACAATCTCGGACGGGCGGACGCGTGCGCCAAAGCTATGGGCAATCTCGCGACGGGCAACCTCCAGGCGCGCGGCGGCCTTGCGGCCGAGCGAGTGCAGCGAGTTGGGGTTGACGCCGGCAAGCTCGCTGTCGTCATATTCGCGCTGCGCAAGGAGCGCCTCGGCGCGCATGGGCGTCGAGGCGGCATAGTCAAGATTCACGGGTATGCGGTTTTGACCTGCGGTCATAAGGGTTTATGCCTCCTGTGCGGCCTCGTTGCCCAGCTTCTGCAGCAGCGCAACCTCGGCAGCGGGATCTTCGGACTTAAATACGGCAGAACCGGCCACGAGCACGTTGGCGCCGGCCTTGACGACCTCGGCAATGTTCTTTGAAGAAATGCCACCGTCGACCTCGATGAGGGGCGAAACGCCGTGACGCTCGCACATGGCCTTGAGCTCGTGGAGCTTAGCGATGGTGCCCGGGATAAAGCTCTGACCGCCAAAGCCCGGGTTCACGCTCATGAGCAGTACCATATCGACGACGTCGATGATGCTCTCAAGCACGCACACGGGGGTGGCGGGGTTGAGCACCACACCGGCCTTGACGCCGCTCTGCTGCAGGTGCGTGAGCGTGCGGTGCAGGTGCGTGGAGGCCTCGTAGTGCATGGTGATCATGTCGGCACCGGCGTCGGCGTACCAATCGACCGTCTCGTCGGGGTTCGACACCATCAGATGCGCGTCGACCGGCACGTCGGTGGAGCGCTTGACGGCCTTAAGGATGTCAACGCCAAAGGTCAGGTTGCCGGTAAAGTGACCGTCCATAACGTCGAAGTGCACGTAGTCGGCGCCGGAGATTTTGTCGAGCTCGCCCTTGAGGTTGGCCATGTCGGCCGAAAGGACGGACGGAGCGATTTTGATGGAACCCATGGTAGAAGCCTTTCTGCGCTAGTCGGTGAGTCCGTAGAACTCTTGAGAAGGGACGCGATCGGTAAGAATCTCGAGCGCCCTATCCAAAGTAACACCGTTGTAGAGCGTTTGCTCCACGGCAAAGGTGAGCGGAATGTCTACGCCCAGTGAACGGGCAAGCTCGCTGACGCTGCGGGCCGCGACGGCGCCCTCAACCACCATATGCGTGCGCGTCTGATACTCGTCGAGCGACACGCCGTTGGCAAACTCGTAGCCAAAGGTGCGGTTGCGCGAGTGCTCCGAGGTGCAGGTGGCAATGAGGTCGCCCATGCCGGCAAGTCCCATGCAGGTCATAGCTTGACCGCCGCGGGCGTGCACCAGACGGCTGATCTCGGCTAGACCACGCGTCATGATGAGGGCGAGCGTGTTGTCGCCCGCGCCGGTGCCGGCGGAGATGCCGCACACGATGGCGATGACATTTTTCATGGCGCCGCAAACCTCGACGCCGGTCATGTCCTGCGACAGGTAGATGCGGAAGGCCGTGGATAGGAGCAGGTCCTTAAAGGTCTCTCCTACCTGTGGATCTTTGCTGGCGATGACGGCGGCAGAAAGCCCGCCGTGGCAGATCTCCTCGGCATGGTTGGGGCCCGAGAGCGCCGCCACGCGCGCCTCGTTGCCGATCTCGCTGGTGATGACCTCGCTCATGAGCAGGCCGGACTCGGGCTCAATGCCCTTGGTGAGGCAGAGCACCGGGGTATCGGCGGCGATAAAGGGCGCGGCCTGGTGGGACACGCTGCGAAGGTGCGTCGAAGGAACGGCAAAGATGATGGCCTCGGCGCCGTCGAGCGCCTGGGTCAGATCCGTGGTGGCGACGACGTTGCCGGGCAGCTCGTAGCCCACAAGGTAGCGGGGGTTGCGGTGCTCGCCATTGATGCCGGCGGCCGTTTGCTCGCTGTGGGCCCACATGGTCACGCGCTCGGCTCGCGCGGCAGCAAGGCCGGCGACGGCGGTTCCCCAGGAGCCGGAGCCAATCAGCGCAACATTCATGACTCTCTCCTACTTATCGTCGGGCTCGGTGACGCGCTTGGTAAACGAGAGCTTGGACTCCTTACCGGTCATGAGCTTTTTGATGTTCGCACGATGGGCCCACACCACGGTGATGCCGATCATCGCCATGCAAAACTTAAGCCCCAGGCTGCTGTACGGAAAGACCGCGCAGGCAGCGATGGGAAGACCGATGGCAGCGGCAAGCGAGCCCACCGACACAAACTTGGTGATGGCGACGGCCACGATAAACATGCCCAGCAGCGACAGGCCAATAGGCCAGTACCAGGCGAGGATGACACCCAGACCAACTGCGATACCCTTGCCGCCGTGGAAGTTGAGGTACGGCGAGAAGATGTGGCCCCACACGGCCGCCAGGCAAATGACGCCGAGCATCCAGTCGCCGGGGGCTCCAGGCGCCATAATGTTCGGCGGAAAGCCATAGCCCAAGTCGGCAATGAGCGGACGCGCGATAAGGATGCAGATGGCGCCCTTAAGGCAGTCGAGCAGCAGGGTGAGCGCGGCGACCTTGGGACCGGCCACACGCAGTGCGTTGGTGGTGCCGATGTTGCCGGAGCCCGCCTTGCGAATATCCGTATGGTTGAACACGCGGCCCAGGATCAGGCCAAACGGAATCGCTCCGATAAAGAACGATACCACGGCGCAGATGGCGGTCAGCAGAATCGGATTATGCATCCTTTTGCTCCTTCTTCCTAAAGAAGAGTCGAATGGGTGTGCCGGCAAAGTCGAAGGTCGAGCGCATGCGGTTCTCCACGTAGCGCTGGTAGGTGTCGTTGACCAGATCGCTGTGGTTGACGAAGAACGTAAACGTCGGCGGGTTGATGCCCGTCTGAGTCACGTAGTGCATGCGCAGGCGGCGCTTGCCGTCCACCACGGTGTGGCCGAACTCGCGCAGGTCGGTGAGGAACGTGTTAAGGCGCGAGGTGGTGATCTTTTGCGAGCGCGTCTTTTCGGCGGCGTCGACCATCGCCCAGATCTTCTCGACGCTGCGGCCGGTGAGCGCAGAGATGCGCAGATACTGGGCCCAGGGAGCCATGACGCCCAGACGGCGGTCGACGGTCTCCATGCAGGCCTCGCGCTTGCGGTCGTCGTCGAGCAGGTCCCACTTGTTGAGCAGCACCACGATGGCACAGCCGCGCTCGATGGCCAAGCCCATGACCTTCTGGTCCTGCTCGGTAACGCCTACGGAGGCGTCGACGACGAGCAGTGCCACGTCGGCACGATCGATGGCGCGCAGGCCGCGGACCATCGAGTAGTACTCGATATTCTCGTACACGGTGCTCTTCTTGCGAATGCCCGCGGTGTCGACCATGCGGTAGT
>OLSM01002867.1_pt1 | contig 10406 bp, 8 predicted proteins | sample 1672721 | NCBI WGS metagenome assembly OLSM01 (sample SAMEA3136717, study PRJEB25190) | human gut metagenome | reverse complement strand
AAACATTCCTCCCAATTTGTGGAAGGAAATAAAAAAGTTGACAGAATGCATTTTTTATATTAGAATAACTTTTGTAACAAATTTGTAATATCTGTAATAACTTCGAAATCATAAGCATATATTTTATTACAAGCTTATTAAGAATACTTAAAGATATTGCAACAAATCAGGAGGTCAAGTATATGTTACAGGGTAAAAAATTTATAACAGTATTGTCAGCAGTGACGGTGTGTATGACATTCACAGCTGGCTTTACTACACAGGCGGCTTCACAGATGCCTGTGGCAGTTACAATTGATACAGCAGATAAACAGGAAGGAGATACATTACTGTTAGAGACCGTAAAAAGCATTCCGGTAGAGCAAACAGCAGAGATAAAGAAAGCAGCAAAGGAAGCAAAAGCTGCTTATGAGGAGGAACAGAAAAAGATAGCGGAAGAGAAAAAGCGGAAAGAGGAAGAAGAAAGGCTCGCCGCTGAAGAGGCTCAGCGTGCGGCTGAAGAAGAGGCCCGTGCGGCTGAGGAAGCCGAGGCGGCAGCAGCGTCAGCGGCTGTGGCACAGCCCGTGGCAGCGGGAGACCAGGAACTGCTGGCAGCAATTATTTTCTGTGAGGCGGGAAATCAGCCTTATGAAGGACAGGTTGCCGTGGGAGCCGTTATTATGAACCGGGTACGCAGCGGGGTATATCCGAACAGCGTTTCAGAGGTTATTTACCAGTCGGGACAGTTTGGGCCGGCTATGACGGGCTGGCTGGACAGCGTGCTGGCGAGCGGGGGGTACACCGATACTGCTATGCAGGCGGCAGCAGACGCAATTGCCGGATCTAATCCAATCGGGGACTGCCTTTACTTTGGGAATGGAGATTATGGAATCCAGATCGGGGATCATTTCTTCCATTAGGAAAGAAAAGTTTATGTAATAATTTAAATACATTTTAAAATGCTGCAGGATAGATAGTAGTACATCGAATAATAAATAACAGTAAGTTACTTATTTTCGAGGACTACTATCTATCTCGCAGCATTCTTTAATTATAATCATACTTCATAATTTATAATGTCAATAAACAATTTGGCGTAAGTCAAAAATCCATACACCGGTATAGTGCAGCCGGATCAGTTGCCTATAAAAATGGGCACTATAAATGAATATCCAGCTTTGAAAATGCATCCGCGAAAGCGTTATTCACCGGTTCCTTCACTTCCCTGGCCTGCTTTTTCAAATAGTTATTCACGTCTTTCTTACTTGCCCCCTTGCCTTCTTTTGCCCGTCTGGCTTCGAACGCACTTAGTTTTTCCTTATGCCCGCAGGAGCAGACAAACCGCTGTCCATCCCCCTTGCCAACCAGCTCCATTTTCTTGTGGCAGACCGGGCAGCGGGCATTGGTGCGGCGGGAAATGGTCTCACGATGTCCGCATTCTCTGTCCTGGCAGACCAGCATCTTGCCGTGTTTGCCATTGACCTCCAGCATATATTTTCCACATTCCGGGCACTTAGTACGGGTCAGGTTATCATGCCGGAATTTTCCGTCCCCGGTTTTAATCTCCTGGATCAAAGCCTGTGTGTAATGCTCAATCTCATCCATAAAGTGCCGGTCTGTTTCCTTGCCCTTGGCGATTGCCTGAAGACGGAGTTCCCAGTCAGCGGTCAGTTCCGGGCTTTTTAAATCTCCGGGTACCAGCTCCAGGAGCTGCCTGCCCTTGGCTGTGATATGGATCTCATTGCCACGTTTTTCCATCAGAAAACTGTTGAACAGTTTGTCGATGATATCCGCGCGTGTTGCAACGGTTCCGAGACCTCCGGTCTCGCCCAGTGTTTTGATCAGCGTCTTATCCTTATGCTGCATATATTTGACCGGATTCTCCATAGCGGCGATCAGTGTGCCTTCTGTGAAATATGCGGGAGGTTTTGTTTTTCCTTCTGTTATGTTCAGGCTGCTTACTTGCAGTTTCTGTCCCTTGTGTACTTTCGGCAGAGTTTGTTTGATGTAAATTTCTTCCGCTTCTTCCTCATCTGTATCTTCGAAGCCAGCCTCATATACTTCCTTCCAGCCGGCCTGTCTGATCACATTTCCTTTGGCCGTAAACACCTCCTGGGAAATCCTGCCTTTTAGTGAGGTTTCTTCATATTCGCATGCCGGGGATAAAACGGCCAGGAAACGCCGCACAACCATATCGTATATTTTTCGCTCCTCGTTTGTCATATGATCCAGCTGTACAAACTGTTCTGTAGGAATAATGGCGTGATGGTCTGTGACTTTAGCATTGTCCACAAAAGATTTATTGGCCTTAATGGGCTGCATGGTCAGCCGACCTGCAATCTTACTGTAAGGGCCGACTGCACAGGCCTTGAGGCGTTCTTTTAGTGTTACCGTCATATCGGAAGTGAGATAGCGGGAGTCCGTCCTTGGGTAGGTCAGTACCTTGTGGTTTTCGTACAGGCGCTGCATGATGTTTAAGGTCTCCTTTGCCGAAAAACCAAAACGCTGGTTCGCTTCGCTCTGCAGTGTTGTCAGATCGTAGAGCGCAGGAGAGAAGGATTTTTTATCCTTTTTTATGACCTCTGTAATCTCAAGTGCACCGCCGCACTGCTTATAAAGCTTTTGAATCCGTTCCTGGTCAAATGTCCTTGAAGAGCCGGCCTGGCTGTCGCACCACAGAAACGTGATTCCTCCGGCAGATGCTTTCATCCCATAAAAAGGCTGTGGCTTAAAACTGCGGATTTCTTCTTCGCGTGCAGCGATCATGGCTAGCGTAGGCGTCTGTACGCGTCCACAGGAGAGCTGTGCGTTATATTTACAGGTCAGCGCCCGCGTAGCATTGATGCCCACCACCCAGTCGGACTGCGCCCTGGCAATAGCGGCTCTGTAAAGGTTGTAATAAGCTTTCCCTGGTTTCAGGTTCGCAAAACCTTCCCGGATAGCTTTATCTGTTACAGATGAAATCCAGAGACGCTGCAGTGGCTTTTTGCTTCCCGCTTTGTCCAGAATCCAGCGGGCAACCAGCTCGCCTTCGCGTCCGGCATCGGTTGCAATGATGATATCGGATACGTCCTTGCGGTAAATCAGCTCTTTGACCGCATGAAATTGTTTTCCGGTCTGTTTGATGACCACCAGTTTCCATTCTTTAGGGATCATGGGGAGTGTGTCCATGTTCCAGGTTTTATACTGCTCGCCATATTGTTCGGGATCTGCCAGGGTGACGAGATGTCCCAGCGCCCAGGTAACGATATATTCATTTCCTTCTATATAAGAGTTTGTCTTCTTTGTACAGCGCAGGACTCTGGCGATATCCCTGGCCACAGAAGGTTTTTCGGCAATCACAAGATGTTTCATTGAAGTCTCCTTTTATTGAACTTTTTGGGTACTATATATTATGAAATCCTTTTCCGATGATTTCACTTGTATTCGAAATCAGAATAAATGCTTCCGGCTGATTTCCCTTAATAAAGTTACGAAGCTTTACTGCCTGGGGACGGTTAAGGGCCGTAAACACGATATACTTGTCTCTGCCCGAAAAAGCGCCCTGTGCATGGCAGACGGTGGCACTGCGGTGCAGAGTATTTACAATGAAATCACAGATGGGTTCCGGTTCATCGCATACGACATTGAAATACTTGGAGAGGTTAAAACTTTCGATAAACGTATCGATCATGAATGAGCGGATTGCCAGGCCAAGGAAGGAATAAAGCCCTGTCTTTATATCGAACATAAAGCAGCCTGCGATGGTAATAAGGATATCGGTGATGAGCAGCGCGCGTCCAATATCAAAACTGGAATATTTTCTCAGTATCATGGCAATGATATCCGTACCGCCGCTGGATGACCCGATGTTAAACAATACAGCAGAACCCAGAGAAGGCAGTGCAATGGCAAAACAGAGCTCCAGCATGGGCTGGTCTGTCAGCGGGTGGGTGATCGGATAAACACGCTCCAGAACGGATAACGTTACAGAAAGCAGGATACTGCAGTAGGCAGTCTTAGCCGCGAACTTACGGCCTAACACAATAAATCCTATGACCAGCAGTATCATATTCATGACAAAGGTAAAATCACTGGCAGACATGAATCCGGTCTTGGCTACTAGAACCGCCAGGCCCGTGATACCTCCGAATGTAAAATTATTAGTAAATTTGAAAAAGTAAGTACCGACAGCCATAATCAGTGTACTGCTTGTCAATAATAGAAAATGCTTCAGTTTACCCTTCATCTGTATGCTCCCCGTAATGTACATAATTTTGAAATTAACAGCCTCTCACTCTATCCGAATTGTAACGCCCGGAATATGAAAAGTCAACGCATTAAGACAAGATATTTGGAAATACTATGTTCCCATAAGGAGGAAGGAATATATGTATCAGTATTTACCAATTCGAGACGTATACGCAAGAGAAATTATAGATTCCCGAGGCAATCCGACGATTGAAGTAGAGGTGCTCGTAGGGGAGGATACAGTAGGACGCGCAGCGGTACCCTCTGGAGCATCTACAGGAAAATATGAGGCAGTGGAGCTGCGTGACGGAGAAGACCGCTACGGCGGAAAAGGTGTCCAGCGCGCTGCGGAACATGTGAATGACCAGCTTGCAAGAGCCGTGATCGGCATGAATGTATTTGATCAGGCAGCTCTTGATGAAGTGCTGATCAAGGCTGACGGCAGCAAAAATAAAAAGAACCTGGGAGCAAATGCCCTTCTGGGAGTGTCGCTTGCAGCGGCCAAGGCGGCGGCAAACGCTCTGAAAGTACCCTTGTTCCGATATTTGGGAGGAGTCAATGCCCACGAACTTCCGGTTCCGATGATGAATATCCTGAACGGCGGGGCGCATGCGGACAATACACTGGATATCCAGGAGTTTATGATCATGCCGGTTGGCGCGCCCAGCTTTAAAGAAGGGCTCCGCATGTGTGCAGAAATCTATCATACACTCAAAGCCTTATTGAAAGAAAATGGACTGAGCACGGCCGTGGGTGATGAGGGCGGTTTTGCCCCTGATCTGCCGGATGCAAAGGAAGCGCTCAGATTTCTGAAAGAGGCGGTGGAGAAGGCTGGATATGAGATGGGAAAGGACATTCAGATCGCACTGGATGTTGCAGCATCAGAATTGTATAATAAGGATTTCAGAAAATACGAATTCCCGGGAGAAAGCAGGATGCAGGGACAGAAGATCGTGCGCTCTGCCGAGGAACTGATTGAGTATTACGAAGACTTATCACTGGAATTTCCGATCCGATCTATTGAAGATCCGCTGGATGAAGAAGACTGGGACGGATGGGAACTTTTGACAACAAGACTGGGGAATGAGATTCAGCTGGTGGGAGATGACTTGTTTGTTACGAATGTTGAACGGCTGAAAAAAGGAATTGAGCAGAATGCGGCTAACGCCATACTTGTAAAAGTAAACCAGATCGGGACACTGACAGAGGCGATTGATGCCATTGAGATGGCCCAGAAGGCGGGCTATAATGCGATCATATCCCACAGATCAGGAGAAACGGAAGACACGACTATAGCAGATATTGCGGTGGCATTTAACACGGGACAGATTAAGACCGGGGCTCCATGCAGGTCAGAGCGTGTTGCTAAGTACAACCAGCTGCTCAGGATAGAGGAAGAGCTGGGAAGATAGTTAAAAAGATAAGAAAAACAGCTGTGGTTTTGACGGAAATGACAACCGCAGCTGTTTTTATCTGCAGGAAATAAAATTTAAAAATAATTTATGAAAACAGAGTTTGCAGTCTGTGGTGTACAGCTTTATACGTCTTCTTGACTTGGCGAATACTACGGTATTATAATAAAACAGACATATAAATAGTACCAGAGTGTGTTTGAACTTAGACTGCGCCTGTATACCAGTTCTGCGCATTGGCCTGAGTGAACAGGCTGTTTTGAGGGCGGTCAGACGAATGCTGGCAGCAGAAGAGGAAGGGTTATTTTGAAATCATACCGTACATATCTAAGCTTTGAATTTGAAGAAAAGGAAACGATAAAAAATATCACGAACCATGTCAGGATGGTTTTGGAAGAGAGCGGCATTAGAGAAGGTGTTATTACCGTATCTTCTCTGCATACCACCTCATCAATTTTTATAAATGATGATGAGGAGGGACTGATCAGAGATACTCTGGAGTTTTTAGAGCAGATTATTCCCGAACAGAAGGCCCCCTATTATTGGCATAATAAGAGTGATAAGGATGCGCCCGCCCATCTGAAAAGGAATATAATCGGAAGAAGCGAGCTCATATCAGTTACGGAAGGGGATATGGATCTGGGACACTGGGAACAGATCTTTTATGCTGATTTTAACGGCAAGCGCATGAAAAAAATCTGCATTAAAATTATGGGAGAATAAAGGAGAAGGATGTATGCCTGAAAAGGGGCTTGTCCGGGACTTGAAAAAGAAGCCCGGACAGGCTCTTTTTTATGATATAGGAAATTACTCCGGAATTTCCTATATCATAAAAACTCTATTATATTCAGTTAGAAAATGAAGTGGTAGGAATGGTGCAGAATGACAAAATTATTTTGTGCTATACAAAGTTGAAATTATGGTGGCGTGTACAAAGTGCCCTAAAACATGGAACGGAAATTGAAAAGGATGCACAAATAAAGGACAAAAAAACGAAAAAAGTGCAAAGAAACCGGATTTGATTGTGCAAATAAACGGTGATATTATAAGTCTAATTCAAACCGGGTTGAAAATAGAAAATAGGAAGTGAGATCGAATTTATGCGAGAAAATTTTGACGTAGTAGTAATTGGTGGCGGGACCACAGGAACAGCTGCGATTCGAGATTTGGTACTCCGCGGATATACAAATTCTGTTCTTTTGGAAAGAGACGATCTGGCTGCGGGTACATCCGGAGGATGCCATTCAGCGCTGCACGGCGGTTCCAGATATGTTGTAACAGATAAGCAGACTGCAGTGGAATGTCTGCAGGAGAACAAAGTATTCCGTGAGATAGTCCCACAGGTAGTCGACCCGACAGATGCAATGTGGGTGGCAAAGACAGAAGAGCAGCTTGAATTTGCAAAGAAGTGGATGGAGAATGCAGATGAGATTGGCCTGCCCTATGAAGTAATCACACCGGAGGAAGCCGTACAGGATGAACCTCTTCTGGCCGATGATATCCAGTTCGCCCTGCGTACAATTGACACGGGATTTGATCCCTTCCGTCTCTGTATTGCACAGGCATATGATGCAAAGGTAAAAGGCGCAGTCATCCGGACGCACAGCGAAGTAATAGATCTGATCATGGAGGCGGATACCGTAAAAGGGGTAAAGGTACTGGACAGAAAGAATGGAACGATCTATGAGATTTGCGCAAAGATTGTGGTAAATGCTGCAGGCCCCTGGGGCTCCAGAGTGACAGAAATGGCCGGCTTTAAGATACCTGTAAAGCCAAATAAAGGAACCATGGGGGTCTATAACATGCGGCCCACGAAAACGCTGATTGGTATTCTGAGAGTACCCTCAGACGGCGACGGCCTTGTCAGCATGGGATATCAGAATACTTCCCTGCTTGGTACATCTTCCGTAGATATAGAGGATCCCGATGCGGCGGTTCCGGGGCTGGACGAGATTGAACTGATGGAAAGCAGTGTAGAGCAGATCATTCCGGATATCAGAAATGCAAGAATGCTCCGTATGTGCACAGGGGTCAGACCCCTTTACTCAACCACATCAGAAACCGGGAGGGCGGTCAGCCGCAGAATGATTTTGATCGATCACGCAGAAGAACATGGTATTGAAGGAATTGTCACAATCACAGGCGGAAAATATGCAACGGCAAGGCTGATGGCGGAAGAGACAGTAGATCTTGTATGCAGAAAGCTGGGAAGCGATGCAGAATGTACGACACATAAGCGGCTGATCTATGGGGCCCAGACAAAAGAAGACGCAGAAAAAGATGCAAAATATATACATAAGAAATACAAAGTACCGTTGTACAGTGCACATAAGATGACCGCAAGATATGGCAGCAGGGCAAAGGAAATTGTAGATGCTGCGCCGGAGTACGCCGGAGTCATATGTGAATGCGCCCAGGTAATCGGATCAGAAGTCATTAATGCATTCCAGAATGAGGAAGTATTTAACATTAAGGATCTTAGAAGAAGAATCCGCAACGGCATGGGAACCTGCCAGGGAACGTTCTGTACATATAAAGTGGCTGCCCTGTACCAGAAAGCGGTTCAAGCGACGGCACAGGAGGCTCATGACCAGCTGGCAGAGTACATGCAGGAGCGCTGGAAGGGCATTTATTATACGCTCCAATATGGAGATCAACTGGCACAGGCAGAAATTATGCAGGCATTTTATGTAACCCAGGGCAGCTACGATCTTCTGGATACCAAACCAACGGAGGTGATTCCGCATGAATGATAAGATAAAAGATGTAATTGTAATCGGCAGCGGCATGGCTGGGGTAACTGCAGCAAAGGCGGCAGCGGATGAGCAGGCCGGCGTAGAAATTATCACAAAAGGCGCCGGGGCAACCATGATGGGCTCGGGCGTTCTGGATATCCTGGGAGCGGTGCCGGGAGAAGAGAAAAATATAGTTGTAGAAGAAATCAGTGAGGGCATGAACCTGCTGCTGGAGAAAAATCCAAAGCACCCCTATGCGGTTCTTAAAGACAGTCTGGAAAATGGAATTAAAGCATTGCGGGAAGTCTGCCGCGCAGGCGGAATGGAGTTTACAGGCGACGGGATCAGGAACGCCGCCATCCCGAATATTCTGGGAACCTATAAAAATACGGCATACATCCCTTCCTATAATAAATACGCAGACGTGACAATAGCCCAGGGGAAAATACTGGTTGCAGGGTTCAGGGGATATACGGAATTTTATCCCGAATATGCCTGCAAGTCCTACAATGCCTATCAGAAACAGTTTGCTCCCAAGGCAGATGCTGCTTATATTGCAGTCACTTTGGAACTCCCCTCTCTTACAAACAGGGAGAAGTTGACTAATGCAGAACTTGCCGCATTTTTTGATACCAGCGAAGGCATTGAGGAGCAGCAGTACTTCATGATATGAAGAACGTTATGGGCGGTATTCAGAGGATTCTGGTTCCACCGGTTCTGGGCTATCAAAATTATGCACAGAACATGGAACTCTTGTTTGAAACACTTGGGATCCCGGTGGGAGAGATCTCTGCAGGCGGACATTCGGTCAGTGCACAGAGACTTGCGGACGCATTTGAAAAAGGCCTGGAGAATCTGAATATTAAGGTAACCAATCAGGCAAAGGCAGTGGAAATCAAGAAAACAGAAGAAGGGGTATTTTGTGTCGTGTTCGAGCAGCAGGGAAAGACCAGGGAAGTATATGCAAGAAAGATTGTGCTTGCTGCCGGAGGGTTCATCGGAGGCGGTATCACCTCATATAGAGAAGATATGTTTATTCCGGTTATTCATGAGCCGCTGGGCAGGATTGCCGCTGATATGATAAATAAAAAAGTATTCCCCGGAGGCGGCCAGCCTTTCATCAAGACCGGCATCCGGGTGTACGATAATATGACCATAGCACAGGGCAGCTTTTCCGGCCAGATATTTGCCTGTGGGGATTTAATGGAAGGCTATGACTGGGTCTATGAGAGAAGCGGTGCAGGAGTCGCGGCAGCTTCCGGATACCTTGCAGGAAAGAACGCGGCAAATATGGCGAAAGGAAGTGAGCACTGATGAAAGACTTTAATGATATTTATTATAACAGCGTGGAATGTGTGCGATGCAACCTGTGTCTGGACCGATGTCCGGCTGTCAGGGCGGTCGGAACGGATAAAGCCCCCATGTATTCCGCTGTATACTCGGCGCTGGGATCCCGTTTTGATCTGGAAATGGTGACGGAGGAAGCATTTCAGTGCATTGACTGCTATGAATGTGAATCAGCATGTCCCGTAAATGTTCCGATCGCAGATACAATGGCATATATCCGCCGCTTATGCAGAGAGAAGAATACCGTGCCGGAAGCTGTAACCGATATTGTGCACAGGGCAGAGGCCGGGGAGAATATACTTGGCAAACCGCAGGAGATCCGGGAAGGCAAAGCAGATGTTGCCGTATTCCTTGGATACGCAGGAGAATTGGATGTGGAGATGCAGAATGCCTTTGATAAGATCTGCAAGGCGGCAGGAATTTCCTATACTTTTCTGACCGACACTGCAGACAGTGGATATTTTCTGGACAGAAGCGGACAGACAGAGGAACTGCAAAAGGCTGTGGATACCAATGTAAAAGCATTTGAGAGAGTACAGGCAAAAGTGATCGTTACACCGTGCAGTTATTCGTTCGAGGCTTTTCAGAATTATTATCCGGAGAAGTATACATATCTGCATACAAGCGAATTTCTGGAGGATCTTTTGGAGAAGAAAAAATTAGAAGCCACAGGGGTTACAGAGCAGGCAGCCTATCACGCAGC
>OLSM01002862.1_pt1 | contig 10421 bp, 11 predicted proteins | sample 1672721 | NCBI WGS metagenome assembly OLSM01 (sample SAMEA3136717, study PRJEB25190) | human gut metagenome | reverse complement strand
TGCTCTTTACGTTGACAAATCGGGTTATTATGTCAATCGGTCTGTAACGGTCTCCAGTGAAGACCATGACCGTTTTTCGGTGTCGGCTGTCTTTCGGCTTGTAAACCGTCTCAACATACTCTCTGACGGCTTCTGTCAGCTTATTCAGCATATACTTCTCCAGTTCTGTTTCTCTTAGAAATTCCATGTCAGTTCAGATTTAGGTTATTATTGCAGCCGACAAACATAAACTGCCCTTGTCGGTCAACATCTATCCAGTCAGGCACACCACCGAACATTATTAGCATAGTGCCTAATCCAACAGTCTGCTCTATCATCGTGCTTGTGTCGGGATAGCCGTTGCAGACTGCAAAGTTATTGTCAAACCGTGCTTGGATTCTCGGAGGGTTAAACCACTCTCTGAATAATATCGGGAGGGTCTTGCCGTCTTCTGTGGTATATTCAAACACCACTTCCCGATAATTATTATTGACTGATATTGTTTTCATTGATACGTTTTCCAACTTATTATAAGAGTTTCTGTCGGAGGTCAGATATAGACACCTATATTCTGAATGTGGTTGTCAAGTTCGGAAATCAAGGGGTCTTGCTCCATCAGCTTCCCTTTAGTGCTGACCCTCTCAACCATCTTTCCTAACCGATAAAGCTGCACTCGGTCTAAGTCTGTGCCAGTGGTGAGGTCTCCAATAAAATCCTCAATCTGTTTCGGGTCTGCTTGGCTTATCAGCATACCAACGAGACAGTCAAAAGCATCTTTGGGATTCTTGACCTCTCGGAGTGCTGACAACCTCATTGTCTTCCGTTTCGTTATGCTGAAATAACTCTGTTGATATAGATTCAGCATTTTACGGTAAAACTCCCGATTATAGAGAGTGCTTGCCGTCACCTCTGACCACCCCAACTGTTGAGGTAGACGGTGCTTAAACCTCATCTCAAATCGGAGTATGTTCAGACCTTTGAAACCATCGGGCAAAGATTCTTTTTTCTTTCGTAGTTCCGTCTCCTTGTCGTATAAGACAAACTTTTTCGGGTCTTCGATTCCCTTTGTCTGAAAATATAAGGTTTCTGACTGCTGATTCCGTGCCATTCTCGGCATTGCCGACAACCGTTTCAGATATTCCTCAACCTTATGCTCCATGATAAAGGCATCTCCAAATTCCAAATAGTTGACTTTTGCCGTTGAAACATCTATACCCAAATCATCTGACAACTTCTGCACTGCCATTTCCGTGCTTCGTCTGTTGAGAGTGTAAATGTTTCCTCCGTTGAAATACTTTGCAAGACTGCCAACGATATATAGACCACTCGGATAAACCGACACTCGGAGGTTATTCAGATAGCCGAAAGTCCTGCACTCTCCAGTATCAATGTCAATCGTCTGTTTGGGATTGCTCAAACGGTTGGTAACAGTGGAGGTCTGCCCCTCCACCGTTGCCAGTCTCATGTGAAGATTATCGTACATTACCGTTTCACTTTTTGTTACGTTTCCCACCTTTATATGTTGGAAAAGTCCTGCTCGTCATACTCTCGGAGAGGAAGGTCTGCCAGTGCCTTGTCAAGACTGCCGTTCCGTAACAGTGTCAGATATTGAACGGCATAGATTTTCACACCATCCCCACCTTTCAGCACAATCCATTCTATCTGTGTCGGGATTACGTTTGAGGGGTCACTGCTCGGAGTGCAACGGAATAGAAAACCGTCTGTCCGATACTGATAGAAACAGTTTGCCTTGACGATCTTGTTGCCAAAGGTCTTCTCATCGGAGGGTTCTCCGTAGGCATACCCCGAAAGACGGCCATCTTGAAACCACTGCTTTAAGCCAGTAAGATTCTGTCCTGCCTTGACTTGCAGATTCATTTCGGGTGCTGACGATTTAGAAGTCTGATTAGGCTTCAATACGATATGAATGTTAGCCACTCCAGTAGCCTTGTCGCGTCTGCCAGTCAGATTCTCTGACAACATTCTCATGTAGTTTTTATCCCCTCCCCAGTATGCAAGTCTATACTTGGGATATTTCGTCACTATCGGTGTCTCCAGTTCCAGTATTGCATGAAACTTTATTGACGGCTGATTTGCTCCAATCATCGGAGACCTCCTTTCTGCTTCTTGCTGAAATACTCGTTGACAGCTCTCTGCTCGTCCTCGTTATGTGAAGACACTCTGTTTCGTGTGAGCCAGTCTTCCACCTCATCTTTTTTGAAGTAGAGGTGCTTCCCTCCGTCTGCATGATAGTGTGGGATTACTCGGTTTGCAGTCATTTTATAGACCGTGCTTTTTGCCAGTCCAGTCAGAAGACAGACCTCCTCCAGTGTCAGCACCGATTTAGCTGCTAACAGTGTCAAGACTTCCAGTCGGTCTAAACGTTTGATTAGTTCGTTCATCGTAGTTTCCGATATTTTAGTAATAATAAATGGAGGGTTGCAACTCTCTGTTAATCAAATTTGATGTTGCAAATTTCGGGAATATCGGAAACAAAAAATTCCACTGCAATTTAATGGAATTGCAATGGAATATAATGGATTTTAGACTTTGGTCTAAGTTATAGCCCTATTACAGCATTTTCAATCTTTTCCCAAATGGGTTGTTTGCCTCTTGGTGGTAAAATCTTACCCTCATCTCCATTGGGGTCATAGTCACTTTTTACTTTTTTTTGAAAATGTTGCCAATGGTCTCTTAAATCATTGTTTGTTTGCTCCGTCCATTTTCCCCACACTTGGCATAGGAACATATTTTTAAAAGAAACCCATGGAATGTTTTTGTTAGTGCTTATGTCGTAATGTATATTTATAGAGTAGCATAAAAAGCAAAGTGAAGTTCTATCGTCTTCCCATCTGAAATGACTTCCATCTATCTTCATCAATCCTACTTCTATTAAGCTCATAAAAACTCGTGCAACCTTGGGATTGTCCTTAAATATATCAAACTGCTGAAATATCGGAGGGAGTTCGGTTGAGGTGTCGGGTTGAGGTGTCAGAAACTCACTCTCTATTTCGAAGATAACCTTATTCAGACAGTCAACAATCAGATTCCATTCTCTGAAAATAGTTCCTGCCGTATTGACATAATCGTAGGCTTCGGAATAGACCATGATTTCTGTTAGGATTCTTGTTGTCGGGATTTTGTCTCCGAAAACAAAATCTATGTCTTCTATCTTAAAAATGTCAGCTTGATTCAGACTGAATTTCAAGTGTTTCAGTCTTCGGCTGATAGTCTCCACATCGGGAATATCCTCAACAATGCCATTGTTTATGTCTTCTGTCAGTGTGGAATGTGTCAGTCTGTGATATAGACTTTCAATATCTTTTGTAGTCAATCTCCATGATTGTAAAACTCCATTATTCCCATACCGTAACAGTCCCTCCTCCTGCATTATCGGGAGTGCTGTAATTAGTTCCACCAGTCTTCTGACTTCGTGGAAAGTGTCGATATATGAATTTATTGCTTGTCGAAGTTTGCCGTCTGTTTCCATTCTGAAAAAATAAAATTAAAAATTTCGGGAGGTGGTGACACCCTCTTTTTTGTGTCCCCAAAGGGGGGAGGGGGGTATCAGCGACCCACCTCCGAAAAGATTGAAGACAGACGGTCAACTGCTGCATCTTTGCTCTTATTCAGTAGTTCTGCATAGATTTGAGTGGTCTCCAGTGAGGTGTGACCCATCAGCTTGGAGACGGTGTAAATATCCGTGCCACTGTTGAGGGATAGTGTTGCAAATGTGTGCCGTGCGGTGTGAAAAGTGAAGTCTTTCGTTATCCCTGCTGCCTTGCTCCATGCTCTTAAAGTTCTCCCGATTGCTGCATTTGTGGGGAGACCGTCAAACACTCTGTCTGTCATTGCTGCCCCATCTCTCGTTGGTAAATATTCTATTGCTTGACTGTTCAGCTTCATATAAAGTGGCTGTCGGGTCTTCTGCATAGTCACTTGAAGACGGAGGTCTTGACCGTCTTTCTTTATGTCTTTCCACTCCAGTTTCATGATGTCACTGATTCGGAGACCACAAAAGCACGAAAACAGAAATGCTTGCTTTATCAGTTGGTTGTTGCACTCTGTCTGCATCAATGCTTTCGCCTCCTCGGCTGTCAGAAATGCTTTCTGCACCTGCTGCTGTCGGGGGAGTTCTCCATCATCTTTCATCGGATCTGTGGGGTTCTTCATGATTATTCCCTCCTTGACAGCCTTGTCAAGACAACTTCTGAACGCTAAGAAGACATAGAAACAGTTGTTGTGAGACATTCTATAAACCTTGTCGGCATTTGCCCCTTTCCCCTCCCTGCTGTAATTGTGGAGGTGTTTCAGAAAATCACGGCAAAAGTCAGTGTCTATCTGATTCAGCTGAATTGTGTTGAATCTTGCCCCCAACCATTCTTTCAAGTGAAAGATTGCTGCTGATGCTCTCCGTTGCTTTGAATCCGTTGTGGAGACCTCGGCTAACTTCAAATAGTAGTCCATCCAGTCTTTGAGCAACATCTTCGATAACTTTGTTACTCCAGTCTCCACTTTTCCTATCTCCACAACCTCTTTCTCCCTTGCCACTCGGAGGGATTCAGCTTGAAGTAAGGTCTTATGATTTCTTTCCTTGATTGCTTTGACCTCATCGGGAGTACCAGTTTCAACGAGAAGACGGAGAGGTTTCCCATTCTCATCTTTCAAAAACTCATAGGCTCTCTTGCCGTCTTTGTAGAGGTCTAAGTAAATACTCTTTTCACCGTTTGCCAGTTCCTTGTGTCGGATTCTGACCAACTGCTTGACCTTTGGGGAGGTCTTTTTCTTTGGTCTTGCCATGTTGTTACTTGTATTTGTTACCACTGCAAAGATAATAATAATATCGGAAACGAGTAACAAAACGAGTAACAAAACGAGTAACAAAAATGCTAATAAAAACTGTTACCAACGGAAAAATAGACCTGTCTTGAATTGGCTAACAGTCTGATATTCATTTCTGTTAGTACTATTTTGCTTTCCCTGTAAAAACAATCGGGTTTTGTTTTATATCTGCAAAGGTACACATAAATCACTGAAATTTGATTATTTTTCATCGAACTCTCGCTAAATACATTGAGGGCACCGGCCACATGGTCGATGCCCTCGGGTATTCGTTTTAAGCCTACAGCAATTATTTATTGTCCGAGATATGTCTTAAGCAGGCGACTCTTCTGGCCCTTCAGCCGTCGGATGGCCTTCTCCTTAATCTGGCGCACGCGTTCACGGGTAAGATCGAAGCGGTCGCCGATTTCCTCAAGTGTCATCTCCTGACATCCTATGCCGAAAAAGAGTTTAAGTATTTCGCGCTCACGCTCGTGAAGCTGATGAAGAGCTCGGTCAACCTCCTTGCTGAGCGATTCCTGCGTCAGCGTGGCATCGGCCATGGGAGAGTCGTCGTTAGTGAGCACGTCGAGAAGTGAATTGTCCTCACCCTCAACAAATGGAGCGTCTACCGAAATGTGGCGTCCGGACACCTTCAGAGTATCGGCTATCTTTTCCACAGGCACGTCGAGCGTCTCGGCAAGCTCTTCGGGCGAGGGACGGCGTTCGTTTTCCTGCTCGAACTTGCTCAGTGCCTTTGAAATCTTATTTAGCGAACCAACCTGGTTGAGCGGCAGACGAACAATACGGCTCTGCTCGGCAAGCGCCTGGAGAATCGACTGACGGATCCACCATACGGCGTATGAAATGAATTTGAAGCCGCGGGTCTCGTCAAACTTCTGGGCAGCCTTAATCAGGCCGAGGTTACCTTCGTTGATAAGGTCGGGGAGGCTGAGCCCCTGGTTCTGATATTGTTTTGCCACCGAAACCACGAAACGCAGATTGGCGCGAGTAAGCTTGTCGAGGGCGGCCTGATCACCCTCTCGGATGCGCTGAGCCAATTCAACCTCCTGTTCAACTGAAATAAGCTCCTCACGACCGATTTCCTGCAGGTATTTGTCGAGCGAAGCACTTTCGCGGTTGGTGATTGATTTCGAAATCTTAAGTTGTCTCATTATAAACTGAATCGATAATAATCCGCATATGAGAAGGCACGGCACCCGATGCTTTCTGCCTGAACATGCCCTTTCCGGGTCCGGATTGCGCACATTTCACAAAGGGTACACCTTGCACATATCAAGGTGCAAAGTTACAAAAAAGTTCGCACATATCTTCTATTTTCCGGTTAATATTCCGTAATTACAGAATGAAAAAATTTCAGAATTTTCAGAATTTTCAGAAAATAATTATTCACCGGAAACGGAATCAACAGGGTAAAACACGCAATGAAACCTATATCCTCGTATGGCATCTCTTCGTAATCAATCTGGTTAATAACGATGAGTGGAAGTGTTCTAATGGGAACTTTTGCTATATCGCCAACCGGACATAAACCAGCGAGGCGGTGTCAAAATCTTGAGTTTTTGACACCGCCTCCGATAAATAAACGCTAAGATTAGCGGGCAAGTAATTTCTCTGCGCGTCCGTTGGAGATGCGGATATAAATCTGGCCGGCCGCAGGGTGGTTAATGCGTATCCCCTGAAGATTGTAGAGAGCATCAGCAGCGAAGTTATGGCCGGACTCCGTCACATCCACGATGCCGCCAAGCGCATAGTCGGGCAGCGGGGCTGCCGGGGTAGCATCTCGATCCGGTTCACTGAGGGTACCAACCGTATAGTCACCCCACTGACCTTTCAGCCAGTTGATTTTTGCAGCAAGGAAATTGTCGACGCGCTGTCGGGCATTATCCATGTCAGTATTGTCGGCCACGGCCTGCCCTCCCTGTGGAGGGGTCACATCCTTCCAGCGCCGACGGTCGGCTACGGCTGCCGCTTTCAGAGCAGAGGCATGCGCGGCGATATCGCTGTAAAGTCCGTCGAAATGGTTCTGCATGAACCAAAGCCATGTAGCTTTCACCTTATCGTTGAATCGGTCGTTGCAACGCATCGAGGGAATCCAGGTATTGCCGTAAGGGCCGTGTTTGTAAAAATAGTCGTCGGTGGGACCGACAAATGCGTTGCCGCAGTCCCACAAGGGAGAAAAGTGCCACTTCTCCCCTTCTCCTCGCTCGCGGAACAGATAGGTAGAGCCATGATATGACTCAACGTTTGCAATAATCTCCTCGACCACATAGTAGCGGGCGGCATCGTCGATGTCAAGGTAGGCCCAAAGTTCGTCGGAATTGGCGCCGACGCGGTCGTTGATAGCAGCAAACTGATCAGTTACAAAGCGTTTCTGAAGATCGGAATAGAGTTCGGGAGTGTCCCAGGTGATGCGCAATTGGTCGCAATAGAGATCAGGAACGCAACTCTTCTCATCCATGCGTATCTGGTTCTCCTCATCGTAATTGTCAAGTTCCACAAGATAGCCTCCGGAAACAAGCGCCGGATCAGACACATTGTCGTCGAGTTCGGTTACAGGCACGCGGTCGTCGCCTACTCGGATTGATTCGGTAAGAAAGTAAAGTCCGCGGTAGTCGCCGTTGATGACAACTTCAATCGGCTGTTGTGCCGGAGTCCAGGGCAAACCGATACGTTTGCCAAGATTAAACCCGGCGAAATTACGCATGTAGCCCCAGGTGTCGTCGGCATGGGCAAGTATGGCATAATGCTTGCTCTTTGTCATACCAAGGAGCGACTGCTTTTTCCCGAGTTTCAGCTTGAACGGCTTTTTGGCAAATCCTCTGCGCGTCCAGTTGCCGCGGGCCTTGATTTCAAGAGGGAGGGGGTCGGAAGCAGAGCCAACTGCTTTTGCCTCGCCGCCACCGAAAAGAGCGCAGCCGTTGGGGTCGAGCCAGTATTCAGCCTCGGAAAAGTAATTTTTGTGATCGAGGTCTTTGGAAATAATCTCGTTATTATAGGAAAGATGCTCCGGAGTATCGTATACATTGATATAAAGAACCGGGAGCGTGCCCGACAGGCCTTCAACCGGCATATCCTCTCCATTTATCTGATATCTGACCGGAATCGATGCGGCGTTCTTAACATATTCAAACGATATCGTCACATCGTTTGCGGCCTTGGCCACGAGGTTTCCGCCGCCCTGCAGTGCATTAAATGTCTGCGACTTGCTAAGAGTGTATGTATCAGGTTTGGGCACCGGTGCGCCATAGTCGAACGTCTTGAAATCGTAGGTGCCGATTTTGAATTCGCCCGACAGGCGGTCTACATGGAGCGAATAATTTTGCCCGTTGCGCTCAAAGCGGAGCGATTCCGAACACCCCCACGGAACTTCACCGATATCGCCGCCACGCAGATAGATAACAGGCATTCCATCCGCGTCGACGTTGTCGAGCGCAAGAGCACATGTTCCGGATAATCCCCACAATGACATACACAAGGCGCCGAGGACTCTTTTACATTTTTTCATGTTAAAAACAAAAGGTTGTAAGTAAGATAAGATATATATAACTAACGGCCCTTTGGCCATAAAAATTGCAGACGTGTCACCACGCAGCACGCGCGGCCCGGAGTTTCTCTTCCGAACCGATGTCGAACCAGCGGTATGTATCTGCCGGCTCAAAGCCTCCGATCCGCAATTCGGCCAGCGAATCGAGGTAGAATGGTATAGTGGAAAAGACCTCTCCATGAGTATCGGCATACGCCCGGAGATACGGCAAAACCGACGTACTGACGATATGCACGCCGCCGAATGCCCTCGCTTCCATCGCCGAGGAGGCGGGGATAAACCCTGAAGGGCGGCATTCGCCGGAATTCATGTTCTGCCACCCGCGCAACCGGGCATTCTTGTCGAGCCAAAGCATGCGCGAAGATTGTCGACGCTGCACGAGAAGCGATACGTCGCGACCAGAATGTATATGATTATCAACAAACTCCGCAATCGGGAAATCCGTGAGTATGTCTGCGTTGTGAAGCAGTATCGCGTCGTCCGGAGCCGGGTCGAGAAGTTCCCATGCCTTCAGCAGACCGCCCCCGGTGTCGAGCAGTTCCGACGATTCGTCGGAAAATTGTACGTCAATGCCGAAATTAGCGTTAGCCGCGATGAAATCTCTTATCTGGTCGGGGAAATGATGTACGTTGACGACCATCTCCCGAATGCCGCCTTCGTCGCGCAGACGCTCGACAACATGCTGAAGCAATGGCTTTCCACCGACTTCCGCCAGCGCCTTGGGATGGTGAAGAGTAAAAGGCTTGAGACGCGAGCCTATTCCCGCAGCGAATATCAACGCTTTCATGGTAAACCGGCTTTTAATTCAATCGTTAGTGAGAAACGCTATCCCCCGTAGGGTTGAATATCTCAAGTATATCCTGCTCCCGATGCCATAGCACTACGCGAATCTGCGGAAAGTGCTCACGCAGATGTCGTGTCATCGCTTCAGCGCTATAGACTGAACGATGACGGCCACCGGTACATCCGAACGAGACGCAAAGCGAGGTAAAACCACGGCTTATATAACGCGCCACCGAAGCATCCACAAGCTTATAGGCCGACTCGAGAAAGGCAAATATCTCTCCGTTATCTTCCAGAAAACCAACTACAGGAGCATCGCGTCCAGTCAAGGGCTTGTAACGGTCGAATCGCCCGGGGTTGTGAACAGCCCGACAGTCGAACACGAATCCGCCTCCGTTACCGCTAAGGTCGGCGGGAACTCCTTTCTTATAAGAGAAACTTGCCACAGATACCGTCAGAACGCCCGCTGGAGCGGGTGGCACCGACGAAATTGCCGAAGCGGTACGCACGGCATAGCAGTCGGCAAGTTTGTCGGCGATTCCTGCAAGATACGGATATTCCTTTGCCAGATTGAACTCCGATATCACACCGCGCAGGTTAGCGACTCCGGGGCCGATGCTTGCGATGAAATGCGGTCGACGTTCATACAGCCCGCGAAAACCATATGCACCAAGTGTCTGAAGCACCCTGAACAGCACGAACACCGGCAGTCGACGTCGGAATCTCTCAGCAGAGAAACCTCGGGCAGCATAGCGCTCAGCGCGCGCCACATACCAGTCGACCAGTTCCATTCTGAGCGATGGAGGAATAGCAGCCTTCGCCTGCCAGAGGAAGGAAGCCACATCGTATTCTGCCGGGCCGCGGCGTCCACCCTGAAAGTCTATGAGCGAAAACTTTCCGGAATCATCGACCATCAGATTGCGGCTCTGAAAGTCGCGCACCATAAACGTGGCGGCCTCAACAGCCGCTTCTCCGACTGCTTTCGCGATAGAATCCAAATCATCCTGCAACAGCGCCTCTTCGAAATCGTCAAGTGCAGGTTTGAGAAATGAATACTTGAAATAATTCAGGTCCCAGGCAATCATCCGGGCGTTCATGGCCGGTTGAGGATAGCAGCGGTTGAAATCAATATCCGAGGCGCCCTCAAACTGCACATCGACAAGCAAATCGAGAGCCGCCCGAAGAAGGTGAACGTCCTCATCTCCGAAACGGCCAGTAGTGCGGGCATCGGCCAGGACATCGAACAACGATGAGCATCCGCAGTCGGTCT
>OLSM01002850.1_pt1 | contig 10450 bp, 8 predicted proteins | sample 1672721 | NCBI WGS metagenome assembly OLSM01 (sample SAMEA3136717, study PRJEB25190) | human gut metagenome | reverse complement strand
CGGTCGCGGGCACGGCCACGCCAAGGTCCAGCAGCACGGCCGTCGTCGGCAGCAGGAGCGCGAGCACGGCGCCGGTTGCGAGGACGGGAAGGTGGAACGGGTCGAACCGGGCGCTCTTGCCGGCGAAGTGAAGGGCCAGGTACCCCAGCGCCATCCCTGCGAACACGAACAGCTGGATCCCGTCGCGCTCGGCGACGGGGGTGTCTTGGATGAACACGGCGAACAGCCAGTAGTATGAGACGAACATCCATCCGAAGAAGCAGGCGAACCCGCCGGTGGCCAGAAGCTCCATGGCGCCGATGCGGGGCTTGCCCGCGGTTTTGCCGTCGTTCATCCGATTCCCCCTGCAGTGCCCGATGCGGTTTCATCCCCCCCTGGAGAAACTGAGCACGATCGCGCGCCCGCCGGGCACTCTCCGGGACGCGGACCCCAACATCTCCGAAGACCCAGTATACCGCATAATGCGAACCGTATGCCGTCCTTAGGGGCCGGGGGTCGTCTGCAGGGGGATGAAGCGCAAGGTGCTGCAACGAACGGCTGCAGCGCCTTCTCCCTCTGGCTTATTTCGCAGGGGGGCCGGCGGTTGCTAATCTTCCCTTGAGGTCTCTGCGCGGAGATAGGTTCATCGGATGCTTCTCAACGAGAGGATGGGCATATGGAGAAGGTTTACGGGCATTGCCGAGCTTGCCATCTAAGCTGCCCGGCATACTACAACGTGGAGGAGGGCAGGATCGTATCGGTTGAAGGGGTTCCGCTCGAGGAGGGGGCACGGGCGTTCTGTGCGGACGCGGCTTGGCCACCTGCCTCCAGATCGAGTACAGCCCGACACGGGTCCGCTACCCCCTGAAGCGCACGGGAAAACGAGGCGAGGGGAAATGGGAGCGAATCTCTTGGGACCAGGCTGTTTCCGAGATCGCCGACAAGGTGGTGGAGCTTTCGAGCGAATACGGTCCCGAGACGTTCGCCTTCCCGGCCCGAACGGGGCGGCAGGACATGGGGTGGATCGCGCATCGCATCGCGCGCACCATCGGCACTCCCAATAACTACTACGGGGCGATCCAGCAATGCCTGCTCCCCCAGATACACACCTGCGTGAATTTCGGCTGCATGCTCAACCAGTCCATGGGAATGGACCCGGCCATCAAGCTCTGGGTGAGCGTTGGAGGGGAGCTCGGCTATACCGAGCCGATCCTCGCCTCGCTCGAGGGAATGAACGAGCAGACAGGCTTCGCGAAGATCACGCTCGATCCCGTGTGCGGCCCCCAGGCTTCGCGCGCAGAGGAGTGGGTGCCCATCCGGCCGGGAACCGACCTGGCTTATTTCATGGGCCTCATCAGGTACCTCATCGATACCGACACGTTCGATGCGCAGTTCGTCACCGAGCAGACGAACGCAGCATTCCTCGTGCGGCTCGACACAGGGGCGCTCTTGACCGAAAGCGATCTCAAGAGGAACGGCAGCCCCGACCGCTACTTCGTGTGGGATCGCACGTCCGGAGCCGCGCGGTTCTGGGACAGCGCGGAGATCCAATGGGAGGGCGGTGAGAGCGGCAGGTCCCATTACGAGGCATGCGAGGACAACTTCTACCACGACATCGCGTCGAAGGAGCCCTCGCCGGCCGTCATGCCGGACGGCTTGTCGCCGGCCTTGCGCGGGGAGTACCGCATAGCCGTCCAGCGCGCCGAAGCGCCGCTGGTGTGCAAGCCGGCCTTCCAGCTTCTTGAGGAAGCCGTTGCCGAATGGGTGCCGGAGAAGGTGGCCGCCATCACTGGCGTACCGCTCGATCAGGTCGTGCGCACTTACGAGATGATCTCGCAGACCCGTCCGGTCTCCTTCTTCGAAGGTGCCCAGTACCAGGCAACGAACGCCTCTCAGTTCTACAACGCCTTCAATATATGCAAGATGCTCACAGGCAGCGTCGGGGTTCCAGGGGGCGTCGACTTCGCACAGTTCTACCCGGTCATGACGCAGCCCTTCCCCGGCGAGTTCGATATCTGCTATGCCGACGGCCTGCCCCTCGAGCAGAAGCGCAAGCGGCTCGGGTACTACGATCGCCGGATCGGCTGCGGCTTCGCTTGGGAGGAGTGGTCGAAATGGCACCCGGTAAGGCCCGAGAACGCCGATGCGACGCTCAACTACCCTGATATCGAGGCTGTTCTGGAGGCAATAGAGACGGGGGACCCGTATCCCGTGCACGGCCTTTTCGCGATAAGCTCGAACTGGCTCATGCACGACGGCTCCACCGACCGCTGGCTCAAGGTTCTGGAGGACGAGGAGAAGATACAGCTCCATGTCGTCACCGATTTCGTCATGACCCCGACGGCGGAGCTTGCCGACTACGTCATACCGGCCGAGACCTGGCTCGAGCGCAACTACCTTGAGTTCAAGACCATGGGCGCCGGCGCGTTCAAGAACGCATACCGCCGTGCTGTCGAGCCGCTGTGCGAGGCGCGCCACGACTATGATTTCGGCGCGGCACTGGCCCATAAGCTGGAAGAGCACGATGCCCGCTACAACAACGGACGGCTGCTCAACCCGGTGGAGAGCCGCTACTGGGCCGGGGAGTACGGCAAGCTGTGGGAGAACGACACCATCGACGAGGAGCGCGACCGCTGGTGCAAGATGTTCGCAGGAGCTTCGTGGGAGGAATGCCTGGACGCGCGGAAGGTGGAGTACCCGCCCGAATCGGCCTCCCAAAACGGGAAGCTCTGGCTGATAGCAGGCAAATGGCCGACGGGCACGGGCAAGGCCGAGCTGTTCTCAACCTTGTACCAGCATGCCGGGTATCCTCCGCTGCCCGTTTACACGGAGCCGGCCGAGTCTCCGTTGAGCAGGCCCGACCTTGCCGACAAATATCCCTTGGTGTTCACCAACGGCAAGCGCCAGGCCGGCTTCTTCCATTCGGAGTTCCGCCAGATCCCCTGGCTGCGCGAGCTCAACCCGTTGCCCGAGGTGTTCGTCAACCCTTCGACGGCCTGCGAGTTCGGGGTAGGCGAGGGGGACTGGATCTGGGTCGAGTCGCCCACGGAGAAGGGACGCGAGCCCCACAACAAGATCATGGGAAAGGTGAGTTTCAGGCTGATGGTCCGTCCGGGCGTCGTCTCCTACTCGCAGCACGCATGGTGGCGGCCCGAGAAGGCTGCCGACGACGAGCTGCACGGCGCCCTGGAGTGGAACGTCGAGGCCTTGCTGGAGTCCAAGAGCCGCTCCCCCGAGACGGGGACGATCGGCCTCCGCTCCCAGCTGTGCACGATCTACCCGTGCTCCGAAGAGGAAGTGGAGCGCTATCGTCCGATGATCACACGAGAAGAGCTCGAGGCGTTCATGCCCCTCGAGAGGGGGGAGGTGCAGGATGACTAGGTACGCGATGATCTTCAACCTCGATACCTGCCAGGACCAGCGCAACTGCATGGTCGCATGCAAGGCCAAGACGAACTCGTTTCTGGGGTCGCACTTCATCGAGACGTTCACTTCCACCCAGGGAGAGTACCCCTATCCGAACACGTACTTCATCCCGATCTCGTGCCAGCATTGCAACTCGCCTTCGTGCGTCTCCGCATGCGATCGCGGCGTCCTGTCCAAGCGCGACGACGGGATAGTCGCGGTCGGGGACGTTGCCGCGTGCCGCGACTGCGTTTCAAAGGCATGCGTGCAGGCCTGCCCTCACCAGGCTATCGACTGCGACCCGAAGACGGGTGAGATCGGAAAATGCGATCTCTGTGCCGACCTCGTCGATGCCGGCAGGCAGCCGGTATGCGTCGAGGGCTGCCTGTCCCATTCGGCCTTCTTCGGCGACCTTGACGACCCAGCGAGCGTCGTCTCCCAGATCCTCGAGGCATGGGATCCCAGCGGATGCGTCCATCAGCTGCCATCCGAACCCGGAAACCAGCCATCGGTCTACTACCTTCTCTCAAAGAAGGAATGGAAGGGGACGGACGGGCTGCGGAGCAATGCTTGGCATAACGGGTGAGGTAGGCTGGCCCACGGCAACGATGAACGGTATGCGGCCCGTGCCGGCGAATCGCCTTCGCCGGCACGGGCCCTTGCGAGGAGGTATCAGATGAAAGAAGAGGAGTTCTCCGCAGCAGCTGCTTCCTGGTGCTGCTGGATTGCCGAGGCGCTATGGAAGCCGCCCACTCCGGATATGCTTGCCACCTCCCAGGTCTTGGCGCCGCTCGAGGTCGATGGCGGCTTGAGGGAGGCGTGCGAGCTGGTGAAGCGCCTCTCGCAGAAGGTCGATGCACGGTCGGTGAAAGCTATGGCGGTCGATTACACCGCGCTGTTCTGCGGCTTCGACATCAACTCGTCCTTCCCCTACGAATCGGTTTACCGCTCCGAGGGACGTCTGATGATGCAGGAAGCGTCAGCCCAAGTCAAAAGGGAATACGAGAGGGCCGGGTTCGACTGGAGGGAGTGGGGCGCCACAGAGCCGCCCGATCACTTCTCCACGGAGCTCCGCTTCGTGGCGTTCCTCCTGGGAAAAACGGCCTCTGGCGAGGACTCCCCTGTTGAAAAGGCCCCGTACCGGCAGCTCCTCGAGGAGTTCGTCTCCCGGCATGTGGCAGCTTGGGGAGCGCCTTTCTGCAGCGATTTCGAAACGCGTGCCGAAACGGAGTTCTTCCGGGCGGTGGGGATGCTCGCGCGAGCCGTGCTCCTCCACCTGCCCGGCGCGGTTAGATAGCCAGCTGGCCGCTTTCGAGGATGTTGTCGAAAGCGGCCAGCAGGGCTTCGACGAGCGCCTCCACCTCATCGGAGCGCTGCTGCTTGTCCCTGAGGAGCACGATGCTGCTCGTGCAGCCCTCGATGTGCGAGAATGCGAGCCTGCATTCCTCGCCGAGCAGGGTTTGGTAGCTTTGCAGGAGCAGCTGGTCTCCTAGGAGAAGGAGGCTGCCCTCGCGCATCTCGCGCACAAGGAGGCTTTGGTTGGTGGTGAGGGTGCGCGCGTTGTCGAGGGCGTCCTCGCCGAGCACGGCGCGGGCGATCTCGGTCAAAGGCTCCGTCTTGTAGATGCCCACGGGCAGGGCGCGGGCATCCGAGACGGACAAGGTTCTGGGCAGGTGGGGGAAGTGCTCTTTCGACGCGATGAGACCGATCTTCGTCTGCGTCAGCACCGTGGTGGAGAAACCCTCTTGGAAGCGCTCAGCCGAGTAGAGGCCGTCGAAGAGGTCGAGCAGGTAAAGGCAGTCGCGATTCGCCGGCTTGCGGAGGTGCTCGCCGATGTCCGTTTCATGCAATACCGCATTCTTGAGGAACCCCCTCTGCGCAAGGGGCTCTATGGCGGCGTACATGCAGATCGTCGTCGCGTGTATCTCCACGGAGGTGCGCTTCAGCGTATCGAGCGCCTTGGTGCAGGAGCCCATGTCCCGCACCAGCCCCTCGTACTCCTCCGATATCCGCTGCGCTCGCTTGAAGAACGCCAGTCCCGCCGGAGTGGGGACGACCCCCTTCTGGTTGCGGTAGACGAGTTCCACGTTGAGCTCGCGTTCCAGCGCGGTGACGGCCTTGTTGAGACCTTGCTGGGAAATGTAGAGCTTTTTAGCGGCCGCCGAAATCGATCCGGCCTCGATAACGGCGACAAAGCTCCGGAGCGCTTCGATGTTCAAGGTCGCACCCTTCCTCTTAGGAGCCGTCGGGCTCTCCAACGGGGGTTATCTGCCTGATGAGCTCTTGCTGGGTATGCACCCCGAGCTTTTTGTAGATATGGTAGGTATGGGTCTTCACGGTGCTGGGGGCGAGGAACAGGATCTGAGAGATCGTCTCGTTGTTGTATCCCCGCGCAAGCAGCTTCAAGAGCTCCGATTCTCTCGCCGTGAGCTTCTTCTCCAGCGCAACGGCGTTGCAGCGGGCGTTGAACGACTCGTTGAGCGACCAAGAGGCCTTGTCTCCGACGGTCCTGAGCTCGTCATCGACGTAACCCTTGTCGATGGGTGTTCCCGAGAAGTAGGGGAGGCGGGACGATATCAGCATGAACGCGAGCAGGATGCCTGCGACGAATACGATCAGGACGGTGCTCGAGGCGGAAGCTGCGACTCGCACGAACCCGATGCCGAGGACGATGCCGACAAGCCTCCCTATGTTCGCGGCGGTTCTTCTCTGGACGACGTAAGCGCGAATGGGGAACCCGTATTTCAAGGCTATGCCGTCGAGCCAGTTGACGTTCGTGCAGCACACGAGCATCAATGCCGACAAGGCGGCAACTCCGCAGACGGCGGCGAGGGCGGGCACGTTGGCGGCGAGCAGGACCACCATGCAGGCAAGGCAGGGAGCGACGAGGGTGTAGAGCGACCCGAAGGAGAGGCTCCGGCCTCGTGCGGTGAGCAGAAAGCCTGCGAGCAGAGCCGCCAGAAGCCCGGTAGCGGCACCGAAGGGCGGCATTGCCTGCATCGAGACGGCTTGATGCACCGAGACGCATGCCACGAATCCCAGCAGGCAGTCAATGCCGCAGAGCACGAGGGACACGCTGCGCGAAAGGCGCAGGCGGGGAACGGTTGCGCGCTCCTCTCCTGCGCCTTTCGCAGGGGCGCTGCTGCCATGCAGGGGTATGAAGGCGAGCGCGAGATTCGCCAAGGGCAGCACGATCATCAGCATATCCCGCGCCTCGCTCGCCAGATAAGAGGCGCCTCCAAGCAGAAGCGACCCTATGAGGAGGGCGGAGGGAAGGCGGAAGGCCGAAAGGGAGGCTGAATAGGATCGGGAGGCGGTGAGCCAGAAGAAGAACAGCTCCGCATTCGACCATCCAAGACAGAGGCTTTGAAGGGCAGAAGCCGCCGAAGAGGGCGCGTCTCCGGCGCCGCCCACGGCTATCTTGGCTATGCCTCCCCCTGCTGCCAGCGCAGTGAGAATCGCGATGGCGGCCAAGCGCCTGCTTTTCGCGCTCTTTGCCTGTCTTTCCGGGTCGGCCCGGTTCGCTAGGTAGGCGATCACGACGCCGCAATGGAAGAGGGCGGCGCTGAAGATGCTCGGCGAGGACGGGAGCGCTTGCGAGAGCATCGCCAGCTCGACCAAGAAGCAGAGGGCGAACCCGGCGAGCACGCGCAGGTCTGCGGGGGAGAGCGCAAGGGGCGCTTCCCCTGTCGATGGCGGCAGCTGTTCGGCGTTATCGGTCGAATGTGCTCTGAGCAGGCCGTTCCCTCTCATACCGGAGGTAGTAGACGCGTTGGGCTCCATTTCATCCGTCCTCTCTTATCGCATGGGCGACAATCTCCGCGCTCTGGGATGATGCAAGGGGGGTTCTGGGGAGGATACGCTCGCGTAGCCGCTTGTTCCGCAGGCGCGGAGGGCGGCGGCAACGTCAGATTATAGCAAAGGAGAGGTCGATGGGAGCCCAATGTGTTTACGTGCAGCACGACAAGCCCTTCCGCTACTCGGAAGGAGGTTCGACCGTCACGAGGGGGAGCGCATGGTCTGCGCCGGGGTGCCATCTCGGGTGCGGCGTCATCATGCGCACGGACGGGGAGGGCAACTTGGTTTCGGTCGAGGGGGATCCCGAGAACCCGTTCAACCAAGGACGGCTCTGTCCCCGGTGTGCGGCCACCCTCGAGGCAGTGAACAGCCCTTACCGTCTTGATCGGCCCATGAGGCGCGACAAGGGCCGTCGCGGCGATCCCGAGGCGTGGGAATACGTCTCTTGGGACGAGGTCTACGATGCCATCGTGGAGAACTTCGAACGCATCAAGGAGGAGTACGGGGCGGAATCGGTGACGTTCTGGGAGGGTACGGGACGCGACATCTCGGCATGGATATCGCGACTCGCCTGGTCGTTCGGAAGCCCGAACTTCCTTCCTCCTTTGAACGGGCTGGCTTGCTACGGCCCGCGCGTATACGGCTGCGTGACGCTGTCCGGCTCGTTTTGGGTCGGCGACTACTCGCAGCAGTTCGCCGATCGTTACGACAACCCGCAGTGGAAGTGCCCTGAAGTGATACTCGTTTGGGGCAACAACCCTATCGTGGCGAACTCGGACGGCGCCTACGGGCATTGGGTCGTCGACTGCATGAAGCGCGGCTCGAAGATCATCGTGATCGACCCCCGCTGCACCTGGCTAGCCTCGAGGGCCGATCTCTGGCTTCAGATAAGGCCGGGGACCGATGCCGCCGTTGCCCTTGCCATGGCGAACGTGATGATCGAGGAGGGGATCTACGACAAGGAGTTCGTCGATTGCTGGGTAGCGGGATTTGACGAGTACGCGGCGAACGCGGCGAACTACGACGCCGAAAGGGTTGCGGCGCTTGCTTGGATTGAGGCCGAGGACATTCGCCGGGCGGCGCGCCTGTATGCCGGTGCCGACGGCGGCCTTATCCAATGGGGAGTGGCCCTGGACCAGAAGGACGAGGCTATCCCGAGCTGCCAGTCCGTCGCCGCCCTGATGATGATAACGGGCAATATCGACAATCCGGGTGGCATGATCAAGCCTCCCGAGGTGCTCATGTACTTGAACGGTTGGGGCGAGGAGCTTCTGGCCGACGAGCAGAAGGCCAAGAAGCTCGGGCCGAACAAATACCCGTTCTACAATCTCGGCGTCGCGGTGGCGGGAGCCGACGTGGTGATCGAGGCGATGGAGACGGGGGAGCCCTATCCCATAAAGGGCGCTTGGATCCAGACGACGAACTTCCTCACCTGCATGGGGGTCGACCCCGAGCGGACGAAACGCGCGTTCGAAACCCTGGACTTCATCGTGGGCGTGGACCCCTTCATGACTCCTACGCTGCAGGCGCTCGCCGATGTGGTGCTCCCGGTCTGCATGTACCCGGAGCGCAACGGCATTCGCTGCGGGGACGGATGCCAGCGCATCGAGACCATCAACAAGGCGGTCGATGCCGAGGGGCCGAAGTCGGACATGGAGATCAACCTCGAGCTCGGGCGCCGTTTGAACCCGGAAGGCTGGCCGTGGGACAACGTCGAGGATATGTTCTCGAGCATCTACGAGGGTATCGGGCTGTCGTTCGACGAGGCGCGGGAGGTTGCGCCGGGGTACATGCCGTTCGAGTACTACAAGTACAAGACGGGAAAGCTCCGTCCTGACGGCAGCGTCGGGTTCAACACCCCGTCCGGAAGGCTGGAGCTGTACTCCCACCTCATGGAGGGCATGGGCCTGCCGCCCCTGCCGGTGTATTCGGAGCCCACCCCGAGCCCTTACTCGACTCCGGAGCTGTACGAAAAGTTCCCGCTCGTCCTCACGACCGGTGCTCGGCGTTGGGGCCTGTTCCATGCCGAGAACCGCCAATTCCCGCATCTTCGCGCCCTGCACGACGAGCCGACGGTGCAGATGCACCCCGACACCGCCGCGCAAGCCGGCGTGAGGGACGGCGACTGGGTCTGGGTCGAAGGCCCCAAGGGGCTAACCGGAGAGGTTGAGCGGGTGAAGCGCATGGTCGAGGTGACGCCCATCCTCGATCCGCGCGTGGTGAGCACGGACCATGCTTGGTGGCATCCGGAGGGCGACCCGAAGAACCTCTACGACGTATTCGACCTCAACGTGAACAAGCTCATGCCCTGGGGCTGCGGGCCGTCGGGCATCGGGGCGAACTACAAGTCGCTGCTGTGCAGGATATACCGAGTTGGAGAGGGAGAATAGCCATGGCTCAATACGGAATGCTCATCGACTACAAATGGTGCACGGGCTGCCATACGTGCGAGGTGTCATGCCAGATGCTGCATAGCCTGCCCGTCGGGCAATATGGGATCAAGGTTGCCGAACTCGGTCCTTGGGAATACGAGAAGGGCGTATGGCAGTACGACTACGTGCCCTCCCTCACCGACCAATGCGATCTTTGCCTGGGGAGGTTGGACGGGGGCGACGAGCCCCTTTGCGTGAAGCAGTGCCAGGCCCAGTGCTTGAAGGTGGGACCTGTCGAGAACCTGCTCACAGAGATGGCCGGCAAGCCTCACCAGATTCTTATACAACGATAAAAGGGGGAGCTATGAGAAAGTTTCTGTTCGGCGTCGTGGTCAACCTGGTGCTTTCGTTCGCGCTCTCGTTCACGGTGACCGTCGCCACCAACACGTACAACGGATTGCCCATCAACCCTTCGACGGTTCTCACGCCGCTGCTGTGGGGGACGCTGATCGGGACGATCACGACGACGATCATTCCCGTAAACAAGATCGGGATCAAGTTCGCCACGCTCAACAACGCGGGACCCGAGACCGGGTTGTGCGCCTTGTACAAGAACTTCGTTATCTTGGCCATCATGGTGCCCATCATGAACTTCTTCGTGACGGGTATCATGATCGGCTTCTTCACCCAGGAGTTCTTCAATGCGTGGCTCTGCCCTATTGCCACCGTGTATCCCGTAGGGTACGTGACCTCGTTGATCATCGAGCCGATCGGAATGTTCGTGGCCCGCAAGCTCACAGGGTTCGATCCGATGGCCGCAAGTGCCGAGGCCCGGCTCGCCGACCAAGGCGAAGGGGCGCTGGCGGGCGGCCGTTAGCCCTCGCTTGCCGAGGAGG
>OLSM01002842.1_pt1 | contig 10480 bp, 9 predicted proteins | sample 1672721 | NCBI WGS metagenome assembly OLSM01 (sample SAMEA3136717, study PRJEB25190) | human gut metagenome | reverse complement strand
AATAATGTTGATTTCGGCGTGTGGAAAAAAAGAAAAACTGTACGAAATTCCTGATCTATCGCAGTATAAGACAGATTATGTAGGAGATTCTTCGAATGTTATAAATATTGTAAACGGTCAAGAGTATCCGGAGGGATACTCATATGACAGTATAGAGATACAGTCTGAAACAGAGCCTTACAGAAGAAAATATACAAGAGTTCTATGACACTTTTCCGTGTTGGAAGAAAAGCAGACGGAACATTCAGATTTTTCCTGACAACAGGAAAGGCACTGGATAAACCAAAACAATTCAATGGAACGTCTATCGTGGTACAGACAGAAGGGTCTTCCTACGATATTGTAAACCGTAGTGTAACGGATGGATGGGAGCCTCATTTTGTAGTTGTTTACGGAGACGTGAAAGAAGAATTAGAAATGCTTGGTCATATGCTGGAAGTAGAGGTTTGCGAATATTAGAGTATATTCGGAATGATTGACTTGAGAAAATACAAAGTGATATACTGATAAGTATAATAATTGAGTGGAATCGGAATCTTATATGAGAAGGGTGGAAAAGATGGGCAAGCCGGGGATAACGCTGGAAAGTGTAAAAAATAATAATAAATCTGAAATTCTTAAAATGCTTCAGAAGAATGGATCAATGTCCAGAAAAGATATTGCGGCTTGCATGGGTCTTACACCGGCAGCTGTGACGATGCTTTGTAATGCAATGATCGAGGAGAACATCATTGTTGAAAAAGGTGAAATCCAGGAAGAAAAACGTGCAGGAAGAAGAAAAGTGCTGGTTGATATCAATTATGATTTTAAGTTTATTGTATCTGTGAGTATTGAAACAATTTATACCTGGATAACAGTAAACAATATAAGAGGAAGCAAGATTACAGGTGTAAAAATAAAGACGAATACAACAATCAGTCCGGAAATGTTTTTAGAGAGTATTACGAAGGAAATTAAAATTCTTTTGTGGGAACAGGAAATTAAGATCTCGGACATTTTAGGAGTAGGAGTATGTATTCCGGGCATAGTAAACCGTAGTCAGGGAGTCAGCATCCACGCTTACGGAATCTGGAAAAAAGAAGTAAAAGTCAAAGATATTTTAGGACAATATATACAGTGTCCGATTGTTGTCGAAAACAACGTAAAAGCTTTTGCTGAGGGAGAGATGCTTTATGGAGTCGGTAAAACCGGAGATAATATGCTCTTTATTAAGTGGGGGCCTGGAGTAGGATCGGCAATTGTGATCGGAAACGAGTTGTATGAAGGTCTTCATCATAATGCTGCTGAAATTGGACATTACATTGTAGAGCCGAACGGACTTGAATGCCGTTGTGGCAGAAGAGGATGTCTAGAGACAAGAGTGTCGGTGGATGCTATAGCGAAGAGGATCCAGCAGGAATTTTCAAAGGAAAATACACCATTGCTTTATAAACTGACAGAAGGAGATGTCAAGAAAGTGACACGGGAACTTATCATAGAATGGGTGGAGTCAGTGGAAGCAGATAATTACCTGAATCATATGGATCCGGCAGTAGCAGAGATTATATCAGGAGCAGTAGAAAGAATTGCCAGAGTTGCAGTTAATACAATGACGATCCTTGCACCGGATCATACCATTTTATTTGGTCCGATGCTTGAAAACGATCAGATTTATAAGTTATTTATGGAGTTCTGCAGAAAGTATGACAGACATTATACAGATGAATATATCCATCAATCAGAACTTAGTAAAAAAATCACATACATTGGAGGAACTGCACTGGTTGCCAGAAATTGTTTCTTTGAAAACGGTGGAGCAGTAAAGAAGGAATGAAGAATATGAAAGCCCTGCATGAAGGTCAGATTCAATTTTATTCGGAAATTTCAGAACATCAAATTTCAGCAAACGAATTTTTTAGTTCTGTATTGCTGGATTCATTGAATAAAAATTTTGGATGGCAGAAAGCGGTAATATCTTATTTTGATACCGAAGGAAAATTTCTGTCATGGACAAGCTGGAAAGGAATAGAATTAAATCATGCCGGACATCCTTATCAGGAATTTATGTCAAACGATATTGTGAGATATCAGATTCATGAGGAGGCAGTCAGGGATCATTTGACATACTTTAATGTTGTTCCCAGACTTTACAAATCAACGGACAGTATATCAGAAGAAGATTATGAAACGTCAGGTTTTGTACGTTTTCTTGAGAAAAATTTTGAATGTCATTATAGCGTGACAATGGCATTTGGGATTAATGCATACATACAGATTAGTTTTATGAAAAGTAAGTCAGACGGTGATTTTACAGAAGACGAGCTGAAAGAATTAAATGAAATATATGTCTATGTAGCGAATGCATATAAGAATTTCAAAAAATATGAGCAAGCAAAGATTGTAGCAGATATTCAGAATGAAGTCATTGCATCAGGAGAAAAAGCCTATCTTGTTACGGATGATTTCATGCATATCTTAAGCTGTAACACACAGGCCCGGAAATATCTTGAAGATATTTTAGGGACTACAGCGGCAAATCAGATAAGCAGCACGGTTTCGTGCAGCTGGCTTCCGTTTCTTTTAGGAAGTGAAGATGGAACTCTCAGTGCAGAGAGAGTTCAGATGAGGGTGATCAAAGGGTATGTCTTTAAGATATATACTTACGATCAGGTGTATTCAAATGGAATTGTAGACAGATACCATTGGATTACAATTGCACCTTCGCAGAAAGAAAAAAGTTATGAACCAAAGGGGACTATGATGTCTCTTACTCCGGCAGAATGCAGAGTAGCAGAACTGCTGGATAATGGCCTGACTTATCAGGCAATAGCAAATGAATTGGTGGTAAGTTATCACACAATCAAAAAACATGTTCAGAACATTTATTTGAAGTGCGGTGTAAATAGCCGTTATGAACTTCATAAATGGATGGAGAACCAATAAAAGCCAAAATAGAAAGCCAAAATAAAAGCCAAAAGAACAAATAAAAGTCAACTCTTAAAATACATTATGAGAAAATCCCAAGCACTGCCTGCTTGGGATTTTTTTGCGCAGAAGAGAGGATTTCTAAATATAGGGAGAATTCCCTATAACAAATAGACCGTATGCCTACTGGTGCAGATATGTCAAATTGATATAATTTTATCATAGATTGTATCTATAGAAATACAAAAGGCGGCATGGAAAAAATGAAAAAAACAGGGATTGTTTTTAATATTCAGAGATTTACTATTCATGATGGACCGGGATTAAGAACAGAAATATTCTTAAAGGGATGTCCACTGAGATGCAGGTGGTGCAGTAATCCGGAAAGCTGGATGTCATTGATTCAGCCGGGGGTCTATCGTAGTAAATGCATTTCTGAGAGAAAATGCGGAGAATGTCAGGATGTTTGCCTGTCAGGTGAAGCATTAAAATTTTATAAAGGGAAATTGATCGCGATTGACAGAGAAAAATGTATGCATTGTCTTAAATGTGCAGAGGTCTGTCCATCAGAGGCTATAAAGCAGTGGGGAACGAGGATGACCGTGGATGAGTGTATGGAAGTAATACGCAGAGATAAGGGATTTTATGAAAGTTCCGGAGGTGGTGTTACTGTATCAGGCGGAGAACCACTTTTGCAAAGCAATTTTGTAGCAGAATTATTTAGAGCCTGTAAGGAGGAAAATCTTCATACCTGTCTCGAGTCGACATTTTATTCAGAAAAAGAAAAGATTGATGAGATACTTCCGTATACGGATCTGATTATTTCAGATATTAAATCTATGGATACAGAGATACACAAACAATATACCGGGGTAGGAAATGAAAGGATTTTAGAGAATCTCCAATATCTGGCAAAGAAGAACAGAGAACTGATTCTAAGAATTCCGGTTATTCCGGATGTTAATGATACAAAAGAAAATATAAAAGATACTGCAGACTTCATTCTTTATCAATTGGGAGGAAAAATAAAGACGCTTCAGTTGTTGAGCTTTATGAGACTCGGTGAAGAAAAGTATGAATCATTAGGAATTCCATATCCGATGGAAAAGGTAACAATAGATAGAAAATCCTTCCAGAAAAAAGTAGAAGGAATAGCTGATTACTTTAACAGCAGAGGGATACATTGTCTGGTAGGGACAAAAGAAAGAAATCATCATTAGAAGCAGAAGGAGGAAACTAATAATGAAAAGAATTCACACAAATGCATGCGGAACAGAACCATATGATAAAACATATAGCCTTGGGTATGAAGTACATCATAAAGACTGGTCTCCGTTTTCGAGAGTCAATCATTTGAGACAGACATTTCTTGACAGACCTTATGAGATTGACGTTGAACGATTACGATTAGTAACAGAAGCATATAAGGAACATCCGACGCTCCCACGTAAACTGCAGTGTGCGTATGCGTTTGAGAAGATTCTTCTTAACACGACACTTTATGTTTATGATGAAGATCTGATTCTGGGAGAGATAGCGGCTCCGGCAAAGGCATCTCCAATCTATCCTGAGTTTTCTGTGGATTGGATCATCGATGAAATATTACATTCGCCATTCGAGGAACGTGAACATGATCAATTCTATATCCGGAGTGAAGAAGAACGACAAGAAATACTTGAACTGTGTGCATGGTGGCAAGGTAAGACGGTTGCTGACAGGATTGAAGGAAGACTTTCTTATGAACAATCCAAAGGTTCAGAAACAGGGGAAAAGATTTTTCAGACAAATTTATATCATTATGCAGGAACAGGACATCTGGCAATAAATTATGCAAAGTTAATGAAGGTTGGATATGATGGGTTGATCAAGGAGGCCGAAGAAAGGCTGGGACAGCTCAGCATGAGGGATCCGGAGTATAATGATAAACGTGATTTTTATGAAGCAATGATCATTATGCATAAAGCAGCAAAAAAATATATCGAACGATATGCAGAGCTTTGTGATAGGAAATCTATTGAAGAAAAAGATAAAAAACGTCAAAACGAATTAAAGTGTATGGCTGAAAACTGCAGAAAGATTGCAGGGGGAGCGCCGCAGACATTTTGGCAGGCAATGCAGTTATTTAACATCGCAACAACACTGATTCAGGTGGAAAGCAACGGACATTCTATTTCTTATGGAAGAATGGATCAATGGTTATATCCGTTTTATAAAAAAGACATTGAAAATGGAACGATCACAAAAGAATTCGCATTAGAGTTGATCGAAGTAGAGTATGTCAAAATGAATAATCCGACAAAGCTGAAGGACAAAGGCAGCATGGCAGTACGAAACGGTCGCGGATTCGGTGGCGAAAGTCTTACGATCGGAGGAACCGACAGAGAAGGAAATGACGCGACAAATGATCTGACAATGCTGATGTTGGAAGGATCCGCGCATACAAGAATGATGAATCCGTGGGTTTGCGTTCGTATGCATGAGAATACACCATATGAGCTGAAGGTGAAAGCAATCGAGTGCATCAGAGCCGGCTACGGACATCCGAAGCTTTTTAATGATGCACCTGCAATAAAAGGAATGATGCGAAAAGGAATGACATTGGAAGAAGCAAGAGATTATTGTGTAGTAGGATGCGTAGAAATTGATCTTCCGGGAAAAGAATATGGATGGCATGATGCCGCATATGTAAATACGCCAAAGATGTTAGAGATGGTAATCAATGGCGGTCGTTCGATGAACACAGGAATTCAGCTTGGACCAGATACAGGAAGCCTTGATAAATATAAAACATTTGATGAAGTACTTGAAAGCGTAGATAAGCAGTTTGAATATTGGACAAATCAAATGTGCAGTAGTCTGAATATCATAGAAGAGGCACATCGCGAACGAAAACCACTTCCATATGTGTCAGCCTTTTTCGAAGAGTGTATGGAATCAGGAAGAGATCTTACGGAAGGTGGAGCAAAATATAATGGAACAGGTCCACAGGCTTCAGGTATTGCAACTTGTGCAGATGAGCTGTCAACAATAAAACAGCTTGTGTTTGAAGAAAAGAGAGTGACGGGTGAAGAGTTACTTAAAGCTGTAAAAAATAATTGGGAAGGATATGAGAAACTGTATGCACTTGTGAATAGTTCTAAGGTTCATCATTATGGAAATGATGATGATTATGCAGATGAGCTGTTTAAATTTATGTTTGAGTGCTATTGTAGACACATCAGTGGAAGGGAAAATACAAGAGGTGGTTACTTTAGTCCAGGAGTATATTCTGTAAATGCTAATGTGGCAATGGGACTGAATACAAATGCATCTGTAGACGGACGCAAAAAAGGAGAAGCAATTTCAGATAATATGGGACCGGTACATACAGAAGCAGGTTCACATGATATCAACGGACCGACAGCACTTACAAATTCATTGACAAAAGTAGACCATAGCCTTGCAACCAATGGAACACTAATGAATCTTAGATTCCCGCAGGAAGCAGTTGCAGGCATGGAGGGACGTGACAATCTTATCAGTTTTGTAGATGAATATATGAAGAAAAAAGCAATGCATGTACAGTTTAATATTATGAGTTCAGAAACAATGAGAGCTGCACAGAAAAAACCGGAAGATTATAAAGATATGTTGGTTCGTGTGGCAGGATATAGCGCATATTTTGTAGAACTTGGTAAGCCACTTCAGAAAGATCTGATCCAGCGTACAGAATTACATTTTTGAGTAGAATAGCAATTTTAACAGACGATATTGTAGAATGGAGTAAAGAATATGAAAGAATTTAAATTTAAAGTCCCACAGAATATTGAATTTGGAGTTGGAAGCTTGAAAAAGCTTCCGGAAATTTTAAAAGATAACAAATCAGAACACGTTTTTCTTATTTCAGACAGAGGTCTCGAGAGCATTGGCGTTGTTAAGAAAGTACAGGATATTATCAAAGCAGACGGATTGGAGTGTACTTCTTATTTAGATGTCATTCCTAATCCGACAGTGGATGTTGTGAATGAGGCGGCAAAATGTTATAAAGAATCAGGTGCAACCAGTATTATTGCACTCGGAGGTGGTAGTTCCATGGATGTTGCAAAAGCAACAGGAGTACTTGCAACTTATGGGGGAGAAATCACAGATTATGAAGGATTGTATAAAGTGCCGGGACCGATTGTTCCGATTATAGCAATTCCGACGACAGCAGGAACAGGAAGTGAAGTGACAGCGTCTGCGGTTGTAACAGATGAATCGAGAAATTATAAGATGTCTGTAATTAGTTATGAGATGCTTCCGAAATATGCAGTACTTGATCCTGAATTGATAATGACTGCACCTGCATCAATAGCAGCATCCTGCGGAGTAGATGCATTAATCCATGCATTGGAAGCATATGTATCAAATTTTGCTTCTCCATTTACTGATGCAATGGCAGAAAAAGCAATGGAGCTGATTGGGGGAAATATTCGTCGCTTTGTGGCGAATCGTCAAGACGAAGAAGCAGCATGTGCGATGATGATTGGTTCCACATTTGCAGGAATGGCATTTGCCTGGGCAAAATTAGGAAATGTGCATGCTATGAGTCATCCGGTCAGTGCATATTTTCATGTGGCACATGGAGTAGCTAATGCTGTACTTTTGCCGACAGTAATTGAATATAATGCTTTGGCAGATCACGGCCGATATGAAAAAATTTATAATTATATCAGAGAAAAAAAGGAACCTGCAGTAGATTTTAAACCGCAGATGCTTGTTGATGAAATTAAGAAGTTAAATGCAGATCTTGGAATCCCAAAATCACTTTCAGAGGTAGGGGTAACAGAGGATAAAATAGAGGCTATGGCGAAAGATGCTGTGATTCATCCAAATGTTCTGGCAAATCCAAGACAGACAAATCTAAAAGATATGATTGAGCTTTACAAAAAAGCGTTATAAAGATATTGTTGAATACTTGCCGGTTGCACGTAATGTGTGCAGTAAGTTAAATAATCAAAGATGTTGCCGTATGGTTGAGGATTTCGCCCTTTTATGATATGCTTTTACATATTAGTAACTGTTCAGAGCCAACCTCCAAAATGCTACGCATTTCTGAGGTGTGGCGTATCCGCCAAATAAAATTTCAAAAACAGTCTAAAAAATGCAAGCATTTTATACCTTTTTTTGAAATTTTGCTTGGCTCTGAACAGTTACACACATTATAGGTAAAAGCGAGGTGAGGGGTGTGCTGCACATAGGTATATGTGATGACAACCAAAAAGATATCAGTCGAGTTCAGGAACTGGCTGTCAGATTTTCAGAACAACACCCGGAAATGCCTATACAGATACAGGCTTACAGTTCACCATATGATTTATTGGATGAGATAGAAAAAACAGGTGGGTTTGACCTGTATTTATTGGATGTCGTTATGCCACATATGACAGGTGTAACGTTGGCCAGACGGATTCGGGAGCGAAAAGAGAGAGCAGAAATTTTATTTCTGACTGTTTCTAAAGAATATGCCGTGGAAGCTTTTAGCGTAAAAGCCTCTGGATATTTGATAAAACCCGTGAACCAATCTGCTTTTGAGGATGCGGTACTTGGCTGTATTCATCGATTGTCACCAGAAAATAATCCCTCTCTTTTGTTGAAGTCAAAAGATGGAATTCACCGTATATCAATTTGCGAACTGATGTGTGTTGAGAGCTTTAATCATAATCAGGTATGTACTTTGTCAGACGGTTCTATGTTAGAGGCATCAGCAACTTTGTCGGAATTGATGGAGGAACTAAAGAATTTTTCGGTCTTTGTCCGGCCGCATAGAGCGTATATTGTTAATATGGACTTTATCCGCCAGCTGACAGCCCGTGAGTTGTTGCTGACAGATGGGAAGAGAATACCAATTTCTCAAAGTAGATATGGAGAAATAAAAAATAGCTATTTTACATATATGACGCATGTATAAAATTTTATTATTTCACGCAGAAAAAGTGCTGTTTCACGAAAGAAAGCACTTTTTCTGCGTGTTTCTTTTAGTATTAATGTTAATTAGAAACTTTCAGATAGATGTTGACATTTATAGGAAAAAAGGTGAACTGTATGAAAGGTTTCGGAAGAGGAGAAAAAGGAGAGGTGAACTATGGAGATTAAATGTGACAATAAACGGAATTGTCCCTGTACATACGATTGTCCGCGTCACGGGAAATGTTGTGCCTGTGTAGCTCATCATCGTGATCACAATGAAGGCGTGCCGGGATGTTTCTTTTCGAAAGAAGCAGAAGCAACTTATGATCGAAGTATTAAAGCATTGGCGAAGGATCACGGTATCATTTAAAGAGCGGAACAAAGAGTTTCACAAAGAGTCTTAAAGGATAAAATTGCTTGACGGAAACCAATGGATAATATACAATAAGATTTATTCATTGGTATTTTTTATATAATCATTTGAGAAGCAGGAAAGGCACCCTGCGCTCCTTAGGGAACCTGATATGATGGATACGCCGCCCATCCAAGTGTTTATGTCATAGCATGATCTTGAAAAAGATTGTGCTTTTTTACGTTACAAGAATTTAGAATTCATATGAAGATACAGTTTATTACAGGTTAAGGAGAGAATATGTTAAATATTATAGAAATCAACAACTTTAACGCACCGGAACTGGACGTCTACGCACGTTATACGGAAGCACAGCTTCTGAATAAAGACCGTCCGGAAGATGGACTTTTTATTGCAGAAAGTCCGAAAGTGATTGGACGGGCGTTGGATGCCGGATATATTCCAATATCTGTTCTGGTTGAAAAGAAGCAGATGGAAGAAAATGAAGAGACGCAGGAAGTTCTTGCAAGATTTGAGAATACAGGCACTTCTATTTTTACAGCCGAGTTTGATGTTTTGACGCAATTGACAGGATTCAAGCTGACGCGAGGAATGCTTTGTGCACTGAAACGCCGATCGTTGGAAGATTTCGGGAAACTTTGCGAAGGAAAGAATAGAATTGCCATTTTGGAAGACGTGATGAATCCAACGAATGTCGGAGCAATCTTTCGATCGGCAGCAGCAATGCATATGGATGCAGTATTACTGACTTCAGGATGCAGCAATCCATTGTATCGAAGAGCATCCAGAGTGAGTATGGGAACGGTGTTCCAGATTCCATGGACATTTATTCAAGACGATAAAGAACGCAGATGCGACAGGAAAGAGATCTGGCCGGTCCAGGCAATCGAAAGCCTGAAAGCACTTGGGTATAAGACAGCAGCACTTGCATTAACCGATGATTCCGTAAGTATTGATGATCCGCAGCTTATGAGTGAAGAAAAACTGGCAGTGATTCTTGGAACCGAGGGGGACGGACTTATGCAGGAGACAATCAAAGCTTGTGATTATACTGTGAAGATTCCAATGTCACATGGTGTGGATTCTCTGAATGTGGCAGCGGCAAGTGCAGTGGCGTTCTGGCAGTTGAGAAAATAAAGATTTATCGTAGAAATCATTTTTCGGATATGAGGACGAAAACTGAAAATATTATTTTAGAAAGTCGCTTGTTAGAAGAATGGTACAGGAACGCCGACTCAGGGTTACGCATACTGTTCATACTAGGAAAAACAACAG
>OLSM01002826.1_pt1 | contig 10516 bp, 8 predicted proteins | sample 1672721 | NCBI WGS metagenome assembly OLSM01 (sample SAMEA3136717, study PRJEB25190) | human gut metagenome | reverse complement strand
ACAGCGGATAGTAGATCATCGGCTTGTCGTATACCGGCAGCAGCTGCTTCGACGTCACCGTGGTGAGCGGGTACAGGCGCGTGCCGGAACCCCCGGCGAGGATAATACCTTTCATGAAGATCTCCTTCTTCGCAACAGGAAGTTTCATTGTAATACTAACCGTCTTCTCGGCGCAGCGCTTCGCAAAAGCAACGGAAGCGCCGCACTCCCCAGAGCGCTCATACGAGCCCCGCGCGCTTTCGCCGCAGCAAGGATCTAATCGCCTTCGGGGAGGCAGAAGTAGTACGACCCCGGCTCCTTGCGGCTCAAGTTGATGTTCAGATAAGGATCCCCCGCAGCGTAATACTCCGCCCACCGATCGTTCATGTAGGCGACCTCGCGTAGGAAACGGGCTACTTTCTCAACCGTGTCCTCGGCTCCGCGAGACAGCGATTCGTAGTGGTACAGCTCCACTTCGGGGGTGTACACCACAAGGTAGCCGAGCTCTCGCAGCTTCAAACAGTAGTCCAAGTCGTTGAACGCAACCGCAAGGTCTTCGGTCATGCCGCCCGCGCGCTCGAAAGCGCTGCGCTTCGTCATCATGCACGCCGCCGTCACCGCGCTCAAATCCTGCTGCGCGTCGTTGAGCGCGAAATAGCCCGTGTTGCGACGCGGAAGCGATTGATGCAGGCAAGCGGCCACCGCAGGCGCTATGCCCACGCCCGCATGCTGTATGGTGTCGTCGGGGTAATACAGCTTCACGCCCACCGCGCCGACTTCAGGGCGCGCGCACAGCCCCAGCATCGTCTCGATCCAATCGGGGGTGATGATCTCCGTGTCGTTGTTCAGAAGGATGCAGTACTCCCCCTGCGCCTCTGAGACGCCCCGGTTGATGATCTTCGAGAAGTTGAACGCACCGTCGTACCGGATGCATCTCACAGCGGGAGCGCTCGTCACCTCGTCGTAGTAGGCGAACGTCTCGGGGTCGGTGCTGTTGTTCTCCACTATAACGATCTCGTACGGCTCGTACGTCGTCTTGGCGAGGATGGAATCGATGCATTGCGCGAGAACCCGTCGGTTGTCCTTGTTCGGGATGACGATGGAGACGAACGGGCGGTCTTCGGGAACGGCGTACTTCACCCGATACGTGGCCGGACGGTTCGCCTGTTCGACCGTTGCCGCAATGCCCAAGCGATCCAAATGGCTCTTCACCGCGCGGATGCCGGCCAAGGTCGCATACGGTTTGCTGTCTTCGATCCCGCCTGCGGTGGAACCCGCGCTCACGCGCCAATGGTACAGGATCTTGGCCACATGGTGCACGTGCCGCGCCCGCTCGCACACGCGGAGGGTCAGATCGTGGTCTTGCGCGCCGTCGCATGCGGGATCCAGCAAGCCCACCTGGTCGAGCACCGTGCGTCTGACGGTGAGCATATGGCAGATGTAGTTGTTGTTCCTCAGAAGGTCGAGGTTGAAGTCCGGCTTGAAGAACGGATCGAAATGGCGCCCGTCCTCCCCCTGCTTGTCCTCGTCGCAGTACAGCAGATCCGTATCGGGACGCTCGAACACGGCGAGCGCGTACTCGTACAGAAGGTTCGGCTCGATGATGTCGTCGTGATCGGAGAAGCTGACGAAATCGCCGGTCGCAACCGCGATGCCGGCATTCGTGTTCTCGGATATCCCGCCGTTGGACTCGAGGTCGACGGCCTTGATCCTCGGATCGGCGGCGCACGCCTTCGCTACCGCTTCCGCGAGGCTCTCGTCCTCGGGGCTGGCGTTGACCAGGATCAGCTCCCAACGCCCGTACGTCTGGTCTCGCACGGATTCCGTCATCTCATCGAAGAAGGTGCGGGGCGTCTTGTACAGCGGGACCACGATGCTGAACGAAGGGCCGTTTTCCAAACGCGCTTCGCGCTGAAGCATGAGCGTCGCCTCGTCGGCCCGGTGCTTCGAAAGCCAAACCGGGTACAGCGGATCGATCTGCGCGCTTCTCGTCATCTTGTCGAAATCGTCGACCATGCAGCCGAGAAGCCACGATTCGAGCACGCTGAACCGCGTGGATTCGGGGTTGGACGCATCGCGAATCTCGAAGCAGTAGTTCTGAAATGCTTTCGGAATGCTGATGGAAACTGACGCGCATTCGTACGAGAACCCGTTGCCTTTCACCGGTTCGACGCTGGTCTCCCCGCAGAAAACGATGCTGGCATTGATTTTTTGACCGTCCGCGCCCATACACGTGATCGCCATGTCTTCGAGCGAGGCGCCCTTCGAAACGGTCAACGCAGCCCGCACGATGATGCGGTCGATGTCGGGGACGGCCCCGATGAACTCCAGATGGTTCTCCGTGAAACGGTACAAGCCGTCGTAATTGCGTATCTTCTCGATCAGCTTGCCGTCGAATCGATAGCGGAACCGAGACTCCCACTTCGCACGACCGGCGGATACCTTCTTGCGAAACGACCCCGTCACCTTGCCTTCGGCGTCCGTCTCTTCGACTATCAGGGTTTGGTCGATATCGAGGATAGGCAGCGCGACGACGTAGGCGCCCTCTTCTTCTCGATACAGATCGCAGGGCATCCTATCGTCCGCATCGTCGTACGCCCGGGCGCTAATCGCGCAGCCAACACCGATGGACGCGATTTCCAGACTGATGAATATCTTTCCGTGGCCGCGGCAAAGACCGCGGTACATGACTTGCATAAGGCCAGCCTTCCTCTTACCTACGTGACAGCACTGCCAGTCGCTCAAGCGTTCAGCGCGTTCGCCCTTCGGCGTTACGCGCCTACCGCGATGGAAAAAGTTCGAGCCATGTACATCGCGTTGATCGCGATCATCCCGTACAGCATAATCGTTCCAAGAGGGAGGTCGATCTTCACGTGCTTGCTTCGCATCGCCAAAACCGCCATCGGCAACAGCGGTAGGAAATACCGTCCCTGCACGCCCTGGATGACGTTCTCGGTCGTGAAGGTCCACCCCAACGCCATCGACAGGATCACGCCCAAGCATCCCGCCAGCGACAACCCTCCCAACAGCACGCGCTGGCTGCCGGGAACGACGATCGAATCGTCATCGGCCCGTTGGCCCGAGAGGACGACCGCGAACAAAAGGGCAACCGTGATGTAGAGCGGCGCTTGCAGCTCGACTTGGAACCAACCAAGCGAACCACCCACAAGCGTCTCAAGATAGAACGAACCCTGGACGTCGAACGTCCTGAGGAACAGGAGCATCGCGTTGACCGGATCGGAAACGAGACCGGAAAGACTGTAGAAGGATCCTTGTTCGTCACCTCGGATCCCAACGGCCGCAGAAGAGGACACCCCCGCCATCTGCAAGAGGCCCGCCGCCCGAATCGCGACGATGGCCAGGAAAGAGCACCCGATGGCGACGGCCTTGAACCGGATGCTGGCGGCTTTCGAGGGAAAGCGCCTGCGAGGGATCAAGACGACCAAGAGAACCACCACCACGTACACCACTTTGCACGGCGCGAGCAGTGCGGCAACCGCTACAAGCTCAACTTTATGCCGCAAGCTCAAAAGCCCTTCCCCGTATATGGCGCGCAGGCACATCGCCGTCAAGAGGAACGCCAACCCGATGATCCCCGCGTCATAGGAATAAGACGAGGCGAGATGAAGGGTCATGGGCAGAAGGCCCGCTACCGCAAAGGCGCTCTTGCCTACGGGAGTGATGCGCACCGCATAATACGCCAACAGCGCGAACATGAGGAGGTTGAACAGCCTGCCCAAGTAAAACACCGGGTAGCTTCCAAGGTTCAGCAGCACGCCCAAGGCGATGCCCAACGCGGAAGGGAGCTTGATGTACGGAGGGTTCGCAGTCCAGTCGAACGACGATACGGGCTCTATAGGAGCGAAGGAGGGATCTTGGGCGAAGAACGAGAAATCCTGGGCGATCATGCTGTACTTCCCGTACCCCACGCCCCAAGACTCCAGCATGCCCTGGAGCATGACGGCGTCGTCGCCGCGCATAGGAAGCGAATCGTTCGTGGGGCCCTTCAGCATGAGGTAATCGGCAAGCTTGTACGAGGCCTGGAAATGATACGTTTCATCGGGGACGGTTCCCGGCGCGAACACCGCCATGTACAGCACCCCGCACACGATCACCCCGACAAGGAACCCTGTTTCAACCCGCAGACGCCCCCTCCGTTCGAGTGCGCGCATTACCAGGTACGCAACAGCCGCCAAAGCCACCGTCGCGCAGGAAAAGGCTAGCGAAACGCGCGAATCGCTGAACGAGAAGCAGTAGAGAGCGTGCAACGCCATGAGCAAGACGATGCCCAGGACGAGGATGTCCGCCCTATGCCTGCTGAGGAAATTCGAGAGCTCTCTTTTCATAATGTGTCGTGGCGGCCGTCCCGCGCTTCTCCTGTCACCTTCACCGATGCGAGCATCCGAACCGAACACGGTTCGAGATTGGGAAGTCAATAATTTTAGAGCATCGGGAGAGAATCGGAAAAGCCCCTTGGGAAGTTAAGACAGAATGAGCGCATTTCAGGCGGCGCGCCCGTCATCAAACCGCCGTGCGGGCGTACTGGTTTTTTCCGGACTTGGCCGCCCCCTGAGATCTGCGGCAACGTAACGCGGTATAATCAGCTTCATGGATACTCCGAAAGAACAGCCACGCGGGACGGATCGACGCATCCTCATCGTCATCCCCGCCTTCAACGAGCAAGACAGCATCGTGGAAGTGGTCCGAAGCGTCGTGCACGCCGGCTATGACCATGTTGTCATAAACGACGGTTCGACCGATTCGACGCTCTTCCTCTGCAAAGAGCACGGATTCAACGTCGTGAACGTCCCTCAGAACCTCGGGATAGGCGGAGGCGTGCAAACAGGGCACAAGTACGCGCTGGAGCACGGATACGACATCGACATACAGTTCGATGGCGACGGACAGCACGATGCCTCGTGCATCGAAGCCCTCGTCGACGCCATCGACCAAGGCGCGGACCTCGTCATCGGCTCTCGATTCCTGACCGACGACGAGAACTTTCGCTCGACCCGCTTGAGGCGGGCGGGAATCGTCTGGCTCTCGAAATGGATCCGGCTGTTCACCGGAAAGGCGGTCTCCGACCCGACTTCGGGCTTCCGCGCCTGCAGCAGATCGGCGATCGAGCTTTTCTGCAAATCCTACCCGATCGACTATCCTGAGCCCGAGTCAATCGTGTACGCATTGCGATCGGGCCTTACAGTGCGGGACGTGCCCGTCACCATGCATGAGCGGCAGGGCGGCACGTCCTCAATAGGGGGTTTGTCCAGTCTGTACTACATGGTCAAGGTGACGCTCGCCATCTCGATCGCCGGGCTCTCGAAACCGAAACGGAACGAACGGGGCGTGATCTGATGCTCACTATCTTGCAGATCCTCGTTATCGCGGCGGCGATCTTGTTCTTCGTATACGTCTCGCGGCTCGTGTCCCAAGACAAGCTGCTGCTCAAATATTCGTTGCTTTGGATGCTCCTCGCAGCGGTCGCAGTGGTTTGCGCCCTCTTCCCCGCCCCCTTGTACGAATTCGCGTACCTCCTCGGATTCGAAAACCCGTCGAACTTCATCTTCTTCCTTGGACTCTTCCTTTTAATGATCATCTGCCTGTCGTTGAGCGTGATCATCAGCAAGCAGGCCATCCGGATCAAGAACCTCATCCAAGATCAGGCGCTTCTCGTGAAACGACTGGAAACGCTCGAGAACCGCCACTCGGACGACATCAGGAGTTAGCGAGCTCGCACGCTTTCCTGACCTTGTCCGCCGTGCTCTCCCAGGAGAATTCTTCGAGCACTCGAGCATGGATGTTCCTCGCACGCCTCGCGGTCTCAACGCGGTTCTCGTACAGCATCGCTATCGAGCGGGCCACCTCGCCGCTTTCGGTCGTCTGAAGCACGATGCCGTAGTCTTCCGACGGCACCAACTCGTCCACGCCGCCCACCCTCGGTATGACGGGGGTCGCCGAACATGCCGCCGCCTCCAACAGCGACGTGGAAAACCCTTCAGACCTCGTCGGCAGACAGAACGAATCCGCGGTCAGCAGAAGGGCGGCGATATCTGCGGCGGGCAGATTGCCCAAAAGCACGAGGTTTCGCGAGCTCGACCGTTCGACGTAGTCCCTCAGGGGGCCGTCGCCCGCTATAAGGAACTTGATCGCGGGCGTTCCCGCCAAAAGCTCGGCGGCCTCCACGAGCGACGAGATACCCTTCTCGGGAATCAGCCTCCCCGTGAAGGCGACAACGAAGTCGTCTTCGTCGAAGCCTAGCTCCCCTCTCCAATCGCGGCCCGACGTCGACGACGCGAACTTCTCGGCGTCGATCGAGTTGTTCAAAATGCCGAGCGCTTCTATGCCGAAATGCTCAAGCCATCGAACGCTCGCCTTCGAGACCCCGTAATAGTCTGCCGTATGCCGCTTCATGAGCCCAGTCATAGCATGCTCCACGGCCGCCACGCCGACGTCGACGAAGCGATTTCCCATGGTCAGATGCGCCGACCCGTGATCGATCACAATGGGCTTCACGGAAAGCGACTCGGCCAACCCGACCCCCGTCAGCGAGTGCAGGTAGAACCGCGTGTTGACCACGACGTAGTCGATCCCTTTCTCCCGAAGCTCCACGAGCGCCGCACGATGGGCGGGAGTGCGCGATGGCAGAGGATAGCGCCCTCCGAGAACCTTGCGACAGGGCAATCGGACCACCTCGACGCCCTCGGGGGTTTGCTCGTGCAGTCCAAGGTCGAACACGTCGTTCGTCACCACGATCGCGCGATCGCCCTGTCGGATTAGCTCTTCGGCCAGATGCTTCGTGTACTTCTCGACCCCGCCGATATTCGGCACGTAATTCGCTGAAAAAATACAATACGTCTTGTTCATGGTACCCGCCTGAACGAAGGATCGGCATGCAACAGATAGAATTCGGACAGGGATCGGGCAAGCTCGCGAATATCGAAATCGCTCGATCTCATCTCGTTCGACACGACCTCGCGGCTCTCACGATCGGCTGCCTCGTACAGCTCGATGCATTCGGCAGCCCACGCATCGGCCCCCGCCGCTAGCGGCAATCGCTTGCACGTCGAGGTTGCCGCCGCCATCTCCGGTATGCCAGTCGACAAAGCGCACGGAAGGCCGCTTGCCTGGGCCTCCACGACCGCGACGGGCAGGCCTTCCTTGAGAGAAGGGAACACCAGCACGTCCATCGCCTGAAGAAGGCTGCCGACGTCGTCCCTCACACCCAGGAACCGGACGGAATCCGCCAACCCCGAAGACGCCGCCGCCTGCCGCAACTCGACTTCAAGGGGGCCTCTGCCGGCCAGCAGCAGCAAAGCGTTCGGCAACATCTTCTTCACCTGGGAAAAGACCTGAAGCAGGAAGGCGTGGTTCTTGACCTCCGTCAGCCTGCCCACATGTCCGAACACGGGCTCGTCGCCAAGTCCCAACTCCTTGCGCATCCTCGAACGTTCGTCCGCATCGAAACGAAGCGCTTCCAGATCGACGCCGTTGGGAACGATCCGGAACCGCCCCCCCTCCACGATGCGCTCGCCAAACCGATCCACACCGGCTTCGCGCGAGCACGCCATGAAGTAGTCAGCGATGTTCTTGACAGGGGCGCTGGCAATCCTGAAGGCGAGCCCGGACAAACCCGGTTCGTAATTCTGCGCATGGCTGTGCGCGATCGTGTACCGACCTGCGCGGCGGGCCTCGCTCAAGTAGATCGGCGCAGAGCTGCCGATATGGCCGTGAACGACCGCGTGCTCGCTTACGCGAGCGAAGAACGCCCTGCACTGCGACCGATACGCACCGTAGTTCAAACCGTTATAGCGCGGAAGACGGTACAGCCGTCCTCCAAGATCGGATATCTCCTCGTCATAATCGCACAACCGCTGTTCGTGAACTAGGAAATCGAACTGGATGCGCTCCCTGTCGACCGCCCTGTACAGGTTCATGATGAAGGTCTCGGCACCGCCGCGATCCATCGCGCCGATAACGTGGAGGATTCTCTCTGCCAAGCTTTCACCTCGCCCTTCGCTTGCACTCGCTTGTATAATGGCTGCCAACGAACAACGAGAGATTGGCAGCATCCATGAAAGCATCCGTCAGTTGCATCATTTTAAACTACAACGATGCCGACACGACGATACGTCTCATAGAACACAGCAAAGATTTCGACGCGCTCGACAAACTCGTCGTCGTCGACAACCTGTCGACCGACGATTCTTACGAGAGGCTGTCAACCTATGCGTCCGATCGCATCCGCGTCATCTCGTCCGACAAGAACGGCGGCTACGGATATGGGAACAACGTGGGGATACGGTACGTGCACGAGGTGCTGCACGACGACTACTGCATCATAGCCAACCCGGACGTGCTGTTCGACAACGAAACCGTTTCGGCTCTTTTGAACCACATCGAAAGCGACCCCTCCTGCGGCATCGTGGCATGCTCCCAAAAGAACGCGGCGCGCTATTCGGCATGGAAGGAAACGGGCATCCTCGGAGACCTGGCGTTCAACAGCATCCTTCTGAACAAGCTGTTCCATCCGCGCTATTATCCGGCTTCTTTCTTCGAGCAGAAGGTTTGCGACGTATACGCCGTATCGGGTTGCTTCTTCATGGCCCGGATCGACGCGTTGCTGGACATCGGGCTATACGATGAGGATTTCTTCCTCTACGAGGAGGAGAAATGCATCGCCCACAAGCTGAAAGGCAAAGGATGGAAAACGGCGCTCCTCACGGATCACGAGTACTTGCACGAGCATTCCGTATCGGTGGGCAAATCCATCAAAGGCTACGGAGACGCTAAAAGGATCGTCCTGAAGAGCAACGTCGAATACCTGAAGAAATACCGAGGCGTTTCGGACTTTGCGATCGCCTGCCTGAAACCGTACTACGGTTTATGCACGCTGGAAAGCGTTCTCTGGGATTTCATCCGCAACAAGAAGAGGTGAGAGGCGCACGGCTTCACTTCCTTCCCATGCTCGCCTTCAGCAGCCGCAGCGAACGAATGGCGCTCTTCCTGAAAACGAAGAGGAAAACCAGGTATGCCGCCGCAAAGCACCCCGCTGCGACCGGGGCGCCGAGGGCGTAGTTAAGGGCAACGAACAGCAAGCTCAAAGCGAACGACGAGAAGCTCATCCACTTTGACTTGATCGACAGCTCCCGCTCTATCAGCAGCTCCGAGAACAGCTCCCTGACGCCGAGGATCACGACGATCGCGATCAACATGAGGTCCACCGAGGCGAACACGTATGTGCTGACAAGGGAAACGACGGTACTGCAAACCAATACGACGACGTTGATGGAAAGCAGGGCCTTTTCCTTCCTCAGCACTTTCAGGTACGTGATCCCCAGAACGTCCATCTTCCCATCGAAAACGCACAGGGGGAACACGAGGCTGAACAAGGCCAGGCTCGCGGCGTAATCCGGCAGCCACAGCTCCAAAACGTAGACGATAGGAAGGTAGAGCAGGTAGATCGCGGGCAGAAAGGCGTTCAAACCGTCCCGCACGGCGACGAAGAATTGGCTGACGCCGGAATCGTCTATCCGCCTCAACGCAGGAAACAGCACCATGCTCGCCTGCGAGATGAACAGCATGAAGAACGAGGTGATCGAAAGCGAGAAGGAAACGATCGAGAAAACCTCGACGCCCCATTCGAGGTCTACCAGAAACCGCGCGACGCCGAGGATCAGCGACCCGACGATATTCGCGAACATGAGCTTGATGCCCACGCGGATGCTGTCGACGCACAACCCAAAGGTGCGTCGAGGGTTCGATAGGCCCGATCCGAAGAAATCTCGAGCCTTCCAAGCGCAATAGACAAGCCGGACGACCTTCGTCCCAATATAGCATGCCACGTAGGGTTCGAAGGAACGCACGCCCATCGCTATCAGCACGATCAGGCACACCAGCAAAGCAATGCTTTCGAGGACGACTGAGAAGGAGAACAGCCTCGTTTCGTTCATAGCCTGGAACACGAATCCGAGATACAGCCCCGCGTTGTTGATCACGATGAGCAACCCCGTCATGAAGACGACGAATTCGCGCTGCTCGTCGAACGGGCCGAACACGGCGAATGCCATGACGATACAGGACACGACGAGTTGAACGCTCGTACTCATCCAAAACTGCGAGTTGACGCCCTTCTTGTCTATCTCCGCCCGCGATTCGCCGCCCTTAAGCAGATAGACGCCGTCGTTGATCCCCAAATGGAAGAATCCGACATAGCCCGCATAGAAGATGAACAACTGCCAGTACCCGAATTCCTCGACCCCGAGAACCTTCGGAAGCACCAGCGTCAAGATGACGCTCGCCACGACGTTGAGCCCCTGCGCAGAAATTGCGAAAGCGAAGTCTTTGATCAGTTTCCTAGAGTCCAACGCCGCCCCTATGGTAGGCCGATCCTCTTCGAAGCTGTACGGATTCCCGCATCGTCGGAAAGCTGTTCGCCGAAGTCGAGCTCGACTGGAGCATGGTTTCGCCGCCGATCTTCCGGAGGAAGCTCGTTCCATGTCTCGCCGTACATGTAACGCAAATAGGCGACAGGGTCGGC
>OLSM01002823.1_pt1 | contig 10529 bp, 8 predicted proteins | sample 1672721 | NCBI WGS metagenome assembly OLSM01 (sample SAMEA3136717, study PRJEB25190) | human gut metagenome | reverse complement strand
AAACGCCGTTGATCGCCCTGTTGCAGCGCTCATTTGTATAGAAATACGTCTTTAAATTTTTAACGGAAATTACTGCATTATCGCTCATATCCTGCCTCCTAGCCCTGCTGTGTCGGATCTGTGGTATCTCTGATGCCGTCGCCCATGAAGTTAAAGCCCATAATAATTAGAATGATGGCAAGGCAGGGGAAGATGGTCAGCCACCACTTGTCCGGCATATACCGGGCGCCGTCGGAGACCATCTGCCCCAGGGAGGGAACGGGCGGCTGTTCCCCCAGGCCCACATAGCTCAAGGTAGCGCCCATCAGGATAACCCAACCCACATCCAACGACATTTTCGTCAAAATGGGCGACAGGCAGTTGGGCAGAATTTCTTTGAAGATAATATGGGCCTTGCCGGCCCCGGTGAGCTGGGCGTTCACCACATAGTACTCGTTTTTACAAGAGGTGGCCACGCCGTATACGAGGCGGGTATACCAGGGCCACCACATCACGGTGATGGCCAGCATGGCGTTTGTCAGGTTGGGCTCCAGGATGGAGGCCACGGCCAACGCCAGAAGCAGGGCTGGCACGGACAGGAAGATATCCGCCACCCGCATAATCAGGGTGTCCACCCAGCTGCCGTTCATAAAACCGGCCAGCAGTCCCAGGCAGGTGCCCACTGGTACGGCGATGAGCAGCACCAAAATGGCCATTTTCAGCGCTCCCTGAAAGGCGAAGACAATTCGGGTGAGGATATCCCGCCCCGCGTTGTCGGAGCCCAGGAGAAACTGCCCCCCCGGAGGGGCTAAGGCGTTGGCGTAATCGGTATAGGGCCCGGCATGCGCGGGATAGGGGGTGATGTAGGGGGCCAAAACGGCGGCCAAGATCACAAGCGCTACGATCACCAGCCCCACTACGCTCATTTTATTGCGGGAAAACCGGTGCCAAGCTTTTTTCAGGTTGTCCTTGCGCATCTCCCGGATGCTGGTGACAGCCCGGCTCTCCGGTCGGCGGGCCTCAAAAGCCAGGGCCCGTTTGCGTTCGTTTTCGCGTTTTCTTGCGCTGATCGCCATTACTTCGCTCCTCCCAACCGTATTCTAGGATCCAGGCCGGCTACAATTAGGTCCACCACAATGTTCACCACCACAAAGATGGCCCCGAATACCAGCAGTACCGCGGCAATGGCGTTTAAGTCCTTACTGAGCATGCTGGAAAGGCCATAGCGGGAGATCCCCGGCCAGTTAAAGATGGTCTCAATCAGAAATGCGTTCCCCATCAGAGAGGCGATATCCATGCCCATACAGGAGACGGCGGGAATCATAGACGGCTTCAACTGGTATCTGCGCAAAATTTTCCCCTCAGGGACGCCATAGCCCCGCATGGCGGAGAGATAATCTTTCCCCGCATTTTCCACCATGGCGTTACGCACAATGCGGGCCTCTTGGCACAGACCTCCCAGGGCCAAGGCGAAGGCGGGCACCAGCAGGTGGAGGAAGGCGTCCCAGAACACTGTCAGGTTGCCCGCCAGCAGGGCGTCGATGGTATAAAAGCCCGTGATGGTGTTGGGAGGAACCAGGCCGTGGCTGAGCCGGCCCAGTACGGGAATGATTTTCAGGGCGTGGCCAAAGAGGAGCACCAAAAGGGTGGCGATGACAAAGCCCGGCATAGCCACGCCAATGTAGGAGAGCACCCGCACCAGTCCGTCCACGAAGGTATCCCGAAATTTGGCGGCAAGCACGCCAAGCAGAATGGAGAGTCCCACCAGCATAATGGCGGCAATCAACACCAATTCCAAAGTGGCGGGAAGAAACTGTGCCACGTCGGTGACCACCGGCCGGTTCGTGGAGGTGGAGGTGCCGAAATCCCCATGGAGCACCCCGCCCATCCAGTAGAGATACTGCTGGGGCAGGGAGTCATAGAGATGGTTGGCAATACGATAGTTTTCTTTGGCCTCCTCCGTGGCGGTGGAACCCAGGGCCATGGTAGCCACATCGCCAGGCATGATGTGGGAGATGGCAAAAATGACGATGGAAAGGCCAAACATCACCACCACCGCCAAAACCAGTCGATGCAGGAGATAGCGTTTAAAATTCATTGTGGCATCCTCCCTTTTTGGAGTAGGTTGTGACAGAACCGTCCGAGGTCACCCCGGACGGTTCTGGATAGATGCGGAAACTCAGTGATCCAGCACCTGAAAATCTTTAAACAGGAAGTTGTAGCCCAGGGTAGTGCTGGCAACGCCCCGTTCCACGGCGGGGAAATAGATGTAGTCGGCATAGGCCCGCAGTTCACCCTGCTCGGCTACCGCAATGCCGTAAACCTGGTCCAGGGCCTCGTCCTGGAGCTGGGCGTACATACTGAATCGGGCGGTCTCGTCCATGGTGGACAGCGCCTCTGTAATCTGATTGTCCAGGTCTGTGTTTTGGAGCCATTCCGTCTGCTGCCAGGTGCCGGCGGTGTCGCTATGCAGGCGCTGGAAGAGCATGGAGCCCGCCTCGTTGTAGTCCGGGGACATGAAACAGACGCTGGCGTTGGGCGTGCTCTCCACAGCGGCGGTGTTCTGAACTTGGTTGGCCCAGGCCACTTTGTTGATCTCCACCTTAATCCCCAGTTGGTCGGCGGAGGACTGGAGCAGCAGGGCCAGCTTCTCCTCGTCGGGCACCTCGGAGACCCAGGAGACCTTGATGGTCATTTTGCCGCTCTTCAAATCGTCGGCATAGGCGGAGGCTTCCAGCTCCTCCCGTGCCTTGTCCAAGTTATAGGAATATTTTGTGGTGGTGATCTCCGAGCCCAGGAGGGAATCGCCCACATAGTTGTTGACGTCTAAGTAGCCGGGGAACAGGGTCTTGACAACCTGGTCATAGTCGATCATATAGGCCAGCGCCCGACGCACATGCACATCGTCCAGGGGCGCGGTTTTGGTGTTCATCATGAGGTACAGAATCTGGCCTGCGCCATACCCTTCCAGGCGAATTCCGTCCAGCTTTCCCAAGGCCTGATAGGATTCGTAGGTCTGCCACTGATCGCTGATCTCCAATTCGCCGTTTGCCATCATGGTACGCACGGTGGCGGCCTCAGTGCCGTTAATCATCTCCACGGTTTCGGGCGCGTTTTCCGCAAATTCCCCGTGATACTCGGCGAATTTTTTCATGACAATGCGTTCATTGACCATGTAGTTGGAACATACGTAGGCGCCGCTGCCGGCATCGGCCGTGGTGAGATACTGGGTTCCGTAGTCGCCGAACTCTCCATAGCTGCCATCGGCCAAGTTTTTCATAATCACGTCTTCATTGACGATATACAGCCGGCATAACATGCTCAGGAAGGGGGCGAAGGGGGTCTTGAGCGTGAAAACCACTGTAGCGTCGTCGGGGGCCTCCACTCGATCCACGTAGCGCTGGAACAGATAGGCGTATCCCTGTCCCATTGTGAGCAGCCGCTGGTGACTGAACACCACATCCTGGGCGGTCATGGCAGAGCCGTCATGGAAAAGGACCCCGTCCTTCAGTTGAAAGGTGTAGGTCAGGCCGTCATCGCTGATGGTATAATCCTGTGCCACGCCCTTTAAAATGGTTCCGTCTAAATCGGGATACACCAGAGAGTCATAGAGGTTCACCACCACGGAGCAGGAGGAGCTGTCTGTGGCAATCGCCGGGTCAAACGCATCGCCAAAGGCGGAGGTCAGGCGAATAATCTTCTCTCCGGACTCGTTGTTTTGGGGCGTACCCTGGGTTCCTCCGCCGCCGCAGCCGGCCAGGCCCAGCATCAGCGCCGCCATCGCGGCTGCCAAGCCACGCTTTATCAGGCTTTTTTTCATGTTTTTCTCTCCTTTTCTTTCTATTACTCGCCCTGCGCGGTACGATGCCTGCGCTAGGCGTTCTGGCGGGAGCAATGCGCCCAGGGACACGCCAGTTTATCGCCACAGCCCATCCCCCGGGCCTATGCAAGAAGAAGGCACCAATCCCCAGATCAGCACCTTCGCTCATGCAATTTCCAGACTGATTTTATGCTAACACTGACAAGCTTTTATGTTCTGTATATTACTACAGTAAAGAGAAAAAGTCAACGACACCGCAACAGAAATCCACCTGTAAAGGACAATCTTGTGTGTCTCGTCAAAATTCGTCTCAGAACTGCCGTTTCTCTTGTTTTTTTCGTAACGGAACTTTTTCCGACAAAAATGCCCGGAAGGCAACGCTTTCCGGGCACGGCTGAAGACAAAAACTTATACTATAGGACTCAGAGCACGCAGCGGAGAAACTCCTGGGTGCGGGGTTCTCTGGGATTGTTGAAGAGCTCCTGCGGCGGGGCCTCCTCCACAATCATTCCGTCGGCCATGAGAATCACCCGGTCGGCCACGTCACGGGCAAAGCCCATCTCGTGGGTCACCACCACCATGGTCATTCCCTCCGCGGCCAATTCCTTCATGACCGCCAACACTTCTCCCACCATCTCAGGGTCCAGGGCGGAGGTGGGTTCGTCGAAGAGCATCACATCGGGCTGCATGGCCAAGGCACGGGCAATGGCCACCCGCTGCTGCTGGCCGCCCGACAGCTGATGGGGGTAGTTATCCGCTTTTTCCGCCAGGCCTACCCGGGTCAGCAGCTCCATTGCCTTGGCCTCCGCCTGGGCGGGCTTCATTTTTTTCAAGTCCACGGGGGCCAACATGATGTTTTTTTTCACGGTAAGATGAGAAAAGAGGTTAAAGCTTTGAAACACCATGCCAATATTTTGCCGAACCCGGTTAATGTCCACTTTCTTGTCAGTGAGCAAATAGTCGTCCACCACAATTTCACCGCTGGTGACCGTCTCCAGCTGGTTTAGGCACCGGAGAAACGTGGATTTACCGCCGCCGGAGGGGCCGATGACACAGACAACTTCCCCTTCCTGTACCGTCATGTTGATCCCCTTGAGGACCTCAAGGTTGTGGAAATTCTTATACAAGTTGGAAACTTTAATTTTTTCTTTCATAGCTGAACTTCCTCTCGATATGCTTGGAAATTATCATTAAAACAGAGATAATTGCCAAGTAGAACACGGCCAGGAGAACATAACCAGGGAAAAATTGATAGGTTGCCCCCACCCACTGCTTCGTCAAATTAGTGAGATCAGCCAGACCAATGACAGACAGAATTGAGGTATCTTTTACAGTTATAATAAACTGGTTCACCATAGAGGGAATGGAGATTTTTACCGCTTGGGGAAGAACTACTTTCATCATCGTTCTGCCTGAACCCAGTCCCAGACTGCGAGCCGCCTCGCTCTGGCCCTTGGGAACCGCGGCGATACCGCCGCGGAAAATTTCTGCCAAATAGGCACCGGCGTTTAGGCTCAGGGTGATTATACTTGCTGTCGTTTCTGCCAATCGAAATCCAGGAATTGCCAACCGGATGACAGACGGCATCGCAAAATAGATGAGATACGCCTGGACCAACATCGGGGTACCGCGAATAATCCAGATATAAATATTAGCGATCCAGCGCAAGATTGGTATGCGGGATCGAACCATAAAGCAGGCTAGCAGGCCTACTACAATCCCAATCACAATAGACACAATAGAGACGTATACTGTCATTTTTGCGCCCACAAGCAACATGGGAGTTAATTCACTTAATGCTCGTTCAAAATTCATACTATCGATCCCAACCATTCTAATCTGTCTATTTATTCCAGCCGATAAAAAGTTTTCAGCATGACACCATACGTGTCATGCTGAAAACAAAAGTTTCAACTGTTTCAAGCGCACCATTGTGCGCGCGTATGGAGTAACGACTTACGATATAACCTCACTCACCCGCGCCGTTCTTGTTGAGAAGTTTATCGTACTTATCCATGATTTCATCGTACTTTCCGTTCTCCTTGATGCTCTTCAGGCCAGCATTGAACTTTTCCAAAAGCTCTGCATTGTCACCCTTTTTCACCGCAAAGGCATAGGGCTGGGTTCCGACAACATCGCCAATTGTCTTCAATTCTAAATTCTGGGTCTTGATGGCGTATAGTACCACCGCTTCATCCTCGAAGCAGGCAACAGCATTGCCGTTCAAAATAGCCTGATACATCGCGGGGGAGTCGTCATAAGAGACAGTACTATACCCGTATTTATCAGCGTTGGCCTCGGCGAACACAGTACCCATGGTGTTCTTTTTCGTGGCCACTACTTTGCCGTTCAAGTCTTCCAATGTGGCAATATCACTTGCAGAAGCCACTACCATAATCTGGCCATTCTCATAATAACCATCGGAAAAATCAAACGTCTCTTCCCGATCTTCCGTAATGGACATACCAGCAATCATGCCGTCTGCCTGGCCACTCTGCACGGCACCCATGGCGGCATCAAAGCCCACGTTATTGACGGTATACTCGAACCCCTGATCTTCGGCGATCGCAGCGAGGATGTCCATGTCGATACCGACAAACTGGTTCGTCGTCGTATCCTGATACTCAAAGGGAGGGAACGAATTGTCCGAGGCAATCACGTAAGTAGTCTCTTTGTTCCCCTCCGGGGGATTGGTATCCACAGGGTCCTCTGCGGCGGGTTTGCTGCAGCCAGCCAGGACAAAAGCCATCATCACGGCTGCGCAGGTCAGTGCAAGAAAGCGGGATCTTCTTTTCACAAGTATTCCTCCATTCATTATAGAAAGTGCGCGGAATGTTGGTTAATTATACTGGAAATTTGCCAAACTGTCAAGGCAGTCCCCCTGCAGAGTTGCCAAAAACTCTCTTTTCCTGAAACGTAAGGGGGGCGACGCCCCCCATACGACAGCGTTTCCCATTATATCTCCATAATAACAGGGAGAATCATGGGATTGCGCTTGGTTTTCTTATACAGGTATCCCGAAAGCGTGCTTTTCATAGCGGTTTTGATGGCGGTCCAATCGGAAACATTCCGGGAGTGACAGTCCTCCAACGCTTCCATGGCCACTTCCCGCAGATCATCCATCAGCCCCTCGGATTCTTTCACGTAGACGAAACCCCGTGTGATAATGTCCGGGCCCGAGATCACCCCGCCGTCCTCACTGGACAGAGAAACCACTACCACGATCATGCCGTCCTGGGCCAGATGCTTTCGGTCGCGGAGCACCACGCTGCCCACATCGCCCACGCCATAGCCATCCACAAATACCCGTCCGGAGGGGACGGTGCCGTTGAGCTTGGCGGAATCGGGCGTAAGCTCGATTACCTTACCCACATCGCTGATGATGATGTTTTCCGGGGGCACCCCCATCTCCTGGGCCAGTTTGGCGTGAAACTTCAGGTGACGCTGCTCTCCGTGTACGGGGATAAAAAACTTGGGACGGACCAGCGCGTGAATAATTTTCAGCTCCTCCTGACAGGCGTGTCCCGAAACATGCAGTTCTCCCGCCCGTTCGTTGAGCACCTCGGCGTCTTTGCGATAGAGCTCGTTAATGACATTTCCCACCGCGCTCTCGTTGCCGGGAATCGCGGAGGCGGAGATAATCACCCGGTCTCCGGGCTGAATGTCCACCTGGCGGTGGGTGGAGAAGGCCATCCGGGTCAGCGCGGACATGGTCTCCCCCTGGCTGCCAGTGGTGATAATGCAGATCTTGTCTTTGGGCAGGGTTTTAATCTTGTTGATATCCACCAGAATCCCCTGCGGAATCGCAGTGTATCCCAGTTCTGTGGACACTTTCAATGAATTTTCCATACTCCGTCCGGTGATGGCCACTTTACGACCATAGCGGGCGGCCACGTTAATCACCTGCTGGATGCGATCCACATTCGACGCAAAGGTGGTAACAATAATTCTCTCTTGGCAACCCTTAAATAACGCGTCGAAGCTGGCCCCTACGCTGCGTTCGCTCCGGGTGTAACCGGGCCGCTCCACATTGGTGGAATCGGCCAGCAGCGCCAGAACCCCCTCTTTCCCCAACTGGCCCAGCCGGGCCAGGTCCATCATTTTGCCGCCGATGGGTGTGGGATCAATTTTAAAGTCGCCGGTGTGGATCACCGTACCCACAGGGCTCTTAATGGCAAAGGCCACCGCGTCGGCAATGGAGTGGTTTGCGTGGATAAACTCCACTGTAAACCGACCGGCGCGGATGGTCTCCCCGGCCTCGCAGGTCACCATCTTCACCTTATCCAGTAGGCGGTGTTCCTCCAACTTGAGGCGCACCAGCCCGGCGGTCATCCGGGTCGCATAGATGGGCGCGTTAATATCCCGCATGACATACGGCAAAGCGCCGATGTGATCCTCGTGGCCGTGGGTGAGAAAAATGGCCCGAATCCGATCCTTATTCTTAATCAAGTAACTGATGTCGGGAATCACCACGTCGATTCCATACATATCGTCGTCGGGGAAGCCCATCCCCACGTCCACAATAATAATATCCTTGCCATACTCATAGACGGTTAGGTTTTTACCGATCTCATTAAGTCCGCCTAGGGATATGATTTTTAGCTTTTCTGCCATATAAAAACTCCTTTTTGTTAAAAAATGTAGGAAGGAGCCGAACCAAATCGAGGGCTTTGGGGTATACAAAACCAGAGCGACCCCATCTTCTCTTTCTCACCCTGTCCCGCGGGAAAAAGGAGATGGTCTCACCCGATACCGGCTGATTCTCGATATGGTTCCACTCAATCTATATCTCACAGCGGGGATTTCCTGATGGAAGGAAAACGGGATCCCTGAAATTCCTCGCTGGAAAAAACGCAATTGCGCTGATCGTACACAAAGAAAGCGCGCGGTTGTGCACGCTAGTGTCCTTAGTATACCACGGTTTACCGGAAAAGTATACCTTTTTTGAAAAAAAGACTGAGAGCCTTCCTCCCTTTAGGTTATACCGTAGCCAGCAGCCCATTAAACACCAAATAAGCACCTGATTTATCCTCCCGGTTGAATTGATTTTCGATTCCGCCTGATTATAATGAGCTTTGCTACGGTACACTATCAATAGTAACCGCAAATTTATAAATTTAGGAGGTTCTATGGCAACTGTAAAGAAACAGGGCGCTGGCTACAAGATCACCGTATCCATGGGATATGATCGATACGGCAAACAGATTCGCCGCCACAAAACCTGGGTTCCCCCACAGGGTATGACCCCCCGTCAGACGGCCAAAGAGCTGCGCCGACAGGAAATTTTGTTTGAGGAGCAATGTAAGACCCAGCAGGTGCAGGGGGGCAATATTAAATTGGTGGACTTCGCCCAGCTCTGGTTTCAGCATTACGCGGAAAAACAGCTGAAACCCCATACGGTAGCGGGCTACCGGCTTCTATTTCGACGAGTGGACGACGCACTGGGGCACATTCGGCTGGACCGTCTTCAGCCTCGGCAGATTTTAGCGTTTTATGATAGTTTAGAAAAGACCGAGATCCGGCAGGACACCAAATACGCCCCCGCCGTCCCTTTGGGACCGCTCCTGCGGGAAATGGGCGTCACGCAGCTCTCCCTGAGTCAGCGCGCGAAACTCAGTATTGGCACGGTGGAGGTGGCAGTCCAGGGGCATAACATCAATTTGTCCAGCGCCCAAGCCATCAGTGAAGCGCTGCAACTTCCCCTGGAAAAACTGTTCCATCCAGTGGCGCGAGGGCCTTTATCGGGGAAAACAAGGCTGCAGTACCACCGATTCTTATCCTCAATGATGAAAACTGCGGTGCAGTGGCAGTATATTCCCGTTAATCCCTGCGCCCAAGTGGCGCCGCCCAAGGCAGAGCAAAAGGAGACCGCCTATTTGGATGAGCACCAAACCGCGCAGCTCATCGCCGCACTGGAGGAAGAGCCCATCCTGTACCGCACCATCGTACTGCTCTTACTCAATACCGGCCTGCGGCGGGGAGAGCTGTGCGGTTTGGAGTGGCAGGACATCGACCTGGATCAGGCAGTCCTGAGCGTACGCCGCAACGCCGCCTATTTACCTGGTCGGGGGGTCTACGCGGATACCCCCAAAACCAAGCAATCCGTCCGATCTCTGAAAATTCCCCCTCACTGCATTCCCTTACTGCTGCAATATGAGAGCTGGCAAACCAACCAGCGGCTTGAAATGGGTGAACACTGGAAGGGCAGTACCCGGCTCTTCACCACGCCCAGCGGCGCTCCCATCCATCCCGACGCGCTTACCAATTGGTTTGGCCGTTTTGTGAAGCGGCACCAGCTTCCCTATATCACCCTTCACGGCCTGCGGCACACCAACGCCACCCTATTAATTGCGGCGGGCACCAACCTGCGCACCGTGTCCAGCCGTCTGGGGCACGCGCAGACCTCTATCACAGCCAACATTTACACCCATGCCATACAGTCCGCTGATGCGGCGGCCGCCATGGCGCTGGACAATCTTTTGGCTCCCGGTGGGATTTGCGCAATCTGAATACTGGATTTGTCCCCGCACTTTCCGCGCAAATAAACACCAAATAAACACCAACAGGATTTCCCTCATTTAAACTTAAAAAATATTTCTATAAATTTTGACAAAATTCTCATTTTGAGGGGATAAAGAAAACATTTTTTAGGATCTCTTCTTCCCGATTGTTTTCGATACAGTCATCAAATCGGGGGGCGCTGGAATGCCGGCGCAGATACCGCCACGGC
>OLSM01002822.1_pt1 | contig 10531 bp, 9 predicted proteins | sample 1672721 | NCBI WGS metagenome assembly OLSM01 (sample SAMEA3136717, study PRJEB25190) | human gut metagenome | reverse complement strand
AAACTTCACACCGCGCTTTTCCTTGAACTCGTCCAGCACGTCCTCGAACTTGCGCTTTTCGATTTCCATAACCACGTCGGAGAACATGGCGATGAAGCGGCGATAGGCGTCATAGGCAAAGTGCTCGTTGCTGGTCAGCTTGGCCAGGCCTTTGACGGAGATGTCGTTCAAGCCCAGGTTCAGGATGGTGTCCATCATGCCGGGCATGGAGGCGCGGGCACCGGAACGGACGGAAACCAGCCAGGGATCGTTCTCATCGCCAAACTTCTTGCCGACGATTTCTTCGGTTTTGGCCAGCGCGTCGTAAATTTGCTTTTCAATGTCGGGGGCAATCACTTTGCCATCAGCATAGTAGCGGGTGCAGGCTTCCGTGGAAATGGTGAAGCCCTGGGGCACCGGCAGACCAATGCGGGTCATCTCAGCCAGGTTGGCACCCTTGCCGCCAAGCAATTCGCGCATGTCGGCGTTGCCTTCCGTGAAGAGATAGACGTACTTCTTCTCCATGGGAAATTCCTCCTCGTTGGTTTTTGCACAGAGATGATACCTCTGTGTGGAACAGTCTGAGGAGACACAGCGTTTGCAGCTCAGACAATCCCTCACATATCCCTGAAATTATACTATTATTTTCCCGTTTTGGCAAGATGCTAACCGGATGAAAAGGAAGTTTTCAAAAAATTTCCGCGGCGCTCCGGGCTGCATCATAAAAGCACTTTTTCTCCAATTTTGAAGGATTTTGGTCAAAAATAGCGAAAGTATATTTTCCACTTTCTTTGAGGAAGGCGCATCCATGAGTAACAAGGAAAATGTTTTACGTCAGCTGGACACGCTGGGCATACCTTATGTGTGCTATGATCACCCGGCGGCATATACCATGCAGGATTGCTATGAGCTGCCCTTCGTAACGCCGGAACTTCTTTTTTGCAAAAACCTGCTTCTTTGTAACCGGCAGCAAACCTCGTTTTATCTACTGGTGATTTCGCCGGAACGAACGTTTCGTACCGCGGAGGTAAGTCATGAACTGGGCGTTTCCCGCTTGAGCTTTGCGCCGGAAGACGCGCTTCCACGCCTGCTGGGCCTGGAAAAAGGCGCGGTAAGCCCCCTGGGACTGTGGTTTGACCGGGAGAAGCAGGTAAAGCTCATACTGGAGCGTGGCCTGCGACGGACGGGAAAAATCGCCTTCCACCCCTGCGATAATCGCGCCACGGTGGTATTTGACCAGGAGATATTCTGGCAACGCGTGGTGCCAGGCTTGGCCCGTGAGTATACATTCGTATTATAAAAATACACATCGATGTAATCTTTACATCTCTATAACTTTAGGGAATTGCAGGATGCAGTATTGACAACACTGAAAAGCAATAGTATAATTTTGCATAACAATTCATTTTTATTGATATCATTTCATGCCACGAGGAGGGCGAACACGCATGCTTGCCGCAGCGATTTTGAATGCGTTGCCGGAAGAAGAGGAGACCCTGGAGGACTCTCTGCGGCGGTACTTGTCCGAGCATACACTTCGTATGGAGGTGCATGCCTATGCCCATGCCAAAGATTTTTGGGAGGCTAGGCAGCAGCGGTATTTCGAGCTTATATTGCTTATGGTGCGCCAGGGGGAAGAAGAAGGCATTCAGCTTGCCAGAAAATTGCGGGAAAGGGATAAGGAAACACTGCTGATCTTTGTCAGCCCGGATACACAATGGGCCGTGGAGAGCTATCGTGTGCGTGCCCATGATTATTTGCTGTGGCCGTTTCAGTATACGCAGTTTGAGGGCATGATGAACCTTTGCGCGCAGACGTTGCGCCGCCGCCGTCCATTTATCGAGATCAAGGAAGGCAGGCTGTCCACCCGTGTGCTATTGGAGGATATTTACTATACGGACTACCATAATCACTATATTCAGCTGCATCTGCGCGACCGCGTGATACGGACCTATATGGCCTTTCCGGCCTTTTCGGAGCTGATGTCCTCCCATCCGCGCTTTTTGTGCTGCTATCGGAATGTGCTGGTGAATATGGATCATGTGGTGGCCGTGGATGAGCATGATTTCCTGCTGGAGGATGGTAGCCGGGTGCCTGTAGCCCGAAATGGGCGGCGGTTGATTTTGCAGCGCTATCAGGATTACCAGTTTGAAAAACAGGAACGCCGGGGCTGCGTGGGCTGAAAAAGGCACACCCATCAATAACGGGTGTGCCCCAAATGCCGAAAAAGTGGCAAAACTACTTTTTCGGGGAAGCAAATGCGGACGGCCGCCGGTTGGCTGAATGGCTTCCTTAAGTGACGGCAGCCACTTTTTTGTACGCTGTAAGATTCAATCAAATAACGGTTTGCACGGGGCGGTGAGAATGGCCAAGGGCCTATCCCATGCCGCCCCGTGCTGTTTGTGCACCGGCTGGGAAATGGCCATGAGACACAGGGGAAAGGCTCACGGCCCCTGATCGCGTTGACGCCCGTAAAACAGGCGCTGCGCCTTATCCTTGTAACGGGTGGTGATGCTGTACTCGTAGTATTCTTCCCGTTCGCCGTTCCCATGGATGCGAACCTGCGGATGAAAGCTGTATTTTCGCGGATCGGCCAGCACCTTCAAATCCACCGCCAGGGCCTGGGCCATGGGGTAGAGCTTGTCCTGTGGCACGGGATGAAAACCGTGCTGCTCAAAGCGGTAGGTGAGCATGCGCCCTGCGGGACGGTAAAGCTGAATATACAACCCGTCGCTGTACAGGCTGATCTGCTCCACATGAAGCTTTTCACAGCGCAGCAGCAGGGGATATACGTGTGCGTACAGCCTGCTTTCGCGCACTTGACGCACGGCGTCCCGCTGCTGCCGCTGCGTGTGACGCATGCGTTGCAAGGTAAAGGCCAGCGCCGCAATCACCACCAGCGCCAAGGGAAGCACCCAGGAATCCATGGCCGTCCCTCCTTACTTCACGGACGCGTCCTCGCCGCGCGCCAATTCTTCCCGATGGGCAATCAGACGGTTCACCGCGTTGAGGTAGCTTAAACAGCTGGCTTCCAATATATCGGTGGAGACGCCGCGCCCCAGCATGGTATCTTCCCCATGCCGGACCCGGACGGTAACCTCGCCCAGGGCGTCCTGGCCCTCGGTAACGGCTTTCAGGTTGTAGCTTTCCAGGGAGCAGGGCATGCCGGTGATGGCGTCCACGGCGTTGAAGCAGGCTTCCACGGGGCCATCCCCGCACGCGGCGCGGGTTTTTGTTTCCCCGTCCTTTTCCAGGGTAACCGTAGCGGTGGAGGTCATTTTATTGCCGGAGAATATCTGGAAGGAGAACAGCTGCATCCCGGCATCCCGATGCAGGCGTTGCTCCCGCAGCAGGGCCATGACGTCCTTATCGGTAATTTCCCGCTTGCGGTCCGCCAGCTCCTTAAAGCGCAGGAACGCTGCCTGAAGCGCCTCGCCGCTGAGCTCATATCCCAGCTGCCGGGCGCGATCCGCCAGGGCATGGCTTCCGCTGAGCTTGCCCAGGCTCAGGCTGCCCTGGGGAATTCCCAGATCCTCGGGGTGCATCACTTCATAGGTGGCACGGTTGCTCAGCACGCCATGCTGGTGGATGCCGCTCTGATGTTGGAAGGCATTGGCGCCTACCACCGGCTTGTTGGGGGCGGGCTCCATGCCGCTCAGCCCCACAATCATCCGGGAAGCGCGATGAATGTGCTGGGTGACGATACGTGTATCGCATTGGTAGAACTGCTGCCGGGTGCGCAGGTTCATGACAATCTCTTCCAGCGGCGCATTGCCGGCGCGCTCGCCCAGGCCGTTCAGGGTGCACTCCACCTGACGGGCCCCTGCGCGGATACCCTCCAGGGAATTGGCCACGGCCAGCCCCAGATCGTTGTGGCAGTGAACGGAAAGGATGACTTGATCCGCTCCGGGGACATGCTCCCGCACGTCGCGGATCAGGTCCCCGTACTCTGCCACGGCGGCGTAGCCCACCGTGTCCGGCAAATTGATGGTGGTGGCGCCGGCCTGGATGGCGCCCTCCACCACCCGGTAAATAAACTCCCGGTCGCTGCGGGTGGCATCCTCCAGGGAAAATTCCACATCCTCGCACAGGTTCCGCGCCTGCTTCACCGAGCGCACGGTGGAGGCGTAAACGTCCTCCGGGGTCATGTGCAGCTTGTATTCCATATGGATGGGGCTGGTGGCAATAAACACATGGATGCGCTTTTGCGCAGCACTGGCCAGCGCCTGTGCCGCGGCGTCGATGTCCCCGGGCACGCAACGGGCCAGGGAGCAGATCACGCTGCCGCGCACCGTATCGGAGATGGCGGAAATGGCCTTGAAGTCTCCCTTGGATGAGGCGGCAAACCCGGCCTCGATCACGTCTACGCCCAGATCTTCCAGGGCGCGGGCAATCTCCACCTTTTCCTTCAGCTGAAAGGATACGCCCGGCGTTTGCTCGCCGTCCCGCAGCGTTGTATCCAGAATTTTTACCTGCTCCAAGGTGTGAACCCCCTTCTTTGTGTAAAAAGCCCCTGCGCCCGATACAACCGGACGCAGGGGCGAAATATTTTTCGCGGTACCACCCTGCTTGCGGAGATATGCCATCCCCGCCTCATGCGCCAAACAGGCGCGGCCCTAACGCGGCCAACGGGTACGCCTGAGAAACGTTCAGCGCACCGGCTCGGGAGTGAGGTATACGCGTCCACCACGTCGCGGCTTGCACCAACCGCCGCGTCTCTTGCAGCGCTCCGGGACGCCTTTGCTCCGTCACAGCCTTTCCCTGCCATGATAGCAGGGAAGGCGGAATTTGTCAATCCGCGCCGGCAGGAAAAAACTGCCGCTTATTCCCAGTCCACCAGCCCTTTGCTCTCCAGGTAGGCCTGCTGAATATCCATATAATCGTCGAGGAGGGAAGCAACTTTTACGGCCTGCTCAGGCGTCAGGGTATTGGCGTCCACCAATGCTTCCACCATATACTCGAAGGCTTCGTCGTCCTCATAGTAGCAGTCGCCGGCATTGCCATCCGCGTCCAGTACGCCGTTTTCGTGCATGTACTTCATGTCGGCGTCAATGGCCTGGGCAATGAGCCCATCAATCTGGTCGCGCAGTTCGGGGTGAGCGTTTCGGTTAATCCGGCTGAGGATAAAGGCCAGGGCCTCCTCGCGGTCGTATCCCTTCATCATGGCGGCAGCCTCCTTTTGTATGGGTTCTCAGGCGTTCAGCGCCCGGAACTGGTCGATGGTTTCCTGGAAAATCTTCAGCGCGTTGCGTACCGGTTCGGGGCTGGTCATGTCCACGCCGGCCAGCTTCAGCGCCTCCAGGGGCGGCACGCTGGAACCGGCGCTGAGGAAGCGGCGGTAGTCCTGCACGGCGCTTTCGCCCTCCTGCATGATCCGCTGGCTCAGCGCCATGGCCGCGCAAAAGCCCGTGGCATAGACGAATACATAGAACGCGCGATAGAAATGGGGAATGCGCATCCATTCATTTTCCACCAGGCGGTCCACCACCGCGCCGCCGCCGTAGTATTTCTGATTCAGGTCGTAGTAGGCGGCGTTCAGCGCGTCTTTGGTGAGCGGCTCGCCCTTGGCGGCCATGTCATGGCTGATGCGCTCAAACTCGGCAAACATGGTCTGACGGTATACCGTGGTGCGGAACTTCTCCAGCAGGTCCACCAGCAGATAGGCCTGGGCCTTGGGATCGGTGAACTTCTTTTGCAGGCTGCGGAGCATCAGCGCCTCGTTGCAGGTGGAGGCTACCTCCGCCACAAACAGGCTGTAATCCGCCTTGGGATAAGGCTGATGGGCGTTGCTGAAATAGGAGTGCATGGCATGGCCCAATTCATGGGCGATGGTCATGGCGCTGGTGAGGTTATTGTTGTGATTCAGCAGCACATAGGGATGCACCCGCACCAGGTCGCCGCAGGAGAAAGCGCCGCTGGACTTGTTCTCGTTGGGGTAAACGTCAATCCAGCCGCCGGAATAGGCTTCCTTGAGCTTGGCCACGTAATCCTCCCCCAAGGGAGCCAGCCCCTCCAGCACCAGCTGGTATGCCTCCGGATAGGGCAGATCCATGTCGAAATTATCTACCAAAGGCGCATACATGTCGTACATATGCAGCTCGCTGAGCCCCATACGTTCCCGGCGCAGCTTCAGGTAATCCGTCAGGGACGGCAGGGACTCATGCACTGCGGCAATCAGGTTGTCATACACGCTCAGGGGTATTTCATAGGGGAACAGGCTGGCCTCCACGGCGGAGGGCATATGCCGGGCATCGGCGTTGAACTGGTCCTTTTTCACGCTGGCGCCATAAATGGCGGCAATGGTGGCGCCAAAACGTCCGTAGGTGGACATGATGCCTTCCCAGCCCTGGCGGCGCACATCCTGATTGCGGTCGTGCAGATAGGCGCTCAGGTTGCTCTCGCGCAGGGGAGAGGTGGTGCCATCGGGCATGTGCACATCCGGGAAGGTCATGTCCACATTGGAAAGCATGCTGAAAATGTTGTCGGGGGCCTGCTGAAGCTCGCCCATCATGGCCAGGAGCTTTTCCTGTTCGGGGGAAAGAATGTGGGGCTTTTCCCGGATCAGATTGCGGATGTACTCGGAATAGTCGGCCATGTCGGGCGCCGTTTGCAGCGCCTCCAGTTCCGCAGCGGGCAGGGTGAGCAGCTCCGGCTGCAAAAAGGCGCTTTGCGACTCCAGCTGCACGGCCAGGCTCATGGCCTTGCTCTTGAGGCCCTGGGCCACGGTGTCGCTGTTATCGGTCTCCTGACGCAAAAAGGCGTATTCGTAGATTTCCGCGAACCTTTCGTAGAGGGCGAAAAACGCGCGGATGGTTCCCTTGGGGTCCTCCGCCACATGGCCCTGCCGGGCGGCAAAGGCCTTGATGGTCTCCAGCGCAGCGGCGCGGGCCTCCTCCCAGGCCTGGTCGCTGGGGAAAATATGGGTCAAATCCCATTTCCATTGGGCGTCGATCTCACAACGTTTTTTGATCTGCTCAGCCATAGCGCATCTCCTTATCTATCCGCCAGCAGGCGGTATAACACAGTCATATATGCATACGACGCGCGGGCGGAAAATCCTGCCGCCGTTGCGATTCCTTACTAAATCTGGTATCATAGCATGCTGGAGAGGGTGGAATATCATGCATGTTGTGGCACGGGCGAAAATCAACTGGACCCTGGATATCGTAGGCAAGCGGGAGGACGGCTACCACCTGATGGATATGCTCATGCAGCCGGTGGAGCTGGCGGACGAGCTGACCCTGGAAAAGACGGAAAATGGTTTGACGCTTACGGTCAGCGGCTATCCCCGGGTGAAGGCCGGGCCGGACAACCTGGCGCTGCGTGCCGCGCAAGCGCTGCAGGCGCAAACGGGCTACCGGGGCGGGGCAAGTATCCACCTGCACAAACGCATTCCCGTGGGAGCCGGGCTAGGGGGCGGCAGCGCTGATGCAGCCGGGGTGTTGGCGGGCCTTAACCGGCTATGGGAAACGGGCTTGACCCAGCAGGAACTGGAAGCGCTGGGCCTTCGCCTGGGGGCCGACGTACCCTTTTGCCTGCGGGGCGGGTTGCAGCGGGCGCAAGGCGTGGGGGAGAAACTTACGCCCATGGCTTGCGGCGGGCTGTTCTGGCTGGTGATTTTGCAACCCTGCCCTGGCCTGAGCACACGGGAGGTATTTGGCCGCTTCCGTCTGGATGCCAGGGAGAACCGGCCGGATACCCAGGCTGCCGCCACGGCCCTGGCAGCGGGGGACTGGCGCGGGTTATGCCGCAGCCTGGGGAACGTGCTCCAGGGGGTTAGCGCGGAACTGCGGCCGGAGATTGGTGAGGGCATTGCCGCCCTGCGGGAGCATGGCGCGGCGGGTGCGTGGATGACCGGCAGCGGATCGGCGGTGTTCGGCCTGTTTACCCGCGCGCAGGTTGCCCGGGAGGCGCAGCAGGAGTTGCACCAGCGCTGGCGCAGCTGCTTTATGACCCACACCTGTCAGGAAAGCGTGTTGCTGGACTAAGCACTATGGACAGGAGGGAGTGATACGGCCATGATGGGGAATCCGTACGATCAGGAAAATTTCTTTCAGCGATATGCGCAAATGCCCCGGAGCCAGGGCGGGCTTGCCGCAGCGGGGGAATGGCAGCAGCTGCGGGAGCTTTTTCCACCGCTTCAGGGCAAACGGGTGCTGGACCTGGGCTGTGGCTATGGCTGGCACTGCCGCTATGCTGTGGAGCAAGGGGCAACACAGGTGCTGGGCATAGATATAAGCGAACGGATGCTTGCGATGGCACGGCAGCGCAATGGTGACCCGCGCATCACTTACGCGGTGTGCGCTATCCAGGACTATGCTTACCCGGAGGCCTCCTGGGACTGCGTGATATCGAACCTGGCCCTGCATTATTTGGAGGATCTGGCGGCAGTTTACCGGCTGGTACATCGCACCCTGGCGCCGGGGGGATACTTTGTGATGAATATAGAACATCCGGTGTTCACCGCAGGGGTTGGGCAGGACTGGGTTTATAACGCGCAGGGCGAACCGCTGTACTGGCCCGTGGACCGGTATTTTGATCCGGGGGAGCGGGTTACCAATTTTCTGGGATGCCGGGTGACAAAGCAGCATCACACGCTGACGCAAATTCTGAATGGATTGTTGGCCAATGGCTTTGCCCTGGAGGCGGTGGAGGAGGCCAAAATGGCCCTCTCCGGCGACGAGGACCGGGACGGGGCCCTCTCCCTGCTGGACCAGGCCCAGGGGGCCCTGGAGGGGGGGGCCCGCCTCAGCGAGGACCTGTCCGCCCTGGCTGAGAGCGTCGCCGAGCTGCGCTATGCCGCCGACGACGTGGCCGAGCGGGTGCGGGATCTGCGGGAGCAGCTGGATTTCGCTCCCGGCGAATTGGACGAATTGGAGAGCCGGCTGGACGTGCTCTACCGGCTCAAACGGAAATACGGCCCCAGCGCGGCGGAGATGTTGGAGTACCTGGACCGCAGCCGGAAGGAGCTGGACGAGATTCAGTTTTCCGATGAGGCCCTACAGAAGTTGGAAAAAGCCGAGGCCAAGGCCCTGAAAGAGGCCAAGACCCTGGCTAAGGCCCTGTCGGCCCAGCGGCGGAAGGCCGCCGAGGCGTTGAAAGAGCGCATCCGGAAGGAGCTGGCCCAGCTGGACATGCCCAAGGTCCGGTTTGAGACCGAATTCGGCAAGGTCCCCGGAGATCTGGGCCTGGACGGGGACGGCATGGACAAGGTGCAGTTTCTCATGTCCGCCAACGTGGGAGAGAACCTCAAGCCCATCCAAAAGGTGGCCTCCGGGGGCGAGCTGGCCCGGATTATGCTGGCGCTCAAAAATGTCCTGGCGGAGAACGAGCATATCACCACCCTGATTTTCGACGAGGTGGACGCGGGGGTCAGCGGCCGGGCCGCCCAGAAGGTGGCCGAGAAAATGGCCCAGCTGGCCCAAAAGACCCAGGTCCTCTGTGTGACCCATCTGCCCCAACTGGCGGCCATGTCCGACCACCACTTTTCGGTGCGGAAGGGGGAGCGGCAGGGACGTACGTATACCCAGGTGGAGCTGCTGGACCGTCCCGCCCGACGGCAGGAACTGGCCCGGCTCACGGGGGGCGCCCATGTCTCCCAGACCATTCTGGAGGGCGCCGAGGAACTCTTGGCCGCGGCGGAAGCGTACAAACAAACCGTATCGTGAGAACAATCAGCGTATGGATTCGCGCCGGAGCGGCAAACCAGGGTTTGACAAAGTACCGGAAAAAAACTCCGGTACTTTTTTCTTTTTAGTACTTGACAATGTAAAGTAGTTGGTATAACCTTAGAACAAGATTAAGGAGGGATGCCATGAACGCCCAATTCAAAAAAGGCGTCCTGGAACTCATTGTACTGGAATCCGTACATAAGCGGGACATGTATGGGTACGAGTTGGTGGAGGAGGTCTCCAAAGTGGTGGATGTACGGGAGGGCACCATATACCCCCTGCTCAAGCGGCTGACAAACGAACACTACTTTGAGACCTATCTGCAGGAGTCCTCGGAAGGGCCGCCTCGAAAATACTATCATATCACCGCCGCCGGCGTGCTGTACCGCAACGATCTGCGCCGGGAGTGGGAAGAATTTCAGACCAAAGTCTGTGCCTTTCTGCGCGCGCAGAAAGAGACCGGCAAGAAGGAGAGAATAGAATGAGCAAGACGGAATTCTTACAAGAGCTTGCCAGGCACCTTCAGGTGTTGGAGGAGAGTGAACAGCAGGACATTCTGGCGGAGTATGCCCAGCATATTGACATGAAAATGCAGGGGGGCCTCAGCGAAGAGGAGGCCATACGTGATTTCGGCCCCATCCGGGAGCTTGCCGCCGATATTCTCACCGCCTACCATGTGCGGCCGGATTTCCCCCCGGAAGAGGAGGAGAGGGGCCATGTTTTCTACGTAAAGGCCCCGGATATGACCAAGCTGAAGGAGAGCGGCAAGCAGGCCGCCGACGCGGTGGGCCGGCAGGCGGGCCGCTTTACCGCCTGGTTTCGGAGGCTGTGCGGCGCCATCGCCCATGGGTTTCGTAAGCTGTTTTCCAAACTGAAACGGG
>OLSM01002819.1_pt1 | contig 10544 bp, 7 predicted proteins | sample 1672721 | NCBI WGS metagenome assembly OLSM01 (sample SAMEA3136717, study PRJEB25190) | human gut metagenome | reverse complement strand
AGTGATGTATGACATCATTGATGCCGTGGAACCTCATATGCCTGTCGACAAACCGCGCTATCTGATGGGGGTGGGAACCCCCACAAACATCATTGAGGGCGTAGCTCGGGGCGTGGATCTGTTCGACTGCGTCATGCCTGCCCGGAATGCCCGCCACGGCAAGCTATACACGTGGGAAGGCGCGCTCAATATTAAAAATGAGAAATATAAAACAGATGACAGACCCATTGATCCAACCTGTCGGTGCCCGGTATGTCGCTCTTTTTCCCGGGCCTACCTGCGCCACCTTTTTGCCGCTGGCGAGATGTTGGCCATGCGGCTGGCAGTAATGCACAATCTCTACTTTTATAATCAATTGATGACCAAGATCCGGCAGTCGCTGGAGGAGGGAAGATTTTTAGCTTTCCGGGAAGAGTTTTCAGAAAAATTACAAAAGCGTATCTAAAATTACGAAAAACACTTGTCAAATCGTCCCATACATTTTATAATAGTAAGAACGGAAAAAAACTGGGTGGGCGTTTTGCAAGGTATTCTCACCCTCAGTAGCTTTTTGGAAGATTTTCAAACGTACGGAGGTAACTAATTTGGGAGCGCTAATTTTACTGATTGTTGTGTATTTCGTTATTTTCTATTTCCTGAGAATGCGCCCGGACAAGCAGAAGAAAAAGGAAAAGGAAGAGATGAAGAAAACCCTTTCTGCTGGTGACGATATCACAATGATCGATGGGATCGTTGGTACCGTCTGCGCAGTGAAGGAACAAACTGTGGTGGTGGAAACCGGTGCCGACCGGGTGCGCTTGGAGTATGCCAAGTGGGCGATCCTGGAGCGCGGCATTGCAACCAATACCAAAGCCGATCAGACCTGATCTAGAATAATTGATAACCTCCCGTCATAGGATTGAACAGATTCTATGCGGGAGGTTTTATTATGCAGAGCAGGGAAGAAGACCGAAAGATACAGTTTGCCGGAACTGCGGCTGCCATCTTAATTGGTTCCGCCATAGCCTTGGGGATCTGCTGCCTGCTCTTGCTGGTTGTAGCGGCAGGGGTCTCGGCCGGGAAGATACCGGAAAGCGCTATGGGAACGGCTGTGATGGTCTGCTGCGCGCTTAGCTCCGTAGTGGGGGGCGCCTTTGCCGTAAGGCGGGGCGACGGACCTCCCATTCTAATTGGACTTCTTTCAGGAGTGACCCTCTGTTTGCTTGTGCTGGCAGTTGGTTGGGCAGCGTTTGAGGGAGCTTCTTTTGGAAGTGGCAGCATTTGGATTCTGGGAGCCGCATTACTGGGTGGCGTGCTTTCCGCATTGTTGCCGAGAGGCCGAAAGAAGCGCAGGAAATAAACAGAGCCAATCTGTAACCTGAGCAAGTGGCGTAAAGGAGGGAGTAAGGGAATGCGACGGAGAGCAATGGCAGGGAGATCCCTGACAGCAGAGAGAGGAAGTGGCGCGCTATTGGTCGTTTCCCTGGCCTTTCTCCTGGGGGGAATCGCCGGCTGCCTGGCCGTGGGGGCCATTCCAGAAGAAGTGATGACAGGTATTACGGATAACATTCGACAGTTTTTGGTGGCGGTTCGGGCGGAAACGCTCCAGGGGCCAGGCCTGCTGGCAACTGTCTGGTCCGTAATTCGATGGCCGCTGCTGGTGGTGATTCTCAGCTTTTTCGCCTTGGGTACGATAGGAATTCCCGTACTATTTTTCGTGCGTGGCGTGTTGCTGTCTTTCTGCATTTCTGCGCTGCTGGCCGCCTTGGGAAGCGGGGGAATGCTGCTGGCTGTCATGCTGCTGGGGATGGGAAGTCTCCTGACCATTCCGGTTCTTTTTGTTCTGGGAACCCAAGGATTTTCCGCATCGCTTGCTGTTCGGAACGAGAGAGCCGGGAGAATGCACCATCCATCCATGCCATCTCGCCTATGTCTGGCTGTGTGCATTGTATTTTTACTGGGAGGAGTCCTGTGGGAGGGCGCGCTCCCAACCTTACTTACCGTAGCGGCAAATTTGTTTCCAGCATAAATACCGCTCCTTTTGATCTCTTGCAGCACGATCAAAAGGAGCGGTATTTTAATTGCAGACTAAATTTTGCGAAGTTGACAGGATCAATTTTCAACACGGGAATGGTATTTTTTTTTTCGGCGTTTACTCATGGGGTTGGCGGCCACCGCCACCCGTAACCCCTCATTATCAATATGGGTGTAAATTTGAGTAGTATTTAAATTATCATGCCCCAGTACATCCTGAAGAGTTCGGACATCCACGCCGTTTTGCAGCATTAAAGTTGCCGCGGTGTGCCGCAGCTTGTGGGGGGAATACCGTGAGGCGTCTAACCCCGCTTTTAACAGAGTTTTGTCCACCATCTGCTGCACCGCACGGGTGGTTATACGGCGATGGTTTCGGCTGAGGAATAGGGCGTTTTTATCCTCATCTCGTACCTTTTCGCTGTCCCGTACGGCCAAATAATCCTCCAAAGACTCCAGACAGGCGTCACTCAAATAGAGGATACGTTCTTTATTTCCTTTTCCGCGAACGCGCAGAATATCATGCCGAATGTCATTGAGATTGATTCCCACCAGTTCGCCGATCCGCAGGCCGCAGGACAGAAATAGGAGAAGAATGCAATAATCCCTGGCGGCATATGGACCGTCAACCGCTTCTAGAAGCCGGTCGCATTCATTTTCTTCCAAATATTGAGGAAGGGTTTTTTTCAGCTTTGGGGCGTCCAGAGAGGCCGCAGGATTGGTTTCCAGTATGTGCATGGTTTTGGTCAGGTAATTGTAGAAAGAGCGGATGGAGGCCTGCTTGCGGGCTTTGCTTCTAGGCGCCAAGGGAGGCAAGGATACAAGGCAGCCCGATTGATCCAGTCCCGTCCGTTCCCGAGACAGAAAGGCCATGAAATCAAGAATATCGGAAAAGGTTACGCTGCGAACCAGCTCCAAGTTTACATCTTGAATGGAGATGGAATCAAAGGGTTCCTTTTGCAATTCGGGGTTTCGCGCCAATTTCAAGTACCGGAAAAACATTCGTAAGTCTAAAAAGTATTCCTCGACTGTTTTCAGGGAATGTGCCTTAATGGTTTCGTGGTAAGAGAGGAAGTCACGCAGAATGGGGGGCGCTTCCAGACGATAGTCAACAGCCATAGCCATAGCCTCGTTTCCAAAAATTCACCAACTCAACTTCACAAAACTTGCATTTTGCGAAGTTGTATTTTGGACAGTATACCACATCCCTACCGACAAAACAAGTAAAATATAAACGAAAACATGATAGAAACGGAGTGAAACAATTTGCTTTTGTTTCACTCCGTTTCTATTTGTACGCTCATTTCAACATGTGACTTCCCAGTACTACTGCCATAGTTGTAAACCTTTAAGTTGGCAGCGCAACTTCGCAGCCAGGAGCCAAAAACCAAAGTAATTTGTGCGCCACGTTTTTCCCCGTGATTGCTTCCAGAGCCTGCTTGTAGGTTTCCATTTGCCCGCGATAACGTTCTGCCCGCTGATGAACTTCTTCGGCCGAAATATGGTCTGTTTTAAAGTCCACGATCGTGATCCCCTCTAACGTCTCAAACCAAACATCGATCACGCCCTGCAGCAGGACTTCCTCACCGGATTCCGCTTGTTCATAGTAGTTTTGAGCTGGCATCAATACTGAGAACGGATATTCACGATGTGGATATGCCACCTCTCGGATCTGTCTGCCGAGGGTTGACTGAAAAAAGCGCGTAACCATGGTAATATCCACGGCTTTCCCCTGCTGCTCCGTGAGATAACCCTGGTTCACCAAACGGGCGACTTCTTCCTTGACTTCTTGCCTGGAACCTGTGCGATCATACCGGATGGCTTGGAGTGCGGTATGAATAGCGGTCCCACGCTCGGCAGGGGTTAAGCCATAGCGTTCCGCAGCAAATTTGGGACGAAAAAAGGTAGGACTTTCTGGAGGAATCAGAAGGGCCGTCGGCACTTCCTTTGCGCTACGCTGTTTCTGCTGCGTAGCGGTTACTTTGGCGGGGATGGCGGCCATTGCCTCATGGGGATATCGCCAAGTAAACAGGCGTAGAAATTCTTGGGGAGGCGCTGGCGGCGCCTCAGAAATTTTTTCTGCGCGCACTTGTCCGGGGCTCGGCGGCGACCCTCTGTGGGATCGGATCTTCCAGGCTGGGCCATACTTCTCCCCTTCCGGGGTTAACTCCACACCGGCGGCCTGACGCAGCACTTCCCCTTCGGGGCGCGTCATGGCGGTCAATAAAATCCACTGTCCAACACAAGTGCAATCAGCCAGTGCCTGCGGTTCTACCGGACTGGACACATGGTCGCCAAGCTTTTGAAGCTCCGTATCCCCATGGGAGAGCGCATAGGTCATAATTAATTTTTCTTTCGCCCGGGTCATCGCCACGTATAGCAGGCGCATTTCCTCTGCCAGCATCTCTCGTTTCAGGGCCATGGCAACCGCTTCTCTGGCTAAGGTAGTGAACTCCACCATGGTATCCTCGTCAAATCCCTTGGGCCCCAAACCAAGCTTTGAATGAAAGAGGACAGGGCGTTGGAGATCTTGCTGATTAAACCGTTTTCCCAAGCCGCAGAGGAAGACGACAGGATACTCTAATCCCTTTGAGCGATGAATGCTGAGAATTTTTACCCCCGCGCTCTCCTGGGAACCGGAGGGCAGAGAAACTGAAATGCCGTTTTCTCTGGTTCGCTCCAAATGATTCAGGAATCCAAACAGACCCCGATGCCCCGCGCCCTCAAAACGGCGTGCCAGTTCGTAAAGAATCAGCAGGTTTTTTTTCCGTTCCTCACCCTGGGGGAATTCCTGAAAAATTTCAATCAGATGGGTGCGGCGGTATAGTTCCCAGATCAATTGGTGGCTGGCGGACTCCCCCGCCCGAAACCGGAGGGCATCCAACTCCTCCAAAAAGGTCTGGCACCCCTCGATCCCCTGCTCCCCGGCCGCACGCAGCGCCATATAAAAATCGCCATCCCCCGCCTTGCGAATCTCTGCCAAATGATCTGGCGAAAAATGATAGACAGGAGACCGCAGTACAGCCAGCAGGGGCACATCCTGATGGGGATTATCAATAATTTGCAGGAGCGAAATGGCGACTGAGACCTCAGTAGCCGCAAAGAAGGCGCCTCCACCCTCCGAAGCCCATGGGATCCCATATTCCGCCAGGGCGGTCTCGTAATGATGGCGTAGAGTACCCGGAGAACGTAACAGAATGACCATATCCTCTGGACGGACGGGGCGCAGCTCCCCCTCCTCATCAGTGACGAAGAAACCCCGCTGCAGCATCTCACGAATCTGCGACGCCACGTACTTTGCCTCCAAGGCGTTTCGACTCAGCTTGTCCTCCGTTAATTCCGGAGCGTCCTGAAAGTTCAGCAAATGAAACTCTGTTTCGTTGCCCTCACCCGGGGGAAAGTGCGCGCCAGGATGGAGCGCTTCCTGCTCGGTGTAGTCCATCTCCCCCAATTCCTGAGACATTATGTGACGGAATAGGTAGTTGGCCGCTTCCAAAACCTCAGGACGGGAGCGGAAATTTTGGGATAAGGTAATTTTACGAGGCTCCCCCCCTTTCGCCTCTTGGTATGGCGCAAAAGTGCGGTATTTGTTGAGGAAAATGGTGGGGTCCGCCAGCCGAAAGCGATAGATGGACTGCTTTACATCGCCGACCATAAAGAGATTTTGTCCCTCCTGAGAGAGGGCGTCAAAAATGGTATTTTGCACCTGGTTGGTATCCTGATACTCGTCCACCATAATCTCTGTAAACCGGCTTCCCAGCTCCTGCGCCAGTTCGGTAGGCGCGCCGGAATCGTCTGTTAAAAGGCGAACGGTCTCATGTTCCAAATCAGAGAAGTCAAGCATCCCCTTCCGTCTTTTCAGCGCCTGATACGCTTGAGAAAAATCCGAGACCAGGTCGAACAGGCCGCGCATGGCGGGATAGACCAGCCGCAGATCCTCTATCAGGGCATCGCTGGTGGACGAAAAGCGTTCCTGCAAGGATTGGGTGACCTCTTTGCAGGACTCCCGAATGCGCTTAATCTGCATCTGCGTTTCTTTGTCCAAACAGCCACGAACTGCTTTGAGCCGGGGAAACGGGACTATGACTTGTCCCGTACTATCCCAGCCCTGATGTGCGGCTTCTTCGAGACGCTGCAAGCCTTGCAAGGTCTCCTCCAAGCTTTCTCGATAGGCGGCGAGAGCATCCTCCCGTTCGGTAAGAGTGAGGGCGCGGCGAATCTGCCCCTGCCAGTAGGCGGCGATCCCGGCGGTATCCTCCAGCAGCATCTGGCCCCAGAGAGTTTCCCCTACTTCAGAGACCTGGGCTAACGACATGAGAGCACGCTGCTCCTCCATCCACCCAAGAGGATCCGCATGGCTTTGGGTGCGGCCATACACATCCAAGACAATTTCCATGAGCCGGCTGTCATCCCGCCCGGCGGAGAGCGTATCCAGCAGCCGGGCGAAATCTCCCCCCGGTTCCACCTGCTGATAGCGATTTTCCAGCACCTCATCGAGGGCGGTAAGCATTAAAACTTGCGCCTCTTCCTCTTCGCAGAGCACAAAATCTGCGGGAATATCCCGCAAATGCCCCCATTCCCGCAAGATAGCGGTACAGAGCGAGTGGATGGTGGATATTTGGGTTTGATAGAGCAACGCATTTTGTCGGCGAAGGTGCAAATCGCCTGGATTTTCTCCCAGACGCTGATTCAATTCCCGCGAGATACGGCCCCGCAGTTCCTCGGCCGCCGCACGCGTAAAGGTGATAATGAGAAACTCATCGATACGACGACCTTCTGTCGTAACCCGTTCCAACAGACGTTCCACCAAAACCCGGGTTTTTCCAGAGCCCGCCGCCGCTGATACCAGCAATCCGCCGCCCCGATTATAAACAATGGCGTCCTGCTCAGGCGTCCTCTGAAAGCCCAAGGCCGCTCCCCCCTTCCTCCTCACGTTCCAGCGACTTCCAAAAGTCACCATTGCGTACTGTGGGCAGCCAACGACGGCGGTCTCCGCCGCGGCCTTCCTCAAAGTGACAGGCTGCGGCATACTCACAGTACAGACACGCATTTTTTCCAGCGCCGCGCCAGTAGGGGTCCGCCTGAATATTACCGGCCGCAACCTCTTGGCAGATTTCACGCAGTATTTGGTCTGTATGTTTTTTCAGCCGTCCTAACCGCTGAGCGCTCACCAAACAGTCCCCCGTAATTTTTCCTGTTTTGGCACTCACCCGCACAGGGAGAAAACGAATTCCCTCCTCCCTGGGTTCTTCCATTGCTTCAACGACCGCGGGCTCTTCCAAAATCAGTCCGCGTCGGACCAACTCCCGGTCAATCAGCTTGCGTCGCACTGGTTCGCTCATCCCTCGAACGCCTGAGATCACCGCCTCCCGGGCGGGTAAGTAAAGAACTCCGGCAGGAATGATTTCTTCTTTCAATATTGCGGCGCCTTTATCCTCCAGCGTAAAAAGATAGAGTAACATTTGCAGTCCCATACCGTTCCACACTTCTGTAAAGTCAAAAGACTTCCGACCTGTCTTGTAATCGACCACGCGGAGATAAAGCCGACCGTTATGTTCCCAGCCATCGACACGGTCAACAAAACCGGAAATACTCAATGTCACGCCGTTTTCTGTCATCTCAACAGGAGGAAGCTGCTCATCCCGGCCAAATCCCAATTCAAAAAAAATCGGTTGAAATTGGGAAACGCGCAGCTCCTCAATGACATTATCCACAACCAAAATGACTGACCGCTCCAACCGGCGGAAAAGATAACGGAACCGCGGTGTCTGATGGGTCAAGTCCCCCAGTTCCTCCGTCACGTATCGGCGGATGGCCTGTCGGGTTAAGGCGCGAATCTCTTTTTCCCCCACCTGTTCCACACCGCCCCCCTCTTTCACGCCGCGCAGCACCGATTCTAATACCGAGTGAACAAAGGTACCATATTCCGGCGCTTGAAACCCCGCGCGCCGGCGAGATTTGGCTCGGAGTCCATATTGTAAATAATAGGCGAAGTGGCAGGATTTGTACCGATCCATCCGAGAGGCGGACATGGCCACACGGTCTCCATACAGCGTTTGAACACTTTCCCGGGAAAGTTTCCCCCGTTCCCACTGCTGGGCTTGGTCCAACTGGGAAAACAATTGGGCGTATTCTGGGATCTGAGCAAGCGCATGACAAAAATCAGGATCCTGTAGGGAGAGGGCTCTGGCCAGGGCCGGGGTTGGCAGCGGCAAACCGTTGCTTCTTTGCGCACAGGGAAAAAGGAGGCGTATTCTTTCCGTTAAAAAAGACGGCCGTTTTTCCGTCCCCTTTTCACCCATCGATGGCCAAGTCAGATAGAGAAACCGGCTGGGTCGGGTACAAGTAACATAGAGAATGGTCATTTCCCGATAGGTTTTTTCCTCCACAAGAGGTGCGGTTTCCAATCCATAGGAGGACAACAGCTCCCGATCTTGGTCGGTAAGCAGGCCTTTGGAGGGAGCGATCTGAGGGATGGCCCCCTCCTCTGTTCCCAAGAAAAACAGTGCTTCTACCCGCCGATTGGAGAGCCGAGGCGCATCCCCTGCTGTTACGCGGTCTAATGAGGCTGGAATAGATCCTACCGTATACTGAGACAGCAGCAATTTGAGAAGACGGGCGAAGGTTTCCAGGTCAACAGACAGATCTCCCAGCAATTCTACGCACTGATCCAGCCCATTGCAGAAGATTTCCCAGAGCTGGCCATCCTCCTCCGCCAGCTCTGGCTCCCCGCAAGTGATAAAACTTTCCGCTCGTTGGGATAACTGGTTTGGTACATCCATTTCTTCGAGAAAGCTGTAAAGTGATATCACTTGATCCTTTATGGTGTTGCCGGAATGCTTTCGAAGTTTTTCCAGAGGGGCCACTACTTGGCGGCGAATCTGATTAAGATGCACCAGCAGGGCGATATCTTCAGGCGTCATCCGTCGTCCAAACCCGTCAGGGTGCATGGTCCACTCCTTTTCAGAAGTCCATTGACTACCTCTCAGGTTCCAGGTAATCGCATAGTTTTCCAAAAGGTCGCAGTCCTCCTGGGTGAGAGAGGTAAGACCTGTTTTTAAATAGCGAAACAAGTCCTCATAGGAGTAATTTCCAATGACAGCCGATAAGGCCCCGGTGATGAGTGTGAAAATGGGCTTTTCCAAAATATCGGACATGATAGATTGGAATAAGGGAATGCCGTTATCAGCAAAAATACTCTCTAACAAATCCTGGTAAGGCGCCAGGTCCCGTGCACAGACGGCAATCTCACGATACCGCAGCCCGGTTTCTCGAACCAGCTCCAATATTTTTGCGGCGGTCCACTCCACCTCGCCCCGCCGGTCGTCAGCGGCGTAAAGCTGAATCGCCTCTTGATCCTCTCCATCGTAGGACTTCGTGGTTTGGGAAAACAGTGTCTGTTCCAGGTAGGCCAGGGCTGGGGAGCGAGAGTTCTCTCTGACGGGAAGAACCTCTATGCCTATCGAAGTTCCAGCCTTTTTTGCCAGGCGAAGCAGTGCGTTTCCTGTGTGTCGGGCGGGAGAAAACACGCCCATACCGTGTTCGTCTTCTTGCAGATGGTCACAAGTAAGGGTTACCGTCAATGAGTGACCCTTCCGTAGGAGTTCCTGGATGACTAGACTCTCCTGGGGAGTAAAGTCTGTAAAGCCGTCTAAATAAAAGTCCTTTCCCCGGGAAAAGTCCCCCTCCCGTAGGCGATCGGCCAACCGGGTGAGTCGGTCTCGAGGGTCCAAACGGCCCCGGCTCGTCATCATATCGTACGCGCCATAAATGAGAGCCAGATCCTGGAGCTTTTGTCCAGATAGGCCTTCGGTATCCGACGCAATCTCTTCCAACTGCGCCGGTGTAATACAGCAGCTTTTCAGCTCATCGACCGTGGAGAGGAGGCTAGTGAGAAATTCAGGCTTGCGGGAGGGCATGGCATAAACGGTGAGATTCCCCAGCACGGCTTGAAGCGCGGCGTACATGACAAGAACGCGCCCGCCGTCGTCTAAGACAGATTCCGCCAGACCGCCGCTCTGTGACAGTACTCGATGTTCCAAGCGAGTAAAGGAGAGCACTTCCCCGTATTGTCCGGCGGTATTGCCTCCCATCTGGCAGAAGAGCCGCTCCATCTCATGGGACGCCTGTTCCGGCACTAGTAAGATTTGGCGGCGGCGAGTTCCTTCTTGTTTCATTTTGGTTAAAACGGCGGTGGTTTTCCCGCTGCCGGCCCGGCCTAACAGGAGCGTTAGCATGACTGTTCTCTCCTCCCCTTACAATAATAAAAAACAGAGGCGTTTTTTGTTTTTTTCCAACGCCTCTGCTTGATTAATTATACCTTGTTTTCACACCCCAGGACATGAATAAGTTTGTGCTTGACAAGATCATGAATGTATTCCCGACCAGGTTTTAAATAACCGCGGGGATCAAAGTTTTCAGGATGCTGCATCACGTGCTGCCGTACGCCGGCGGTCATCGCCAAGCGAAGGTCAGAGTCAATGTTGATTTTACACACTGCCATCCTGGCAGCTTGCCGAAGCATATCTTCCGGA
>OLSM01002818.1_pt1 | contig 10546 bp, 10 predicted proteins | sample 1672721 | NCBI WGS metagenome assembly OLSM01 (sample SAMEA3136717, study PRJEB25190) | human gut metagenome | reverse complement strand
GGCACCTGCCACAGCAGCCGTAGTTTTGAGAAAGCTTCTACGAGTGAGCCCGCCTTGCGGGCTGTTCGCTCCCGACATTTCTCCTCCTCTAAAGATTGTGTCGGGATACCCCTTGGATGTTTTCACGGAATTGCCGGTCCTAAGGATTCGCCAAAGTGATTAGAGGCAGTTTGTTGAGGCAGATTCACCTTACAAACCATACAATTCCTCGAGCGCATGCCTTATCGGATATCCCTCCTCTTGTGCCGTCTTGCTGCATAATCTGCAGCATGATGGCGCTCCTGATAAGAACTGGCCAAATTCTTTGCCGTAATAATATCGCAAGACTTTGCGACAAGCAATCAAGTGTAGTTATACTATTTTTAGGATAATGCTAATGAATGGACGAGTCACTTTTGGTGTCTTTAAAAGCAAATATCCCCCTTGCGATTTGGACTCAGTGTCAGTCATTTTTCCAAGTTCAAACAATCTCCTTTGACTAAACCCTATTCAGTAGGGTATATTAGAGGCAAGGAGTGGGGAAATTGGAGCGGGAATTCATTATGATGCCGGAGTTTGACCGACAATGGAAAGCCATGGGGCTGACCGACGATGATCTTAAGGAACTGCAGTTCGAACTCCTACTTGACCCAGCAAAGGCACCCGTAATCAAGGGCACTGGCGGACTCAGGAAAGTCCGTGTCTCTCTTCCTGGAAAAGGAAAGAGCGGAAGCGCCCGCGTGGCATACGTGGATTTTGCTTTATTTGAAACTATTTATCTGATCACTGCATATCCTAAAAGTAAGAAGGAAACCCTATCTGATAGGGAATGCAAGGTAATCAAGATGATGATCGAGCGGTTGGAGGAATCATTGCGGTTAAGGAGGGAACGAGAATGAGCAGTATGTTTGAAAGCATTGCAAAGGGTTTGACAGAGGCCATAGAATTTGAACAGGGTGCAAGAACTGCCCGACGAAACACCGTCAAAGTCACTCCCCCATCTGAATTCAGTGCGGCTGAGATTAAGCAAATCCGGCGTAAGGCTGGTTTGACGCAACTGGCGTTTGCCAATGTCCTGGGGGTTTCAACTAAAACTGTGGAAGCCTGGGAATGCGGCCGTAACCGCCCGGATGGACCAGCACGACGAATGATGGGACTCCTTCGTGAAGACTCCCATTTTGCAGAAAAACATGGTTTCTTAGTGATGGAGCGCTAATCCAAAGAATCGAAGCCAATTGAAAGAACCCCACCCGTAAATGGATGGGGTTCTTTTTTGTTGCGATTGCCGGAAAAGGGAAATTAAATCTCCGCCTTCACCGTTTCGGCCATGATGTAGCCATAGTTCATTGCCGCATCGAAGCCCATCGCGTAGACACGGCCGTCCTTCTCCTCGATCGAACCGCAGACGTCACCAGCTGCGTAAAGGCCAGGGATGGTGGTACCGTCCTCTTTCTGCACATGGCAGCTCGTGTCAATCGCCAGGCCACCGGTGGTGAGATAGAGGGTCGGCTCGCAGCTGACTACCCAGATGCCGTTGTAGGTATCAAGGTACGGAAGCTTCTTGCGGCCGAACTCATCAGGCTCGCCGGCCAATGCATGCTGGTTGTGCGTGTCGATCGTCGCCTTGAGTTCGGGCAGTTCAAGTTCTTCAGCAGCCGCTTCAACCGAATCGTAGTGCACCATGTCACCACGGTCGACGAGACACTTGTAAGTGTCCATCGCATACGTTTCGTTCTTCATCGTGGTGATGTAGCCCGATTCATCGGTGATATGGAAGAAGCGCCCGCCATTATCGGGGTTGCGCAGTGCCTTGCTCATGACGCCGTGGTTGTCCGACATGATGTTGCCGAACTGCTTACCGCTTCCGTTGACCATGATGCCGGGCGTGGTCTGATACATGAAGGCAATCTCGAAACGGGAACCCGCCTGCGGGGTCGTGGAGAGGAAGGCGCCGAGATCTCGGCCCATGCACTCGACGGCGGCACCCGCCTCGATGCCGAGCTTGATTCCATCACCAGTGGAACCCGGTGCGCAGTTGAACTTGTACTCCTCATAACCAGGATAGTATTCGGCAATCATCTCGTTGTTCGCCGCGAAGCCACCCGAGGTGAGGCAGACGGCCTTAGCCGAGACCTCCCAGGTGCTGCCGTCCTTTCCTTCGGCCTTCACACCCGTGATACGGCCTTCTCCGCCCTTCACGAGCTCGGTCACCGACGTGGCGTACACAATCTGACCGCCGAGCGCACCGACACGGTCAACCAGGTACTGCATCGCATATCCGCAGCCGCCCATGTAGCAACCAGGCGCCAGATACGGCGTGATACCGTACGCCTTGTTCACGCCGAGGCTGTAGAAGCCCACGCCGATTTTGTGCATCCAGTCGACCAGTTTGCCGGAATTGTCGTACATGGCCGTCTGGTAAGGCATCGCGCCATCGAAGCGGTCATTTTCGGGAACGATGTAGTTCTTCATGACAGCAAGCATGGCCTCTTTGTTGAACATCGGGTTGTCATCGAAGCGACCGAGTCCATAGTTGGCTTGCAGCTCGGATCCTGCCGCGGCGACACCCGAATAGGTCATGGACATCGAACCGCCGGGGATGTCCTGCTTCTCGAACAAGATGACCTTCTTGCCCTCTTCGAGCAGACGGCATGCACCAACGAGACCAGCGGTACCAGCACCCATGAACACGACGTCCACATCGGCGGTCTGCGCGGTGCCACCCGTACGCTCAACAGGGCCCTTGCTGAAGTCGGCGACCTTCCCACCCGCGTTCTCGATGGCGTTCTTGACAGCCATGGTGACGGCCATCGACGTGGTGGTCGCGCCCGTGACGGTATCAATATCGAGATTCTTGGTCTCGAGCAGCTTTGCGGCCATCATCGGAGCAGCTACGGTGCCGACGCCGATGGTGTCATCACAACGCAAGACCTTGATATCAGCGATATCGCCATTCGTTACGGTGACTTCGGCGATCAGTTCGTTGTCGTGGCCCATGGCCTTGCCGATCCATTTGCCATCGGTGAATTGCTCGGGAACTTTCTTCTCGGGAGCTTTTTCCCCTTCCTCGGTTTTGGTTTCAGACTTCTGAGGCGCAGAGCATCCAGCAAGCCCACCGATTGCGGCCATCGAGCCGACCGCAAGGGATCCCTTGATAAAACTTCTGCGATCGAGTTCCATAGTATTCTCCCTCCATGTGACTTTTACGATTTGGACATCTTCCGTTTCCGTTTGGGCTTTTTGCCCTCCGTATAGGCTACGTCTGCTGAGGAAGGTTCGCATCACCGAATGTCAGGCATTTTTGAAAAGGGGTGTGTGTCATTGATTTTAGGTGAGTTTCCCTCTTCCATTCAGATTAACCCTGCGTATGCCCGAGATTATGCATTTATGGAAGCCCCCCTTCTCTGTCAATTTAATCATTTTTTCGAACATGGAATATCTGGATGGCATTACAATGGTTTATGGGAGGTGACTAATGGGCATTGCACAGGAAGGAGCGATTCTGTCCGCCCTTGGCTTCGGCTTAACTAAGGCGGCTACATCGCTTGCTTACATGACCGCAATGGGGTCGGTTACATCAAGTATTGGATTCGTTTCTGAACTCGACTTCATGATCGCCATGAATCTCGCAGCATTTGCGACGGGGTTTCATAATCGTATGGCTTGTTCGTGAGGGCAAGCTTGCTGCAGGGAGTCTCCCCCAGATTCCGGCCATTGTAGCGTTTGCCTCAGGCATTCTTCTGAATGCTATTCAGGTACTGCCTGCGCTGCCAGCGGCAACCTCAGCGGAGGTGCTCGGTTCGTTATGCGGATTTTCAACAACGATTCTCTGTGTATGCTGGCTTGAGATATTTGCGTCCCAGGAAAATGCGCAAAGCGCGGTCTACCAAATCGTCTGCGCACTGCTTATCCAAGGTGTTCTAATCTCGTTCCTCCCTATGATGTCGGGTTCCCATCAACAAAAATAGAATGGGCTGGCACCAGAAGAATTCCGATGCCAGCCCAAATGCGATTCCTACCGAAAAGAGACCCAAAAGCCAGGGCTCCTTTTGCTTTTGGCTATCGCTTCATCCTCGATCGCGCGAACAAGAAAGCAGTCAGGGAAATCGCGATGAGTCCGACTACGCCGACCAGGACAGGAGTCAGGTTGTCGGATGTCTTCGCCAACGTTTTTACCGGTTCATCAAGCTTTTCAGGAGCGAAATCCGTACCAGGCTTTTCAGGTTCAAAGCCGGTATCATTCGAACCGGAATTTACATCGGTGCCGCTGCCCTCCCCATTGGGATCCGAGGGATCCGGGATACCGGGTTCAGACGAAGTTTCTTTCTGAACGGCATAGCCGTTTGCACCCTTCACGAGCTCGTAGCCGTCAGCGATGTATTCCTCGGGAAACTCGCTGGCGAAAACGCCGCCCGTGATAAGCCCTTCATCTTCTCGGCCACTTTGTCACTGACGATAATCTTGCCGTCGAACGTGCCGTTCTTGATCGTCAGCGTGGGGCTGGAATTCGTACCATCCCCACCAATCTCGATATTGCCGTCGATGGTGCCGGTCGTATCCACAGTGACATTGGCGCCGGAGTAGCCCCCGGCCTGGTAGTCGTACACATCGAAGGCAACGGCGCCATCAGGAGCGAGGATGCTGGTCGCGCCCTCAATGCTGGTCGTTCCGTTGTTGTTGCTGAGCATGTATTGCACGCTCTGACTCTTCGTGCCATCAAGGGTGACGTCCTGGAGCGTCAGATTGGAGTAGTTCTGAACGAGGATCTTGACGTCGTCGGAGTCGGTCGTCACGGTGCCGTTCTTGATGGTGATGTCAGAGTCCTTAAGCAGTTGGAACCCATTGGTCACCGTACCAGCAGAACCAACGGTAGAGGTCACCGTATAGGTATAACCGTTAAGATCGATGGTGACGTCACTGCCACTGGGAACCACAACTCCCGCACCGGTCCTGTCGCCAAGCAAGGTGATGGTGCCGGCCTGCCCGCTCGCAGTGAGGGCATCAACTGCTGCTTGCAGGGTAAGGTACTTGGTATCACCAATCTGAGCGATCCATGCCGTGCCGTTTTCTTTCACGCCAGTGAACTTAACCGGATTATTGTTGTAGGCGTAGGGATCCACGCATGCAGCCTTGATGCTGTCAGCAGGAGTCGTGGAAATGTTATTGCTGACAACAACATTGCAATTGTCGCTGTTCCCGTTGTTGGGCTCGTATTGGATGTTGCCCACGATACCAGCCGCGAACGTCTTACCGCTGATAGCGGATGCGGAATTCTCGTTGCCAGTGACGATTGCCGCGTTGTACACCGTGCCCACGATGCCGCCAGCATCGTTGCCGCCGTCAATAACGCCGGTGTTCACGTTGTTGGTAATGGAAATCAGACCGATGGTGTAGTTGGTTTGGTCGGCGTAACGCGCCCAACCGACGATACCGCCAGTCCCATAACCGTCGGAATTATTGGTCACATTTCCGCTGTTGGTACATCCGCTGACGGAGCCAAGACCCGTCTGCTCACCGATAATACCACCGATGCCGGTGGCCGCTCCCTGGATGGACGCATTGTTGACACAGCCGGACACTTCCGCAGCGGAAAGGCCCGCGATACCGCCAACGTAGCCGGCCTTGCTGCTAACAGCTCCGTTGTTGGTGCAGTTCTTTATGGTCATGCCAGTGCTTGTGGGCTGATAATACGCGCCGCCGACGATGCCACCAAGCTTTCCGCCGCCACTCACGGTCGCATTGTTTACGCAATTTTCAATGTGACCTTCCTTGAGCATGCGTCCTACCAAACCGCCAGAGCTATCTTTTGCGGTTACAGAACCATTGACGGTGACACCGCTGATGAAGGTGTTTCCGACGACCATGCCAGCCAAGGTACCAGCGCAGTCATTACCGGGAACATTGATGGAAACGTTATTCAGAGTCAGGTTCTTGACCGTTGCTCCATCCAAAGCCCCGAACAGGCCCACGCAAACATCTTCGCCATAGGCATCGCCCGTAACGGTGAGACCCGTAATGGTACAACCCGCTCCATCGAAGGTACCCTGGAAAGCGGCACCCGTATATTCGGTTTCGTTACTGCGGCTTGCTCCGCCGATTGGCTTCCAGCTCATATTGCCCAGATCAATGTTAGCTGCCAGCTTGACAACTTTACCGGCATAGGTGTTGCCGGCGCTGACATTAGCGGCCAACTGCTCGAGGTCTGCAGCATCCTTAATCAAATAAGGCGAAGCCTCGGTTCCCTCACCCTCAAGAGTCGAGTCGTTTGCAGGAGCGGCGGTGTAGAGGCTTACGGCAGGCGCCTCGTTCTCACTGACCACGGGATTTTCGGTAGCCAGGTTCGGCTCGATCTCGGCATTATCCGCAATCTCCGTTTTCGCGGTTTCGCTGGCGGCGCTAGAATCAACCTTTGCAGAACTGCTGGCGTCTGAGCTCACCTCCCCAACCGACTCCGGATTTCCCTCGGAATCTGCTGCGAACGCAATTGCCGGCACATTTAGTGACACGACAAGCGAGATCGCCAGAATCACGGAGAGAAGCCAACTCCGTCTGGATTCTTTTCACATTTCTCGTCCTTTCCTACGAATCCATAAACACACAGCAGTCAAATCCCATCACGGGCTACCCGTAATGACATCTCTGGCTGGGAATTGGTTGCTACTTTCAGGACGAAGGCCGATTGGTATGACCGATTACATGTCTCGCCTTTTCTTCACAAAAATTTCTAAATAGACGAATATAATGAGTGTGTTACACAGCGGTAGTTTTGACACTAGGTTACATATCTTGTCCAATATACTATACATAAATGGTCAAATGTCTTAGACTAGGCTGAATACAACCTGCCTACGTAGAGTATGCGGATTGTCCTGCCGATTTGCGACGTGCTGAAATGTGCGTTTGGGACGGCAAATGAACACATATCTGTGTTCAAAAAGCTAGACTTTTCGGAACGCGCGGAAATCGAATGCTGGATCGTTTCTTACGCTTTTCGTAGGTAGAGAGCGGCAAAGTCGAGTGAAAGGATAAGGTTCATGGGATTTTGTATAAGGGAGTCACGAGGTAGTCTCCGAGCCATGACGGTCGCAGCAGTGGCGATCCTCATGGCGATGTTCGCATTGATAATAGCGCCCCCCCCCCAGCGCGTGGGCGAGTACCGGTGACAAGACGCTGACAGTTGATGCGGCAGCTATCGGGGAGGATGAATCGGTCTATACGACCATCCAGGATGCTATCAACTTCATTGACGCGCAGAACGACAAAGAGAATTGGACCATCACGGTCAAAGGTGGTAATTACAGTCGCTTTACGGTATTGAACGGTCTGAATGGTCTGACAGTGCAGGCGGCCAATGGCGCGAATGTCATTGTGAGCACAGTGAACAGCTCTGATGCTCCTGTTGCAACCAGCGGTGGGTTCCCTGACACGGGCGGTGTGTCTATCAGGGAGGCAAACGACGTGACGCTCGAGGGTCTCACCTTTACAGTGGGAACACAGACGAACCCCTGGTATGTCGCTGCGGTTTCGAACTACACCGAATCTGGCGTGAGGGGCAACAACCTCTCGGTCATCGGATGCACGTTCGCCGGCTCGGGTAGCGCCAGCGGCGTGTTCATCAACACAGGGACCACGCAGTTCTCTGTACAGAATTGCTCCTTCAGCAATCTGAAGGAAGCTGTATCGATGTACGGCGACGGCACTCTGATGAGCGGAGCAAGCGTGACGAGTAACACGTTTGAAGGCTGCTCGTTCGCCCTGCATGGCTATTACGGCGGTACGGGCGATGCCGGCGTGTTGACTTTTGCGAACAATACGGTGATTGGTGGCGACGTCTTACGCTGCAAAGTCGTCGTTCAGGACCAGACGAACACGGGCGCACTCAAAGCCGACGTACGCGGAAATCAGCTAACGAACGCTGTAGTTGGGCTGGTCAACTTGCGTGAAGCTGGAGAGACCGTGTCCGATGTGCTGAATAGCAACACGTTTGGGATGGGAAGCTTTTACGTTGAAGCTGAAGAACCCGGTACGATTGACTTCTATACCGCTTACCAGGTGCCACAGGGCTCCCAGGGAGGTTGGGCCTTGACGGGAGTGGACGATTTCGACGTCGATTGGGGCACGAATCCCGATGGCAGTACGGCCTACATCGGGGAATTGGTGGCTAACGCCAATGCGGAAGGTTCCAATGTCCTCAACATCACGGGCATCGACCCAGATAACCTGATCAAGACGTTCACCTGGTTCAAGGATGGTATATACTGGGTTAGCTATCCGCAAGCGGGTAATCTGACTGTCTCGAAGACCGTCGAAGGGGAAAATGCCGAACCTGACCAGGAATTCGAGTTCACGATCGAGCTGAGTGATACCAGTGTGAACGGTGTGTTTGGGGATCTGACGTTCGTGGACGGTGTGGCGACGTTCACGTTGTGCGATGGAGAGAACGTCACGGCGACCGGTCTGCCGGCGTGCACGCTGGTCGACGGCGCAACAAACACCGAGCTTGCGCCTGTTGCTTATACCGTAACCGAGGCTGAGACCGAAGGCTACGAAGTAACGATTCCTGAAACGGCAAATGGCGTGCTGGCAGAAGGCGGGTTCGTGCAGGTTGATTTCGTCAACACGCCGACGGCGGTTCCTGTAGACCCCACGCCCGCCCCGGCAGACCCGACCGACCCTGGTGAGGATTCGATTGCCATCGAGAAGGTGGACATGCGCGATCCTGCAGCCCGGCCCGCCCCGACAACGAAGTTGCCTGCGACGGGCGACAGTCCTATAGCGCCCCTTGTTGGTTGCCTATTGATTGTTGCTGGCACAGGTGTTTTGATGGCGCGTCGCGCATCATTGCATCGATAATCTCGAGGTAGCAAAGAGATAAGCGATGGAGGTAGCAGCCGCTGCCTCCATCTCATTTCAGAGCTGTTCATTCTTCAGTTGCTCTGGATTTCTCCTTCTCTTCTTTTAGCCACTTATTAAGGGTTGTTCGTGATATACCCAAAAGCTTTGATGCGTCATTTTGCGAAAGAAATCCCGATACGCACTTTTCGTATATATCGGGCCAATTTTTAGGTTTCGCCTTCTTTGGGCGCCCCAATACTACATCTCGTTGCCTCGCGCGCTTGATACCTTCAGCTTGAAGATCCTTGTTTTTTCGTCTCGATATCTCAAAGGCGCTTTCTACAACACAAGCAAGCTCATCCGCCGTTGGGTTCCCCCCCATACGTTGCGATTCCTCCACGAGCATGTCTCGAATATTCTTGTCGATTGGTATCCTCATTGATTCAGATCAACCTACTAGCCTCGCGTGATTGATGAAACTTCCATGTTACCAGATACACATTATGTATGCATATTTTACATACCAAATGCGTAACAGATACACGTGCGACTTCAGGATAATCAACTTCAAAATCTCGCATTTACTCTCTTGATCACGCTATCATGCGAACATACAAAACCTGAATTGACAAGGAGAGCTTATGGACTACCCCGTTAAGCGTAACCTCGACGGTTGCTATTTCCGAGTAACGCGGGACGACAAGGTCGAGAACGTATGCTTCACCGACCTCACACCCGAGGAGCGTGAGAAAATCATTCGCGATCGGAGCGCCGAATGGCTGTCAAGCCTCCTATGCCATGTGGCTGATCGTTATCGCACGGTTGCCGATGAGCTCGACATTGAACTTGTGCATGATTAGTCAGAATATTCAGCTTGGGAGCTCTCAGGCGAATCGAGAAATACTTTTACGACTAATCCCCCACTTCGATGCAAAATACAAGCCGTCCTGTTTAGCGCTATGATTCAAACAAATTGTATGAATCTATGCTGCTAATCTTTCCGTATTCTAGTGAATACTAGATTACGCGCTATTTTATGCATTATTGTATACTATTAAAATGAAGCATATAATAGATGAAAAAATGCAGGAATGGACGTGGGTATGATGAACAAGCCTACCTTCGGGAAGGACCAGATCGTTTCGGCTACCACTGTAAATAAAAAGTTTTCCGAGGTCCGCAAACGCACAAAAAGCATGCCGCAGTTTGTGTCTGATCATAACGAGATAGATACCGTTATCTTGGACTATCAAACGTACGAGAAGATGTAGGCTGAGCTGGCCTATTTGCGCGAGCGTCAGTTCTACGCGACGGCGGCAGAACGCATCCGGCAAGGCGACCGGAGCGGCGTCATCTTGAAAGATGCCATGGGGAATGAAGCCTATGCCGAATACCGCGCCATCGATCCCGATTCGGTTCCCGATGAGGAATTGTTTGACTGATGAATGGGAGATTCACCGTAGAGTTCTACAGCAAAGCCGCGGCAAAAGGGTGCCCGCAAACTGGACGTCTCCGTTAAGAATCTGAATATATTCGCCGTTGCCGGTGTTCCTTCGGAGGAGCCCGGCATTTCCATTTTCTGTGGTGTTGGAGATTGCGATTCTCGCGCAACGAAATCACATCTAGGTGACCAGACCATCGAAAGATCGCTTCTATGATAAATCGTCAGAAAATTAGTTCCATTTAACGAGAGACGAATTTATTTCTTACTTCTCGACCAATCCCCACTTCG
>OLSM01002812.1_pt1 | contig 10558 bp, 7 predicted proteins | sample 1672721 | NCBI WGS metagenome assembly OLSM01 (sample SAMEA3136717, study PRJEB25190) | human gut metagenome | reverse complement strand
GGGCAGGGAGATAAAGGAACCATCTATGAACGTATACCATGATTTGACTCCGGGCGCGCCGCGGGCCGCGGTCGCTCTCGGCTGCTTTGACGGCCTGCATCTGGGGCACCGGCGTGTGATCCGCGCGGCGTGTGCGCCGGGCCTGACGCCGTCCGTGCTGACCTTTGCGGACCCGCTCGAGGAGCTGGGCGGGAAATCCGGCGGGCAGCTGGTCACCAAGCGCCAGAAGCTCCACCTGTTAGAGCAGATGGGCGTGCAGCAGGTGTATTCCCTGCGCTTCGCGGCGATCCGGACCATGAGCCCGGAGCAGTTTGTGGACGAAGTCCTGGTGCGGGTCTGCCACGCCTGGAAGGTCTGCTGCGGGTTTAACTTCACCTTTGGCTACAAGGGTGCGGGCACGCCGGAGACGCTCCAGGCGCTCTGCGAGGAGCGCGGCATCGGCTGTGAAATCGTGCCCGCGGTGGAGGTGGACGGCGAGACTGTGAGCTCGACCCGCATCCGCGCGCTGGTGCAGCAGGGGAATGTGGCGGCTGCGGAGCGTCTGCTGGGGCGGCCGTTCGGCTACGATTTCGAGATTGTGCGCGGCCGGCAGCTGGGCCGCACCATGGGCACCCCGACCATCAACCAGGTCTTCACCGAGGGTTTTGTGCTGCCGCGCTTCGGCGTATACGCCTCCCTGGTCAGCCTGAACGACGGCGATTATTACGGCGTCACAAACGTCGGCGTGAAGCCGACCGTCGGCGCGGACGCGCCGCTGAGCGAGACATGGATCCCCGAATACCACGGCGAGGAGCTGTACGGGGAAAACATCCGCGTGGACCTGATCGATTTCATTCGCCCGGAGAAGAAATTCAGCGGGATCGAAGAGCTTCAGAACAACATCCTGCAAAACGCGGAGACGGCAAAAAAGATCATTTCCGCATATTTACAAAAGGAAATGCCCGTGGTATAATACCTGTAGTTTTGCCCCGGAAATATGGGGCGTGCGAGGCTACCCTATTCCCGGTTGCAGGGGTAAGCCCGGTCGGGCAGACACCGGCCTGCTACTGTGAATATGGGCGCATAGAAAAGGGGTTTGCTCCCAAATTTTAGAAAAGGTGGAAAAGCACATGCTGAAAGAAGAAAAGACAGCCATTATCCAGGAATATGCGATGCACGAGGGCGACACCGGTTCCCCGGAAGTCCAGATCGCAGTCCTCACCAAGAGAATCAACGATCTGACGGCGCATTTGAAGATCCATCAGAAGGACCATCACTCCCGCCGCGGCCTGCTGAAGATGGTTGGCCAGAGAAGAAACCTGCTCAACTACCTCATGCGTGTGGACATCGAGCGCTATCGTACGATCATTGCCAAGCTCGGCATCCGTAAATAAGAAAACATTGGCTGGGGCAGGCGGCATTTTGCCGTCTGCCCTTCTGCGCGTTCAGGCAGAGGGAGGCGCCGCCGCGTCAAGCGCCGGTTGCCGCCTGTTTGCCCGATCCCGATGGGAAGTGCAGGCCTTAGCCGTGAAACGAACGCCGCGCCCGGCGCGGGGCTGGTTTCATTGCTAAACCTGTTTCCTCCCGAAGGGGTTGCAACCCAATGGACAGATTGACAGACGCCCTTGGAAAGGGCCGGACGGCCATTTTTGCCGGTTGCCGGTGGGCTTTCCGGGGCAAGATGAGAGAACCATGCATTTCTGATTCTAGGAGGAGACAAGATGTTTGAAAATTTCAGAACGTTTGAAACGGATTTTGCCGGACGTCCGCTGGTGATTGAAACCGGCAAGATGGCGCAGCTCGCAAACGGCGAATGCCTGGTCCGCTACGGCGACACCGTGGTGCATGTCGCGGTGACCGCTTCCGCGAAGCCGCGCGAGGGCGTGGATTTCTTCCCGCTTTCCGTGGACTTTGAAGAGAAGCTCTATGCGGTGGGCAAGATCCCCGGTTCCTTCCTCAAGAGGGAGGGACGCCCGAGCGATAAGGCGATTTTGACGTCCCGCGTGATCGACCGCCCGATCCGCCCGCTGTTCCCGAAGGACATGCGCAACGACGTCTCCGTCGTCTGCACCGTGATGAGCGTGGACCACGATTGCCTGCCCGAGATCGCCGCCATGGTCGGCACCTCCATCGCGCTGACCATCTCCGACATCCCGTGGAACGGCCCGATCTCCGGCGTATCCGTCGGCCTGATCGACGGCGAATATATCATCAACCCGACCTCGGAACAGCGTGAAAAGAGCCGTATGGCCGTCACCGTCGCTTCCACGGACGAGCGCATCGCCATGATCGAGGCGGGCGCGAAGATCGTCACCGACGAAGAGATGTACAACGGCATCATGGCGGGCCACGAGGCCAACCAGAAGATCATCGAGTTCATCAAGGGCATCCAGAAGGAGATCGGCAAGGAGAAGTTCAGCTACCCGAGCAACGAGCCGGACGAAGAGATGCTCAACGCCATCAAAGAGTTCGCCATGGAGGACGTGAAATATGCCCTCGATACGGACGACAAGAACGTCCGCGACGAACGCCTCAAGCCGATCTATGAGAAGGTGCATGAGAAGTTCGACCCGATCTACCCCGAGCAGGAGGCCAAGATCGAGGAATGCATGTACCGCACCCAGAAATACATTGTCCGCCGCTGGCTGCTGGACGAGCAGAAGCGCGTGGACGGCCGTCAGATGGACCAGATGCGTCCGCTTGCGGCAGAGATCGACCTGCTCCCGCGCGTGCACGGTTCCGGCATGTTCACCCGCGGCCAGACGCAGGTGCTCACTGTAGCGACCCTCGGGCCGGTCAGCGACCAGCAGATGCTGGACGGCATCGACGAGGAGGAGTTCAAGCGCTATATCCACCAGTACAATTTCCCGTCCTACTCCGTCGGTGAGACGAAGCCCAGCCGCGGCCCGGGCCGCCGTGAAATCGGTCACGGCGCATTGGCAGAGCGCGCACTGGTGCCGGTGATCCCGTCGGTGGAGGAATTCCCGTATGCATACCGCCTGGTCTCCGAGGTGCTTTCTTCGAACGGTTCCACCTCCCAGGCGTCCATCTGCGGTTCCACCCTGGCGCTGATGGCGGCCGGCGTGCCGATCAAGGCGCCGGTGGCCGGCATCTCCTGCGGCCTCATCACAGAGGGCGAGCGCTGGATGACTATGGTGGACATCCAGGGCGTGGAGGACTTCTTCGGCGACATGGACTTCAAGGTTGCGGGCACCAAGGAGGGCATCACCGCCATCCAGATGGACCTCAAGATCAGCGGCCTGACCCCGGAGATGGTCAAGGAAGCGCTGGAAAAGACCCACAAGGCCCGCAACTACATCATCGACGAGATCATCCTCAAGTGCATTCCGGAGCCGCGCAAGGAGCTCTCCAAGTATGCGCCCAAGATGATGAGCACTGTGATCCCGGTGGACAAGATCCGCGAGGTCATCGGTTCCGGCGGCAAGGTCATCCAGAAGATCTGCGCCGAGTGCAACGTCAAGGTGGACGTGGAAGAGGACGGCCATGTGTTTATTTCCGGCCTCGATAAGGACAATTGCCAGCGCGCACTGACGATCGTGGACACCATTGTCAACGATCCGGAGCCGGGCGCCATTTACAACGGCAAGGTCACGCGCATTATGGACTTCGGCGCATTTGTAGAGATCGCCCCCGGCAAGGAGGGCCTGGTGCATATCTCCCGCCTGGATGTGAAGCGCACCGAGAAGGTGACGGACGTTGTCAATGTGGGCGACGAGGTCATGGTCAAGGTGTTGGAGATCGACGACAAGGGCCGTTTGAACCTGTCCCGCCGCGATGCGCTGATCGAGGTGGAGGGCTTGGTGCCGGAGAACACGATCTCGGATTCCCCGCGCCGCCCGGAGCGCCGCGACGGAGGGCATTTCCGCCGCAGAGACGACCGCCCGCGCGCCAGCAACGGGTTTATCGCCAATACCAATAAGAAGCCCAATAAATAAGAAGGCAGGAACTGGCTGCCCTGGGAGCTTCCCGGGGCGGCCTTTTTGCACCCTTTGGGGATTCTTTCCCGGGCAAAGGGCGGTTGTATGCAAGGCCCGTTCCCCAATCGGGACGGCGGTTGATGGCCCTGGATATCGATGTTTTACCAAAAGATAGCCAAGCCGTACAAAATTTTTGGAAATCCTTTGCTTTTTCTTCTGATAAATACTTGTAACAGATGGGGGAAATGGCGTATAATAAACATGAGTTATACCGTCCTCCGTTTAGGTTGAGGGCGGCAGTTGCAGAAGGAGCGTGAGAGGATGGACAAGACAAAAAGGCATCTCGTTTTATCGATTGTCTCGTTTTTGCTTGTGTTGACGCTGTTGGGAGGGACCACCTTTGCTTGGTATATGGATGCCGAACGGGTCGGTTCGAATTTTCAAGCCGGCGTGTTGGATGTCGATTTGACAGAGGGCAACACTGAAGAGGTTGTGCCCTTGAATTTCACCAACCTTCGCCCGCTGACCATTGATCAGCTGCGCGATGCGTTCCAAATGGATGAAGACGGGGTCATCACCAATAAAAACCAGGAAGGCTTTGAAGGTGTCCCGCTGTATTTCTATCAGGTGAATGTGGAAAACAAGGGGACGCTTCCTGCACGCGTCAATTTGGCGATCCGGGAGCAGGCAAAGGGCAGCGATCCGGACCTCCCATATGGACATACGATCCCCAATATTGTGGAAAACGGCACGGGCGGCGTCCAGGTGGATGAGGACGAGCCGGAGATTGCCTGCCAAAACGATCTGCGCGGGGTGCTGCATATCCAGCTGTACCGGGTGGCAGAGACGGCGGACGGCTACGCGCTTCAGCCGATTGACAACGGCGCAGGGGACGGGGACATCGACGGTACCGTGACCCTGTGGAAGGACGGCAAGCCTTCGGACTATGCCGTGCCGGAAATCCTCAAAGCAGGGGAAAAGGATTCTTACATTGTGGCGGCATGGTTGCCGGAAACGGTTGGCAACGAGAGCCAGGGGCAGCATTTCCATGCAGCCCTGTATGTCAATGCCGGCCAGGTGGACGAGGGTGCAAGCCAGGCACCGCTGCCCGGCTGGAGCGATTCTCCCTCTGAAGGAGAAGGCGGAGAAGAGGGCGGCGAAACGCAGGTCCAGGCTACCGTTAAGGTCTATTATGAAACGGTGGACGGTACGCGCACCTTGGTAAAAGAAGTCGACCGCGCGATCGAAGCCGCGCCGGGTTCAGTTGACCTGAAGCCGGCCGCCAGCGAGCTGGAAGGCACCGGATACCGCCCGGCAAATATGGACGAGACATATACCATCACCCTGGCGGAAGACGGGACCGTCACGTATCAGGGCGAGGACACGGCGGCGACCTTCACAGCGGAGGAAGACGCATATGTGGACGATACCAGCAAGGACTTTGACAGCGGCGACGGCACGAAAGAAAATCCGTTTTTGATTATGAACGCCCGCCAGCTGGACAATGTGCGCAAGTATATGGGCTCGTCGACAAGGGGCGATTTCTATTACTTTGAGATCGGCCGCAATATCGACCTGACGGGCTACTACGGCGAAACTTGGGCAGAACAGGGTTGGACCGAAGACCGGGGCTGGATGCCGATCGGTTGGACGCCGGATAGCAACACAAATTGCGACGAATTCTGGGGTAACCTGGACGGACAGGGCTATACCATTACCGGATTGACGATTCATAATCCCACGAATGTGCAGACCGGATTGTTCGGCTGGGTCAAGGGGCAGACCGGTCATGAGGATGCCGGTGTAATTCGCAATCTGAAGGTTGAGGAACCCGACGTGTGGGGCCGTATGAATGGATCAACAAACTCTACGCTTGCAAGAGTGGGAGTGATTGCTGGCTATATTACCACTGGAAGTGCGACGATTGATAATTGTCATGTTATAGGCGGTTCTGTCAAAGGTGGTAAAGAAGGGATTCCTTCACAGCAAGTGGGCGGCATTGTTGGCTATGAAGGTTCAGGAAGCGAACCCATCACGAATTGCACTGTTACCGATCTTGATGTAACCGTATTTGTCACAGAAGCAGAAATTGAGGATGATCCGGATGCATATGCAAAGCGTCTGCTTGTTGGTGGGAAAGTTGGCTCTGTAGGCTGGCCGGTTCATTCCACCGGTTCCGGCCGTGTGAATGGAACAGAATCTTCCATTTCGTTTGAATGACTTTTCCGGGCGTTGTTCCCGTGAGTCCATGAAGCAAGCAAAATCAGGGGCAGATTTACAGTCTGCCCCTGATTTTTTATGTTTCTTAAAGGTATTTTAAAGGACGGCCCTTGGCTGCCACGAGCAGGCCACACGGCGTGGGAAGGCCCTTCTTTTTTTCGCCGGGCGGCCTGCAACCGGTTACAATCTTGCTACCTTTCGACAAAATCCGCGCCATCCCCTTTCCCAGACAGCCTTCCTGTGTTATAGTGAAGGAAATCCAAAAGAAGGGAATCAGGAGCTATGAAAAAATTTATGCAGGAGTTTAAGACCTTTGCACTTCGCGGAAACGTGATGGACATGGCGGTCGGCGTAATCATCGGCAGTGCGTTTTCCGGGATCGTCACCTCCCTGACGGATAATTTTATCAACCCGATTTTGAACCTGGTCACGGGCGGCGCGACATACACCTTGCAGGACGTTGCAAGCTTCGCGTCCAGCTTCCTCACCGCTGTGGTGAATTTCCTGGTTATGGCGTTCGTGCTGTTCTGCCTGCTCAAGGGAATGAACAAGCTGGCCTCCTTGGCCCATAAAAAAGAGGAGGCGCCCGCCGCGGCAACGACGAAGAAGTGCCCGTATTGCAGGACGGAAATTGCAATCGACGCGACCCGCTGCCCGCATTGCACGTCGCAGTTGCTGGATGTGGAAAAGCCGTAAGGCGTTTGGCAGGGCGCGGCAAAACAGGGGATTGCCTTTTGGGGTTTCGCACGCGCAAAAGAAGAAACCGCATGGGAAGCGGGCCGGCTGTTGTTGTCGCAGCCGGCCCGTTTTATAAAAATCTGCACCGGTGGGCGGTATGGCCATAAGATAGGGCTGTCCTGCAAAAGGAATCCATCGCGAATGCATTCCGTGTCGAAATCCGGCTTTATTCTGTGCGCCAGACATGCTATAATGGGTGTAAATGACATTCGCTGGCAACGCAGGTTCCCGACCCAAAGGGAGGGCCCCCTTGGCAGCTGGACCTATGCGCGGCGGGCGTATGCCATCCAAGAACATGGAAAACTTGAGGGAAAAGAGGATATACAATATGTCGGCAATCACACAGGCAAAGCGGGTTGTGGTCAAGGTGGGTACCTCCACCCTGACCTATGAAAACGGCAAGATCAATTTGCGGCGGATGGAGTCCCTGTGCAAGGTGCTCAGCGATCTGCAAAATTCCGGCCGGGAGATCATTCTGGTGACCTCCGGCGCGATCGGCGTGGGCGTGGGCAAATTGGGGCTGACAGAACGGCCGCAGGAGACGGAGAAAAAGCAGGCGCTTGCAGCCGTTGGGCAGTGTGAGCTGATGTTCATGTACGACAAATTCTTTGGCGAGTACAATTGCACGGTGGCGCAGGTGTTGTTGACCGGGGATGTTGTGTCCAGCCCGCACAGTAAACAGAACGTCATCAACACGTTCCAGGAGCTGATCGGGATGAACATCATCCCGGTGGTCAATGAGAACGATACCGTCGCCGTGGACGAGCTGGTCGGAATGCAGATCGGCGACAACGATACGCTCTCCGCGATTGTGGCCAAATTGACCGACGCGGACCTGCTGGTCATCCTGACCGACATCGACGGCCTGTACGATGCAAACCCCCGCGCGGATTCCAACGCAAAGCGCATCCCGTTTGTGCGCGAGGTCACGCCGGAGGTCATCGCGCTGGCGGGCGGCACCGGCTCCAACCGCGGCACGGGCGGCATGAGGACCAAGGTCAGCGCGGCGGCGATTGCCAACGAAGCGGGCATCTGCTGCTGTGTGATGAGCGGCGCAAATCCCAAAAACCTGTACCATCTTTTCGACGGCGAGCAGATTGGGACAGTTTTCGGCACTGGAAAGCAGTAAAATAAAATCGGGCACCGTCCCGGGAATAAAGAGGTGGATTTCATGACGATTTTGGAGCAAATGGGACAGAAGGCAAAGGAGGCGGCGCGTGCGCTGGCGGTGGCCGGGGCCAAAAAGGACGCGGCCCTTCTGAAGATGGCGGACGCCATTGAAGCGCACGAGGCGGAGATCCTGGCCGCAAACGAAAAGGACCTGCAAGCGGCGCGGGAGAGCGGGATGCGCAAAAGCATGTTGGACCGCTTGGCGCTGACCTCCGCCCGCATTGCCGGGATGGCGCAGGGGGTGCGCGAGGTGGCGGCACAGGAGGACCCGATCGGGCAGGTGGTGAGCGGGTTTGTCCGTCCGAATGGCCTGCAGATCCAGCGCGTGCGCGTGCCGCTCGGCGTGATCGGCATCATCTACGAGGCGCGCCCCAACGTGACGGCGGACGCGGCAGCGCTCTGCTTGAAGGCGGGCAACGCCGTCATTTTGCGCGGCGGGAAGGAGGCCATCCATTCGAACACCGCGGTGGCCGAGGCGATGCGCCAGGCGGTGGAAGAGGCCGGGCTGCCCGCGGACTGCATCCAGCTGGTGCAGGACACCACGCGCGCATCCTCCATCGAAATGATGGGCCTGACCGATTACCTGGACGTGCTCATCCCGCGCGGCGGCGCAGGGCTGATCCGTTCCGTGGTGGAGAATTCCCATGTCCCCGTGATCCAGACCGGCGTGGGGAATTGCCACGTCTATGTGGACGCCTCCGCGGACATCGACATGGCGGCCAACATCGTCTTTAACGCCAAGACCTCCCGCCCGTCGGTCTGCAACGCGATGGAGACGCTTTTGGTCCATCAGGACATTGCCGGGCGGGCGCTGCCCGCGATCAAAGCGCGCCTGGACGAGAAGCAGGTGGAGCTGCGCGGATGTGAACGGACGCGCGCGATCCTGGGGGACTGCGTGGTGCCGGCCGAAGAAGAGGACTGGGGCCGCGAATACCTCGACTACATCCTGGCGGTCAAAGTGGTGGATTCCTTTGAGGATGCCCTCGCGCACATTGCGGCGTATTCGTCCGGGCACAGCGAGGCCATCATCACGAACGACTATGCGAATGCGCGCGCGTTTACGAAGCGGGTGGACGCAGCGGCGGTCTATGTCAACGCCTCCACGCGCTTTACCGACGGCGGCGAATTCGGCTGCGGCGCGGAGATCGGCATCTCCACCCAGAAGCTGCACGCCCGCGGGCCCATGGGCGTGCGCGAGCTGACCTCCACGAAGTTCATCATCATGGGGGACGGGCAAATCCGATAAGTATAGAATATAGATAATCATACGGAGAGGATACATGAATAACCAACTCGAACATCGAAAGAACCGGGCGCGCAAGCACCCAAAGGCGGAAACTGCCCAGGAGAAGAACACGGAGCAGGAAAAAGCGCCCGCCGCGGGAAAGCGGCGCAAGGAGAAGATCGCGGACTTTACCGCGGACTACCGCGATGCGTTTGCCGAGCGGCCGACCGTTTCCTCGACCGAGGACGATGCGACGGAGATCGACGATTTTTATCCGGATGCAGACGAGGACGACGCGCTGTTGACCAAGTGGGCGCCGGAGGACGAAGAGGCGGAGATCCCCTCCCTGCCGGAGCGCCCTGCCCGCAAAAAGGGGCGCAGGCGCTATGGCGTGGTGGTGGGCTCCCTGGTGCTCCTGCTGGCGCTGGTGGGCGTCGTGTTTATCGCCGGCACCATCGGCAACCGGATCTACACCACGGTGACGGACGATTCCCAGCTGCGCGCGTACGATACCTTCCTCACGCCGGTGGTCATGCAGGACCCGGCCCCGTTTGAATCCATCGAAGAGGCAAACGAGGACTTTATCCTGAACGCCTCCCTCTGGAAGACGATCACGGCCAACAACGGGACAAACTACACGGAATACGACGAGGCCGGGCGCGCGCTGGTGCCTCTGGGGGACGTGGTGGACGCCTGCCGCGCGCTCTTTGGGCCGGACTGCCAATTGCAGCCCAAGACCCCGGCGGAGGAGACGTTCTTTGAATACGACTCCGTGCAGAATGAATTCCATGTGGCGCTGTACAGCTCGGACAGCAGCTATACCCCCTATACGGAGAGCGAGCGGAGGAGCGGCGGCAAGGTGTACCTGCGCGTGGGGTATGTGTCCCCGAGCGACGAATGGCGCAACCAGACCAGCAGCACGTTGGAGGGACCCACGCCGACCAAATACATGGAGTATGAGCTGACGCAGGACCCATCCACCCAGGAGTATTATATTTCTGCTATCCGGTCTTTGGAGGAAGAGCAATAAGAAAAGAACCACGGGCAACCATTACCCGTGGTTCTTGATGGTTTTCGCGATACATGTTACAGCGCGATATACAGCAGGGCGAACAGCAGGCCGGGATCGGACTTTTCCTCGCTGAGGATCAGGATCAGCGCGAGGAGCAATGTCCGGTCGCTGTCCCGGAAGAGCATCTGGAAGATGTCCGTCACGGGATTGGCGGGCCGCACAGCTGCTGGCGGGGCGGAAACCGCCGGCTGTGCCTTGGGCGGCTGCGCCTGCCGC
>OLSM01002808.1_pt1 | contig 10572 bp, 8 predicted proteins | sample 1672721 | NCBI WGS metagenome assembly OLSM01 (sample SAMEA3136717, study PRJEB25190) | human gut metagenome | reverse complement strand
AGTGCGGACATGTACATGAACATGGAGAGCATCATCATCACGATCACGACCATGAATGTGGCTGTGGACATGATCACGAAGAACATCATCACCATGACCACGACCATGAATGTGGCTGTGGACATGATCATGAGGAACATGAGCATCATCACCATGACCACGACCATGAATGCGGTTGCGGACATGATCATCACCATCATCACGCAGATGAGGTATTTACAAGCTGGGGACGTGAGACGATTAAGAAATACACAAGAGAAGGTCTTGAGAAGATGCTTGAGGCTCTTTCCGCTTCTGAAGATTACGGTATTATTCTTCGTGCAAAGGGAATGCTTCCTGCAGAAGACGGAACATGGATTTATTTTGACATGGTTCCGGAGGAAACAGAGATCCGTGAAGGTGCACCGGAATACACAGGCCGTCTCTGCGTGATCGGCTCCAAACTGAAAGAAGATAAGCTTGCAGAATTATTTGGGCTTGCATAATGCTCATGAGGAAACAGCGATTTATGGCAATCCTCTAAAATACTGCATCTGGATTCAGCTCATCGGAGCATGAAATCCTGTGTCATAGATGCGAGACTGAATGATTTCGGCAGATAATAACAGAATCAGAATAAAGATAAAGGAATAAATTATATGATGGATGATATCAGAGTTCCCATTTATTTGGTTACGGGATTCCTGGAAAGCGGAAAGACTACTTTCCTGGATTTTACACTGCAGCAGGAGTACTTTGCCATTGACGGCAAAACTCTGTTGATCCTTTGCGAAGAAGGCGAAGAAGAATATGATATGGATAAACTGAAACTTACAAACACAGTTGTGGAAGTGATCGAGGATGAAGAAGATCTGACACCACAGCGTCTGGCTGCCATGGATATCATCCATCAGCCGGAGCGTGTTGTGATCGAGTACAACGGAATGTGGCTTGTAAGTAAGTTTGAGCAGATGGAGCTTCCGGAAGGCTGGGGCATTGAGCAGGAGATTACCTGTGTGGATGCAACTACTTATCAGGTTTATATGGCAAACATGAAATCTCTGTTCATGGATATGATCAGAAATACAGATATGGTTGTATTTAACCGCTGTAAAGAGGGAGATCCGCTTCCTGCATACAGACGAGGGATCAAGGTCGCAAATCAGAGTGCAGAGGTTATCTTTGAAAATGAAGAGGGCGAGATGGATGACATTTTCCAGGATGAGATGCCGTTTGATATCAATGCACCGATCATTGAGATTCCACCGGAAGATTATGGTATCTGGTTTGTGGATGCCATGGATAATCCGGATAAATATGTAGACAAAATTGTCCGCTTTAAAGGACGTGTCATGAAACCACGTGGAATGGGAAGTAAATTCTTTGTTCCGGGACGTGTGGCAATGACCTGCTGCGCAGATGATACCACTTTCCTTGGATACGTGTGCAGAAGCGATTATGCACCGCATATCAAAGAGGGCAGCTGGGTAGAAGTAACAGCGAAGGTCGCATTTGAGAACCGTACAGAATATCAGGGTGAGGGCATTGTTCTTTATGCAAGTGATGTGAAAGAATGCGAGCCGCTTAAGGAAGAGATGGTATATTTTAATTAATTATCTTAGAGCGTGTCTGAAAAATCATTCCCGCAAGATGTGCGTCACAATTTATAAGATTGATTTTTTAAACACACTTTAGAGTATGTAAAAAATAAATTTGACATCAGGACAGGTATGGTAATTCCGGAAAATGGTGTTAAATTAAGCAGGAGACACATATATGTATTTAGTAGTTGGCCTGGGAAATCCCGGGAAACAGTATGAAGCAACACGCCACAATATGGGATTTGATACCGTTGACCGTCTGGTAGAGGATTACAATGTCCCTCAGGGTGGTGTGAAATTTAATGCCATGTACGGTAAAACCATGATCGGCGGAGAGAAAGTGATTCTTATGAAGCCACTTTCTTTTATGAACCTGAGTGGCGGTCCTGTTCGTGAGATGGCGAATTATTTTAAAATTGATCCGGAATCAGAGCTTATTGTTATTTATGATGATATTGATCTGGAGCCCGGGCAGCTTCGCATCCGCAAGCAGGGAAGTGCGGGTGGACATAACGGGATCAAAGATATTATCCGCCAGCTTGGCACAGAGAAATTTCTCCGTATTAAAGTAGGAGTTGGTGCAAAGCCGAAGGGATGGGATCTGGCAGATCATGTACTTGGCAGATTTTCCACAGAAGACAGGAAACTTGTGGATGAAGCAATAGCAAAGGCGGCAAAGGCTGTGGATATCATAATCACACAGGGTACAGATGCAGCCATGAACGAATATAACAGAAAAGTACCTGTACAGAAATAAGCAGACAGGAAATAGATGATTGTTCAGCAAAAGGTATAGAAAGCGGTAACTGGAAACAGAAGCCGCTTTTATTACGTCGAAGGATCATGAGGGGTGAAGATGAAAGCATTTTTAACACCTCTGCAGGGGCTTGCAGAGTTTGAACAGATTAAAGAAAAAAGCAAAACGAATAAGGGAATCCTGCAGGTTTCGGGGTGTATGGAATCGCAGAAATCTCATCTGATGTACGGACTTTCCGGGATTGCGCCTTATCGTCTGATCCTGGCGGAGGACGAACGCCGCGCCAGAGAAATTTATGAAGATTACAGATTTTATGACAGAAAAGTGTATTCTTATCCTGCGAAAGATCTTCTGTTCTTTCAGGCAGATATCCATGGAAATCTGCTGATACGTCAGAGGATGAAGGTCATTAAGGCGTTACTGGAAGAGAAAGAACTGACAGTTGTTACAAGTATTGACGGATGTATGGATTTTCTGGAATCTCTGGGAAAGATAAAAGAACAGCTGATTCATTACGAAAGTGACAGCACCGTAGACATAGAACAGCTGAAGAACCAGCTGGTGGCTTTAGGTTACGAGCGGGTAGGACAGGTGGAAATGCCGGGGCAGTTCTCTGTGCGTGGCGGTATTGTGGATATTTACTGTCTCACTGAGGAAAATCCATGGAGAATCGAGCTTTGGGGAGATGAGATTGATTCTATCCGGAGTTTTGATCCGGAGAGTCAGCGTTCTCTGGAAAATCTGGAAGAACTTACGATCTATCCGGCTGTGGAGCATATAGGGGACAAGGATATGGTTTCCTTCCTGGATTATTTTCCGGAGGAAAGAACCATAATCTTTCTGGATGAACCAAACCGACTGACTGAGAAAGGCGGGGCTGTAGAAGAAGAGTACAGACAGAGCCGTATGCACAGAGAGGAAAAAGGCAGCCGGAATCTGCCGGAAAACTGGCTTTGTTCTTTTGAACAGCTTCAAAAAGAACTGAATAAACGCAACTGTATTTCTGTATGTGCGCTGGAACCGAAACAGGCAGGCTGGAAAGTGCGGGAGAAATTTTACCTGGAGGTAAAATCAATCAGCGCTTATAACAACAGTTTTGAACTTCTGGTAAAAGATCTTCATCAGTATAAGAAACAGGGATACAGGATCGCGTTGCTTTCCGGTTCCCGCACAAGGGCCGAGAGGCTGGCAAAGGATCTTCAGGAAGAGGGACTGGCAGCCTTTTATGGACAAGATTATGACAGGGAGATCTGTCCGGGCGAGATCATGGTGGTTTATGGCCATGCAAAGAAGGGCTTTGAATACCCGTTGATCAAGTTTGCGGTAATGACAGAATCTGACATTTTTGGACAGGAACAGAAAAAAAAGAAGAAAAAAAATTACAGTGGAAGCCGTATTCAGGATTTTGCGGAGCTTTCTATCGGCGATTTTGTTGTCCATGAAAAGCATGGTCTTGGTATTTACCGAGGAATTGAAAAAGTTGAAGTAGACAGGATCGTTAAAGATTATATTAAAATTGAATACAGAGGCGGAAGCAATCTCTATATTCCTGCTACTCAGCTTGACTGTCTGCAGAAATATTCAGGGGCAGATGCTGCAAAGGCTCCGAAGCTGAACAAACTTGGTACTCAGGAGTGGAATAAAACAAAGAGCAAGGTTCGTGGGGCAGTTAAAAATATTGCAAAAGAACTGGTAGAGCTTTATGCAGTGCGTCAGGAAAAGGAAGGATATGTCTGTGGTCCTGATACTGTATGGCAGAGAGAATTTGAAGAAATGTTTCCATATGAAGAGACAGAGGATCAGCTCAGTGCTATTGAGGATGCCAAACGTGATATGGAGAGTACCAGGATTATGGACCGGCTTATCTGCGGGGATGTGGGATACGGCAAAACAGAAGTGGCGCTGCGTGCCGCATTTAAGGAAGTACAGGAGAGCAGACAGGTAGCTTATCTTGCACCTACCACAATCCTTGCACAGCAGATCTATAATACCTTTGTCCAGAGGATGAAGGAATTTCCGGTGCGTGTGGAACTGTTGTGCAGATTCCGGACTCCGGCACAACAGAAGAAGGCAATCGAAGATCTGAAAAAAGGTCAGGTAGATGTGATCATTGGAACGCACAGAATTCTTTCCAAAGATGTACAGTTTAAAAATCTTGGCCTGTTGATCGTTGATGAGGAACAGCGGTTTGGAGTTACGCATAAGGAAAAAATCAAGCAGTTAAAGAAGGATGTGGATGTCCTTACACTGACTGCAACGCCCATTCCCCGTACTCTTCATATGAGCCTGATCGGAATCCGGGATATGAGTGTCCTGGAGGAGCCTCCTATGGACAGAATGCCAATCCAGACATATGTTATGGAATATGATGAAGAGACAGTCCGAGAGGCTATCAACAGGGAATTGCGCAGAGGCGGACAGGTTTATTATGTTTATAATCGAGTGACGGATATTGCAGATGTTGCCCTGCGTATTGCGAAGCTGGTGCCGGACGCAAGGGTGGACTTTGCTCATGGACAGATGAGCGAGAGGGAACTGGAGAATGTGATGTATTCCTTTGTAAACGGGGATATTGATGTGCTGGTTTCCACCACGATCATTGAGACAGGGCTGGATATTTCCAATGTAAATACTATGATTATCCATGATTCAGACAGATACGGGCTTTCTCAGCTTTATCAGCTTCGGGGAAGGATCGGGCGTTCCAACAGAACTGCCTATGCGTTTCTAATGTACAGAAAGAATGTGATGCTGAAGGAGACGGCTGAGAAGCGTCTGGCTGCGATCCGCGAGTATACGGATCTGGGAAGCGGATTTAAGATTGCAATGAGAGATCTGGAACTTCGAGGTGCCGGAAATCTGCTGGGTGCGCAGCAACATGGACATATGAATGCGGTTGGATATGATCTTTATTGTAAGATGCTCAATGAAGCAGTGAAAGAGGCGAAGGGTATTCATACAATGGAGGATTTCGAGACATCGGTTGATCTGAATGTTGATGCGTATATTCCTGATTCCTACATTAGTAATGAATTTCAGAAGCTGGATATTTATAAAAGAATTGCGGGGATTGAGACACAACAGGATTATGATGATATGCTGGAAGAACTTCTGGACCGTTTCGGAGAACCCGGAAAGGCAGTGCTGAATCTTCTGGCGATTGCGAAGTTAAAGGCGATTGCTCATCAGGGGTACGTAACGGAAATAAAGCAGACTGGAAAAACAGTCCGGTTTACCCTTTATGAGAAAGCAAGGCTGAATACAGAAGGCTTTCCGGCTCTTATGCAGAAACACAGAAGAGGTCTGCAGTTTAAGAATGAGCAGGAACCGAAATTTATCCTGGAACCACAGGGGAATCTGATCCTGGCATTGACGGAATTTGCAGAGGAACTTAAGAGCATGGCGGAAAATATGTGAAATATACTACATATTTTTCGATTTGCCTTGCCCTTCGCAGGAAAAAAGTTTATACTCTAATAACAGTATATTCTGGGAAAGTGGTATGGAAGAAAGACCAGATTGATAATATGGAGGAAGAAATGAAAAAAATGGTAAAGAGAACAGCCGTTGTGACACTGGCAGGTGTGATGTCAGTTGGTATGCTTTCCGGCTGTGGAAGTAAAACATTAGATGGAACAAAGACAGTGGCTACTGTTGACGGAACAGATATTCCGCTTGGAGTTGTAAGTCTTTATGCCCGCGAACAACAGCAGCAGACAACAACCATGTATTTAAATTATATGGGAAGTGCAGATAATATCTGGGATCAGACAGCAGGTGATGATTCAGATGAGACTTATGGTGATCAGGCAGTGACAAGCAGTCTGGAGTCTGTTGAGAAGATGTATATTCTCAAAGAGAAGGCTGCGGATTATAACGTAGAGCTTACAGATGATGATGAAGCAGCGATCGCAGATGCAGCATCACAGTTTATGGCTGCAAACAGTGAAGAGACAATTAAGGAACTTGCGGTAACGGAAGATCAGGTAAAAACACTTCTGGAGCTTCAGACAATTCAGAAGAAGATGTATGATCCGGTTGTAGCAGAAGGAAAGATCACAGTTTCTGATGATGAAGCGAATCAGACAACCTTCACTTATGTAAGTATCTCTACAAGCGGTGATGATATAACTGATGAGGAGAAAAAGACTAAGAAAGAACAGGCTCAGGAGATTCTGGATAAGATGAAAGAGGATCCTACAGCAGACATGAGTGAGATTGCCAAAGGTGTAGATGACAGTTATTCTGCAGTACAGGGTAATTTTACAACAAAAGAGAGCGAAGACGAGGATGAAGATTCCGGCAGCGAGGCATATCCGGATGAGGTTCTGAAGGTTCTGAGAGGACTGAAGGACGGAGAAGTTGCAGACAATATTATTGAGACTGACACAGGATACTATGTAGTAAGACTTGACAAGATTAATGATGAAGATGCCACAGCTTCCAAGCGAGAATCTCTTCAGAATTCCAAAGAAAGTACCTATTTTACAGATACAACTGCTAAATGGCTGGATGAGGCAGATGTAAAGGTAGTTAAGAAAGTCATTAAGACACTTAAGATCACTGACAAACATACCTTCATGGCACCGACTCCTACCCCAGTTCCGGAAACACCGACACCTGAAGTGACAGAAGAGGCAACTCCAACACCGGAAACAGAGGAAGTTACAGAAACACCTGCAGCAGAAGATACAGATGTGACTGAGACACCTGCGGCAGAGGAAGAAGCAGCAGAAACTACTGAAACACCGGAAGCAACACCGACAGAAGCAGCTAAATAAGAAAATCCGAACTGTCAGTAGCTTGCTGATAGGAATTGAGTATTGTAAATTAAAACAGCTATGATGAAAACCTGAGTGTTTTCACATAGCTGTTTTTAAGTTTAAATAAATCCGAAATCATTCTCCTAAATATGCAAAAATAACACAGATAAATAGAGATATGATAATACGTTATTTTGTATGTTCTGCTAAATGAGATGGAAATGCTTCAAAGCATTGGCAATTCCGTTATCTTCGATATTGGTTGTCTGGTAAGTGCAGTGAGGCAGGATCAGGGGATCCGAGTCGCCCATTGCGATGCTGTTTCCGGCGAACTGCAGCATAAGAAGATCGTTCGTGCTGTCACCGAATGCATAGGTGTCTTTGACCGGAACCCCAAGACGGTCTGCCAGAAACCGGATTCCGGTTGCTTTGCTGAGATTTTTCTGAGTCAGTTCCCAGGCCTTGTCTTCATGTATGAAACACAGAAAATGTTCATCTGCAAATTTGCGGAAAGTTTCCATATCAGAATCAGCAGACGGAAAAGCCAGAAACTTGTCAAATGTAAAATGGTTGTATGTTTCGGGCGGGTAGAGAGCCAGATCTTCTACTATAACTTCTGCTTTCAGCTTCTGAACAGTTTCAGGAACAGCACATGAACTGCTGTCATATAAAATCTTATCCGGGCGTTCAAAAAACGCAGGAATTCTGCATTCCCGCAGTAATTCTGTTGTTTTACGGCAAAGCGGATTTGGAATAGAACTGGAAAACAAAAGCTCTTCATTCATATAAATCTGGCTACCGCATCCGCATACATAGCCGTCGAATCCCATTTCTTTAATGATTTCCGGAATCATTGTATAGGTACGTCCGGAATTGATGAAAAGGAGATGACCATTATAGCGGGCTTCTTTTAAAGCCTGTTTCGCACTGTCCGGAACTGTCCATGGGTAAGGGGTTAACAGGGTTTTGTCAATGTCAAAAAATAAGAGTTTACGATTATTCTCCATCAGATGTCTCCTCTGTCTCAGTATCTGTATTGTCATAAAATTCGTCATCAGAAGGATTTTCATTTCCTGTATGTACGCGGATTCCGTTCAGTTCAACTTCGCCTTCCATTGGGATCACAAGGCACTTGCGTCCGTCAATTATGCGTGTTTCCACAAGATCGGCACGTTCAGGATCTACGTGGACTACAACATCCGGGGTTTTGATCTCGAATCTTTTTGTATTGGTGATGTTGGAAGCAACCAGAGAGGATTTTTCCCCGGCTGTGATCTCGTATTGTTCATCAAATGACTGTAGTTTTTCATCTTCTACGCCGCATTCTTCAAAGAGGCGTTTTACCTCAGATTTGGTCAGAACTACAGGTTCCGGCTCATCCTTCTGTGATTCGATCAGGTCGTTTAATTTCTCGTGAATGCTTAATACAGTGTCATATCTGCAGTCGTCGCCCAGAGTATCTTCAACCAGTGCGTTAAAGGAATCACGCTGTCCTCCTGCAGAAAGAGGTGCTGTACATCCAAGCAGTTCATCGATAAAAATATCCCGAAGCTCGTTTGCATTTTTACTATAATAAAGGACACCATGGATGTCAGTGCTGCGGTCGTTAAACTGCGGGAAAAGGAAAGCAACATCCGGAAGTTCCACGATCCAGTCGCGGATACGGTCCTGGATGCTGTTGGTTTCGGCATTGTAGCAAAGACCTGCCTTAGAGAGTTTTACAGGACAGATACAGCACATGATGTGCTCATAAATCTCATCAGATGCATCAAACATTTCTGCACCGTCGGAAGACTTTCCGGGGATATCATATACTCCATGGATCAGGATGATGTAGTAGTTTTCGGGATAATCATAGTTTTCAATGATCTTATCGTAGAAACTTTCTACCAGTGCATCATCGGTCAGTTTGCTTTCTCTCAGTTTCATAAGAAAATGTTGAGTTCCGCCCTCCGTTTCCTGCTCGAGAGGAAATTCCATGTTCATCAGATTTTTTCCTATTGTTCCGGAAAGGGATTTGCGGAAAATTTCAAAGTATTTGAACATTTCTTCTTCTGATAAAGAGAGAAATGCTTCTTTCAGTTCGGTTTTTTTATTCTTTTCTCCGTCAACGTAACATCCGCAGATGCGGGTGAGAGAACAGTTCTCGGGAGTGAACTGTTTCTTGATTTCAGAAATTTCTTTTTTGTTCATATAGTTTTATACCTCATGTTAGTCTGTTCTTTATTATAGACCAGTTGTGATGCAGGGGCAAGGAAATTTGCCTGAAAATTATGGGAAATACAGGTGAGTTTTGGTAGATGTAGTGCTATAATATAGGAAGATATTGTTGCCTGACTGTGTTGCTGAGAACGTGGTGGACAGTAATGTTGCTTTGACAGTGATGAAAATAAATACAGGAGGATATGAGACATGAATGAAACAATAAAAAATCTTTTGGAGCGAAGAAGTGTACGTGGTTATAAAGAAGATCTGGTGCCGGAAGAAGTGTTGAATGAAATTCTTGAAGCAGGGGAATACGCACCAAGCGGAATGGGACAACAGGGTACACTTATGGTAGTAACACAGAATCCGGAACTTGTTGCGAAGCTTTCTAAAATGAATGCGGATGTGATGGGGACTGAGAGTGATCCGTTCTATGGGGCACCGACAGTTGTTGTGGTCTTTGCAGACAGTAATATGCCTACATGTGTGGAAAATGGAAGTCTGGTTATGGGAAATCTGATGAATGCTGCTCATGCCCTTGGGGTTGATTCCTGCTGGATTCATCGTGCAAGAGAGGTGTTTGCTTCTGAAGAAGGAAAGGCATTGAAGGCAGAGTGGGGTGTGCCGGAGTCTTATGTTGGAATTGGTCATTGTGTGCTTGGTTATCGCTCCGGGGAATATCCGAAAGCGAAAGCGAGAAAAGACGGATTTGTGATCAGGGTGTGATTGTAGTGTGGCGGCAGAGTGATTCCTGAAACAGGCTGGCAGGAAAGACATGAGAATGTTCGGGAAATCAAGTTGCCGGCACAGTAGCTGTGAGAGAGGGTTGCTGTTGAGTATATTTGATTTTAAGAGAAAGAAGTACAGAACGTTTCTGCAGGATTCTGAGACAGGTGAGGAGATTGCTGAGGAGTATGAGAAAGGCCGGGGAGTCTGGAAAAAGCATGATGTTCAGGATGGGAAAGGTTCGGAGATGAGAGAGAATCTGATAAGGAAGCATTATTGGTTTTCGGGGAGAGTGCAGGGAGTTGGATTTCGCTATCGGGCCTGTTATATTGCCAGTTCTTTGGGGGTTACCGGTTGGGTGAGAAATAACTGGGATGACCGCGTTGAGATGGAGGCGCAGGGGAGCAGGGAGCTGCTTGCGCAGATGGTGGAGATGTTGGGGCGGCAGAGGTTTATTGAGATTGAGGGGATTGAGGAAAGGGTGATTCCGGTGGAGGTTGAGAGTGGGTTTTATTCCAGATGAAAGGGACGCAAGCTCAAA
>OLSM01002804.1_pt1 | contig 10579 bp, 12 predicted proteins | sample 1672721 | NCBI WGS metagenome assembly OLSM01 (sample SAMEA3136717, study PRJEB25190) | human gut metagenome | reverse complement strand
CCGTGGCTGCAGCGGATATCCAAACGGCTTTCCGAGGGTGCAAAGCCGGGAAAAACTTGGAGTTTTTCCACATGGCGCTCACGCCTTGCGACGGCTTGGACGCGGAAGCCTTGGGGGAAGCTGCCTCCCGCGGGATGGAAGCCCTTTTGAGCTATTTGGAAACCACCCCTTACAGTGAGGGGGCGGCAAAACTCCAGGAGTCCGCTTCTGCCTTTGAGAAGTGGCGGGACAACCGGGCCATGGAACTGCTCCAAGGGGAAAAGTCTGAATACGAGTCCGCGGGGCCGCTGTTTGCCTATGCAGTGGCCAGGCGGCGAGAGATCGATACCGTGCGGATCATCCTTTCCGGCAAGCGCAACGGCCTGGAGGACAGGAAGATCCGGGAAAGGCTGAGGGAAACCTATGTATAAGATTGGGGTACTGGGGGACCGGGACAGCATTTATGGCTTTGGGGCCTTGGGGCTTGATGTATTCCCCGTAGAAAACCCGGAAGAAGGGGCCAAGGCCCTTCGGCGTCTGGCAGAAGAGGGCTACGCGGTCCTCTATGTGACCGAGGCGCTGTGCGCCCAGATCCCGGAAGAATTGGACCGGCTGCGGGAACGCCCTCTCCCTGCGGTAGTGCCCATCCCAGGGCTGTTCGGCAACACCGGGCTGGGAATGCAACAAGTGAAGCACTCGGTGGAACAGGCCGTGGGCTCGGATATTTTAGCGAACGAATCCTGAAAGAAACGGGTGAATCGAAACCATGAGCAAAGGCACCATCAAAAAAGTGGCAGGGCCCCTGGTGATCGCCAAGGGAATGCGGGACGCCAATATGTTCGATGTGGTGCGGGTCAGCGAAAAGCGTCTGATCGGCGAGATCATCGAGATGCACGGGGATGAGGCTTCCATCCAGGTGTATGAGGAAACCTCCGGCTTGGCCCCTGGTTCTCCGGTGGAATCCACTGGGGAGCCCATGAGCGTAGAACTGGGTCCCGGGCTGATCGGCAGCATTTACGACGGCATCCAGCGGCCCTTGGACGACATAATGAAGATCTCCGGCAACAACCTGGAGCGGGGCGTGGAAGTGCCCTCCCTGAAGCGGGAGTTGAAATGGGAATTTACCCCCCAGGCCAAGGTGGGCGACAACGTGGTGGCCGGTGATGTGTTGGGCACCGTGCAGGAAACGGAGATCGTCACCCACAAGATCCTGGTCCCCCCAGGTTTTTTAGGCACTGTGAAAGACATCCGCGGGGGAAAATATACTGTAACAGAAACGGTGGCGGTCTTGGAAACACCGGATGGACGGGAAGTCCCCTTACAGCTGATGCAGCGCTGGCCTGTGCGCCGGGGACGCCCTTACCAGAAAAAGCTCTCCCCCCAAATGCCCCTGGTCACAGGGCAACGGGTGATCGACACCTTCTTCCCCATCGCCAAAGGCGGCGTGGCGGCAGTGCCGGGGCCTTTCGGAAGCGGCAAGACCGTGGTACAGCACCAGCTGGCCAAGTGGGCAGAGGCGGATATTGTGGTCTACATTGGCTGCGGAGAACGCGGCAACGAAATGACCGACGTTTTAAACGAGTTTCCTGAGTTGAAAGACCCCAAAACAGGGTACTCTTTGATGAAGCGCACCGTGCTCATTGCCAACACCTCGGATATGCCTGTGGCTGCCCGCGAGGCCTCTATTTACACAGGCATCACCATTGCGGAATACTTCCGTGATATGGGCTATTCCGTGGCCTTGATGGCGGACTCCACCTCCCGTTGGGCAGAAGCTTTGCGGGAAATGTCCGGCCGCTTGGAAGAAATGCCCGGTGAAGAGGGTTACCCCGCCTACCTGGGCAGCCGCTTGGCCCAGTTCTACGAACGGGCTGGCCGCGTGGTCACCCTGGGCAGCGGGGAGCGGGAAGGCACACTCTCCGTTATCGGTGCTGTGTCCCCGCCTGGCGGTGACATTTCAGAACCCGTTTCCCAGGCAACCCTACGGATTGTCAAGGTGTTCTGGGGATTGGACTCCGCCCTGGCCTACAAACGGCACTTCCCTGCCATCAACTGGCTGACAAGCTATTCTCTGTATCTGGACACCCTGGAGCCTTGGTTCTCCAAAACGGTGGCGCAAGACTGGGTGGGCCTGCGGACTGAATTGATGGGGCTTTTGCAGGATGAGGCCGAGTTGGAAGAGATCGTTCAGCTGGTGGGCATGGACGCCCTTTCCGCCCCGGACCGGCTGAAACTGGAGGCTGCCCGGTCCATCCGGGAAGACTTCCTCCACCAGAACGCCTACGACGACATTGACACGTACACGCCCCTGCCCAAGCAGTATGCCATGATGAAGCTGATCCTCAGCTTCTACGATCAGAGCCGGACCGCCCTGGAAGACGGGGTGGACATCGAGGCGCTGGTTGCCCTGCCTGTGCGGGAGGCGATTGGCCGGTTTAAATACACCCTGCCGGAGCAGGTGGAGGAACGCTATCAGGCCGTGCTGGCCCAGCTGAACACAGAACTGGAGCAAGCACGGGCAGCAAAGGAGGACTTGTAATGCCAAAGGAATACCGTACGATCCAAGAGGTGGCAGGCCCCCTGATGCTGGTGAAAGGCGTGGAAGGCGTGGCCTATGACGAGCTGGGGGAAATCGAGCTGTTCAGCGGGGAAAAACGCCGCTGCAAAGTCCTGGAGATCAACGAGGGAAACGCCCTGGTACAGCTGTTCGAGAACTCCACCGGCATCAACCTGGAAAGCAGCAAAGTGCGTTTCCTGGGCAGGAGCATGGAACTGGGCGTCAGCGAGGATATGCTGGGCCGTGTGTTCGATGGCCTGGGCCGCCCCATTGACGGCGGACCGGAAATCCTTCCCGACCGCCGGGCGGACGTCAACGGCTTGCCTATGAACCCTGCTGCCCGGAACTATCCTCAGGAATTTATCCAGACCGGTGTTTCCGCCATTGATGGCCTAAATACCTTGGTCCGGGGGCAGAAGCTGCCCATCTTCTCTGCCAGCGGCCTTCCCCACGCCCAGCTGGCTGCCCAGATTGCCCGCCAGGCAAAAGTGCGAGGCGCCAGCGAGCCTTTCGCTGTGGTGTTTGCCGCCATGGGCATCACCTTTGAGGAGTCGGACTACTTTGTAAAGAGCTTTCAGGAAACCGGAGCCATTGACCGGACTGTGTTGTTTGTCAACCTGGCAAACGACCCGGCGGTGGAGCGCATCGCCACCCCCCGTATGGCCTTGACGGCAGCGGAATACCTGGCCTTTGAAAAGGGAATGCACGTGCTGGTCATCCTCACCGATATCACCAACTACGCCGACGCCCTGCGGGAGGTGTCCGCAGCCCGGAAGGAAGTCCCCGGACGCCGTGGCTATCCCGGCTATATGTATACAGACCTCGCCTCCCTGTACGAACGGGCCGGACGGCAAAAGGGCAAGGCGGGTTCCATCACCATGATCCCCATTCTCTCCATGCCCGAGGATGACAAGACCCATCCCATCCCCGACTTGACCGGGTACATCACGGAAGGCCAAATCATTCTGAGCCGGGAGCTCTACCGGAAGAACATTTCCCCGCCCATCGACGTTCTCCCCTCCCTGTCCCGTTTGAAGGACAAGGGTATCGGTGAGGGAAAGACTCGGAAAGACCACTCAGCCACCATGAACCAGCTGTTTGCAGCCTACGCCCGAGGCAAAGAGGCCAAAGAGCTGATGGTGGTGCTGGGGGAAGCAGCTTTAACCGAGATCGACAAGCTGTACGCCAAGTTTGCTGACGCCTTTGAGAAAGAGTATGTTTCCCAAGGGTACAACACGGACCGCTCCATTGAGGAAACACTGGACATTGGGTGGAAGCTGTTGGAACTGCTTCCCAGAAGTGAGTTGAAACGCATCAGCGATGCGCTCTTAGACGAGTATTACGGAAAGGTGTGAGCGCCATGGCGGAACGATTGCAGGTGAACCCCACCCGCATGGAACTGACACGCTTGAAAAAGAAACTGACCACTGCTACCCGGGGACACAAACTGCTCAAGGACAAACGTGACGAGCTGATGCGGCTGTTCTTGGAACGGGTACGTGAAAACAGGAAGTTGCGTATGGAGGTAGAGGAAGGCATCCGGGCAGCCAACCAGAACTTTATGCTTGCCCGGGCTGGAATGCAGGACGCGGTGCTCAACACAGCGCTGTTGTGCCCCAAGCAGAAAGTTTCTTTGGAGTGCGCAGTGGAAAACGTCATGAGCGTGGAAGTGCCGAAATTCACCTTCCACACCCGCACACCGGAACAGGGGGATCTGTTCTCCTACGGGTTCGCCTTTACCTCCGGCGACTTGGACGACGCTGTGGAGTCGCTGGCTGCCGTATTTCCCGCCATGCTGAAACTGGCAGAAAGTGAGAAATCCTGCCAGCTGATGGCTGCGGAAATCGAAAAGACCAGGCGGCGAGTCAATGCCCTGGAACACGTGATGATCCCGCAGCTTCAGGAAACCATCCGCTACATCACCATGAAGCTGGACGAAAACGAGCGTTCCACCCAGGTGCGGTTGATGAAGGTAAAAGATATGATGCTGCAACAGGCCCACGGGTATGAGGGAATATAGGGGGGAAAATCCATGAAACTACTCTTTCTCTTCGGTAACGCCGCCGTGGGGAAAATGACCGTAGGCCAGGAGTTGATGAAGCTGACAGGCCTGCGGCTGTTCCACAACCACATGACCATCGAGCCTGTGATGGAAATCTTCGGGACGTACAACAGCGTCGCCATACAGCGGCTGCGGGATGTGGTCTTTGAAGAGTTCGCCAAGTCGAACTGTTATGGGATGATTTTCACCTTTATGTGGGCCTTCGACCAACAAGCCGACTGGAACTATGTGGAGCACATAAAGGACATCTTCCGGCCTTATGGAACAGAGTTTTACTATGTGGAGCTGGTGGCCCCCCAGGAGGTGCGGCTACAGCGCAACGCCACGGAAAACCGCCTGTGCCACAAGGCATCCAAACGGGACGTGAAGCTCTCCAACCAGCGACTGCTTCAAGACGACGCCAAGTTCCGCCTGGAAAGCCTTCCTGGGGAAATCCCCTTTGCCAACTACCTGCGCTTGGACAACACCCACCTCCCGCCCCAGCAGGCGGCGGAAAAAATCCGGGAGGCGTGGGGGCTATAAAGCCCGTGGAAACAATAGAGTGTCATAAAACAAAAGGCTTCCCTTTGGGGAAGCCTTTTGTTTTATGACAGGTACCGGGTCAACCCTGCCGTCACTCCTGAGAGAACTGGTCCTTGCCTACGCCGCACAGGGGGCAGACCCAATCCTCGGGAAGATCTTCAAAGGCGGTGCCGGGAGCAATGCCGTTATCGGGATCGCCCACAGCGGGGTCATAGCGGTAGCCGCAAACATCGCACACATACACTTCCATTGGTTTGTACCTCCTTCAAGTATCCAGCGGGGGCAATTCTCCCCCACTTTTCTCCTTCATAATATTCCACTTTCCCGTGGTTATTATTCCCCTTGAGAATCATAATAAAATTTCTTTTTGAGAAAACAACTCCGCTTTTCGAGAGAATCTTCGAAAGCCTTTTAGAGCATTTTCTTAGCTAGAGAAGCCTCTATTTGCCTTCTCAAGGCAGTTTTCCCTTCATTGGGAAGGAAGGCTGCCTCCACACTGTTTAACAGCAGCTGACGGCGCTCCTGGGGGGTGATTTCCAGCAAAGCGTACTCCCCTGCCAAGGTGGTGCGGGAAACTGTCATGTTGTCCGTGTTCAGCGTAGCCAGCAAGCCTTGTTCCAGATACTCCCGCAGGGGAAAATCCGCCAAAGAAAGAACAGCCTTGGTTTGGAGGTTGCTGGTGGGACAGAGCTCCAGCGGGATACGGCGGCGGAAAAGCTCCTGAAGCAACTGACGGTCCTCCCTTGCCCGGACTCCGTGGCCAATCCGGCTGGCGCCCAGTTTCAAAGCCTGCCAAATGCTCTCCGGTCCGGCGGCCTCCCCCGCGTGGAGGGTAAAGGGGACTCCCCAGCCCTTTGCCAGGGAGAAAAGTTCTCCATACTGGCTGGTGGGATACAAAGCCTCAGCCCCGGCAAGGTCCAAGGCACAGACGCCTTTGCCCAAAAAGCTCCTGGCAACTTCCACAGTTTCCAAATTGGCCTCCTCTTCCCCACCACGCATACAGCAAAGGATCAGCTGGCAAGAAAAGCTCCACCCCGCCCCTGTTTTCGGCTTTGGCAACCCCGGAATGGCCGCCTCTACCACCTGGGCCTGGGTCAACCCCTGGCGGGTGTGCTGGGAAGGGGCAAACCGCAGCTCGGCATAGAGCAACCCTTGGGCTTCCAGCCGGGCAGACAGCTCCTGGACTGCAAGGGTCAAGCTTTCCCGTGTTTGAAGCAACGACACTGGTAAATCAAAGCAGCGCAAATAGTCGTTGAGGCTTTCGCAATCGGTTGGGACGGAAAGGGCACTTTCCAAATCCCCCGAAGGCAGCGGGAAATGCCGGTCCTGGGCTAACCGCTTCACCAATGTTGGGGAAAGGGAGCCGTCAAGGTGCAAGTGCAGGTCGATCACAGAGGCCACCTCCTGAATGCTTTTTTTCATTATACCCCAATTTGGGGAGAATGGAAAGCATTCGGGAGGTACTTCTCTTCCCCACCATGAAGCCACTACCCTAGGAATTTTACCGCAAAAATGGAAACCATCAGGGCAGTTGCATCCCCTAACAGGGCTGCAGGAATGGTATATCGCAACCGCTTGTAACCGCAGGCTCCCAAGTAAACTGCCACTGCATAGAAGGTGGTTTCTGTGGAGGATGTCAGCACCGAAGCGATGCGGCCGGTTTCGCTGTCCGGACCAAACTGTTTTAGAAGGTCCAAGGTGTAAGCAGACGCCCCACTGCCGGAAACAGGCCGCAACAGCGCCAAAGGCAGCAACTGGGGGGAAACACCTATGGCCTCTGCTGCCGGGCTTAGCAGCCCGCAGAGAAGCTCCAGCAAGCCGGAAGCCCGGAGCATGGTCACTGCCACAATCAAACCAATCAGGGTTGGCAGCAACTTGAGGGAGGTCTGTAGCCCCTCTTTTGCCCCGGACAGGAAGAGGTCAAACAGGGGAAGGCCCTTGACGTATCCCGCCAAAAGGATCAACCCCACGATCACCGGAAGGGCTGCCGCTGCTACCTGCTCCATAGGGGACCTCTTTCCAGAAGCTTACAGGCGGCCACACACACCACGAGGGAGGCTGCAGATGTGGCCCAAACCGCCGGTAAAATAGAAAAGGGTGCAACGCTCCCACAGCTGGCCCGCATAGCTGCCATATTCAGCGGGATCAGCTGGAGGGATGCTGTATTGACCACCACGAACAAGATCATCCCCCGGGTGGGGGCCTCTTTAGAAGGGTTTCTCGCCGCCATTGCTTCCATAGCGGCCAGCCCCAACGGTGTGGCAGCGTTTCCCAGCCCTAACAGGTTGGCAGAAAGGTTCATGGCGATTTTTCCCTGGATGTCCCTGTCCTCCCGGTACTCTGGAAACAGGCGCCCTATAACAGGGGATAAGCACCGGGCCAACAGCTGGGTAAGGCCGCTTTTTTCAGCAATTTTCAGGAACCCCAACCAGGCGCACATACTCCCCAACAGGTATAGGGAAAGCTCCACCGCTGTTTGCGCCCCATCCATCAAAGCGGTGGAGAGCTCCCCCAAGCGCCCGGTTGCAAACGCGCACAGAACGCTCAGGATGATCATGAAAAACCACAGGGAATTTAACATCCATTCAACCTCCTTTTTCATGGGAACGCCCTTGACTTTGGGAATAAAAAAGTTTATCGTAAGAACATACCCGCTTCTTAGTGGGATACTCAAGGTAGAAAGGAACAAGACATATGCTGTTTGGCGAGAAGATCCTGGATTATTGGAACGATATTCTGAAAGACCTGGCCACGGTTGTGGCCATCCCTTCGGTGGCAAAACCCCAGGAGGGGGAACATCCTTTTGGCGATGACTGCGCAAAAGCGCTGGATACGGTGGTTGCCCTGGCGGAAAGCTATGGCTTAAAGGCAAAAAATGTGGGATACCACGCTGCCCACGCGGAATACGGCGAAGGCGACGGCAATGCAGTGGTTATGGCCCATTTGGACGTGGTCCCCGCCGGCGAGGGCTGGAACACCGATCCTTACACCATGGTGATTGACGATAACTACGCCTACGGACGGGGCGTTTCTGACAACAAGGGCCCTGCTATTGTTGCTCTTCATTGCCTGCGTGCTCTGAAGGATGCCGGTATCAAAGGCAACCGGAAACTGCGGGTCATTTTCGGTTCTGCGGAAGAAATTGGCATGGACGATATGCCCTATTACTTCCAGCACGAGCAGAAGCCTGACATGGGCTTTACCCCCGACGCTTCCTATGGCATTTGCCACTGCGAAAAGGGCCATATGGGCTTCCAGGTAAAATCCGAGAATGACTCCGCTGTGGTGCGCTCCTTTGTGGCCGGCACCGTGGCCAACGCTGTGCCTTTCAAGGCGGAGTGCGTCCTGTCCTGCTCTCAGGAAGAGGTGGCAAAGCTTCAGGAAAAGGCTGCTAAATCCAAGGGGATGTTTGAGGTAACTCCCACCGACACCGGTTGCCAGGTGCTGGCACACGGCAAGGCTGCCCATGCTGCCTCCCCGGAAAATGGCGTAAACGCTGCCTCCCATCTGGTGGAGCTGCTGTGCAAGGTGTTTACCAAAGAGCAGGTAGGCCCCTTCTTCTGGTTTGCTCACAAGAAGATCGGCCTGTGCACTGACGGTGAGAAGATCGGCGTACAGATGAGCGACGAGCCCAGCGGCCCCCTCACCTTCAACCTGGGCCTGGTGAATGTGGATGAGGATTCCTGCTGCCTGACAGTGGACATCCGCTACCCCGCCACCAAGAAAGGCCCGGAGATCTCCGCCATTTTGAAAGAGCAGACCGAGGGCTGCGGTCTGCAGTTTGTGCTCCTCTCTGACGCGGAACCCCTCTACCTGCCCAAGGAGAGCCAGCTGGTCACCCTGCTGGCGGGCGCTTATAAAGACGTCACCGGTGAGGAGTGCGACATTTTCTCCATGGGCGGCGGCACATACGCCCGCACCATGTTTGGCAAAGGCGTTGCTTTTGGCGCTGGCTTCCCCGACCAGGAGGACGGCCGTGCCCACCAGGCCAACGAATTTTTGGACCTGCGGCGGTTTAAGCTCCACGCAGAGATCTGCTTGGAGGCCATGTACCGGATGCTCACTGCGGAGTAACCTTTATGGCAGTGTACAATCAAGTGACACCGGAAGAGATCTTCCACAACGAAGAGGTAAAGAGCTACATCCTCCGCGGCAATGACTGCTTGGGCGCCATCGGCTTTACAGAGCACGGTTTTGCCCACGCGAAACGCAGCAGCGACACTGCCCGGGAGATCCTAGCCTCTCTGGGATACCCCCAGCGGCAATGCCAGCTGGCCGCCATTGCCGGGTATATGCACGACATTGGCAACACGGTCAACCGGGTGGATCACGCCCACAGCGGTGCCCTGATGGCGTTTACCATCTTGAACAAGCTGAATATGCCCCCCGAAGAGATCGGTTTGGTTTGCTCTGCCATTGGCCATCACGATGAGAAAACCGCCTTTCCGGTAAACCCGCTGGCCGCTGCGCTGATCCTCTCGGACAAAAGCGACGTACGGCGCTCCCGGGTACGGAAGGACGCCGTCCTGGAGGCTGATATCCACGACCGCGTAAACTATGCAGTGGAAGATTCCCACCTGGACATTGACGCGGAAAAGAAGCTCTGTATCTTTACTATTGAGATCGCCACGGAGATATGCCCCGTAATGGAGTATTTTGAGATCTTTTTGGAGCGTATGGTGCTCTGCCGCAAGGCCGCCCAGACTTTGGGGCTCCAATTCGAGCTGATGATCAACGGCACCAGGCTACTTTAACCCGTTTATACAAGAAAAGCCCTCGGCTGCAAAGCTGAGGGCTTTTTTTTAGAATATTGCTTTTTTTGCTTAAATATTCTATACTATTTCCAAAAAGGAGGGGTAGGAGTATGAAAAAAGGATGTTTTGCGCCATCCTACTCTTTGTATTTGCTGCTGCATTTTTGTGGGCAATGCCCGCCGCCGCGGAGAAACTACAGGTGGAGTGGGAAGGGACGGCCTACGTTGTGGACACGGAACAGCAAACCCTTTCTGATGGAAAGAACACATATCAATATCAGTTGGATTTGAAAAACGATGGGTATGATCTAGTAATCACCTATCCCAACAAGGCTACCTGGAATTGGACCGAAAACAACGATGGCGGTTTCGGTGGGTGGAGCGACGATTACGACTATACAGGAACTTCTTACCCCACAGGAGAAACTTTTCAAAACATCCTGGCAAAGGCTGGTGTCACCCTCTCTTCCAAACCTCAGACTGGAAAAAACTTGTTGCTTTTCTTGGTACTTCTAGTTATCGGAGGGATCTCCTTAGCAGCACCCCAGGTTACCTGGTATTTGGAATACGGTTGGCGCTTCAAAGACGCAGAACCTTCTGACTTGGCACTATGGGTCAACCGGGTGATTGGCGGCATCGTGATTGTTTTCGCTGTAGTATGGTTTTTCTTCCTGTAGGCTAAAAATGTAAGGGCCGCTGCACAATG
>OLSM01002802.1_pt1 | contig 10590 bp, 9 predicted proteins | sample 1672721 | NCBI WGS metagenome assembly OLSM01 (sample SAMEA3136717, study PRJEB25190) | human gut metagenome | reverse complement strand
GGATTATGCTGAATAAATTGGACGGAATTATGGTAAACTGTACAGGAGAATGTCCGACCCTGATTGTACAGAATCATGACAGGCCGGGGCATGTGGCGGCTGTTGCATCCATGCTGGCGGAGGATTCGATTAATATTGCCACGCTTCAGCTTTACCGCGGGAAGAAGGGTGGTGACGCCGTGATGGTAATTGAGATTGACCAGCGTGTGCCGGAGGCTTCTATCAGATGGTTTGAACAACAGGATGGGATTATGAAAGTGACATATATTGACAGGGAGGATGCATAGATGGCTTATCAGTCTTTGGAAGAAATCAGGCAGGTCTGCTGCGAGAGGGAGATTCCTTTCTGGCGGGCTGTGCTCCTGGATGATATGAATGAGCGGACCGTCAGCGAAGAAGAATCTGTCCAGACGATGGAGGCGATGTGGGACGCCATGCTGCGTTCCAGCGACTCCTATGATGAAAAACTGGTTTCCAGCAGCGGGCTGGTCGGCATGATGGGCGGACAGATGGAAAAATACCGGAAAGAGGGCGATACTCTGTGCGGGGATTTTGTGTCAAGAGTGATCGTGCAGGCACTGCAGATGGGAGAATCCAATGCCTGCATGAAGCGTATTGTAGCGGCTCCTACGGCAGGGGCCTGCGGTGTGATTCCGGCTGTGCTTGTGCCTTTGTACCGGGCTGGAAAGGCGGACAGAGAGCAGATAGTGCACAGCCTGTATGTGACAGCGGGAATTGGACAGGTTATCGCATCCCGTGCCTTTATCGCTGGTGCTGCCGGGGGATGCCAGGCAGAGGTAGGTACGGCTTCTTCCATGGCGGCTGGCGCTCTCGTTTACCTGAAAGGCGGGAACAACAGCCAGATTATGCATGCGGCAGGGATGGCCCTGAAAAACCTGCTTGGGCTGGTTTGTGATCCGGTAGCAGGGCTCGTGGAGGTTCCCTGTGTCAAGCGGAATGTGATCGGAGCTGTCAATGCACTATCTTCGGCGGACATGGCGCTGGCCGGTATTACAAGCAGGATACCGCCGGATCAGGTGATTGATGCTATGAGGGAAGTTGGAGAGTCTATGCATGTTTCTTTGCGCGAGACCGGAAAGGGCGGAGTTGCAAACACCCCCCGGGCAAAGGAAATAGTGGAACATCTGGGAATGTGAATTCAAATATGAATTGGAATTTTCCCTTGACATATCAGGGCTTGCTGTATTATGATAATCACTAATAGAAGGGAGTAACTGGCGCTCTTTGGAGCGTTCGCGATGTCGTCAGGACGATGGCCTTCCATCCGTATCGTGATTAAATGGTGAGACTTTTATTGCATTACATAACATGCAATAGGAGTCTCTTTTTTTGTACCATTCAGTGGAAAAGGCCCCATATTGCATAAAGAAATGGAGGATCATACATGAAAGAATTTTACCAGATTTCTGCAGAGGAAACGAAACAGAGGATCAATGGAACCATGGAACCACTGACTGCAGAAGAAGTGAAAAAGCATCAGGAAAAGTACGGCCCAAATGAGCTGGTAGAAGGTAAGAAAAAGACGACAGTACAGATATTTCTGGAACAGTTTAAGGATTTCCTTGTAATCATTCTGATTGTGGCAGCAATTGTCTCAGGCTTTCTGGGAGACGCCGAGAGCGCGGTAGTTATTTTGATCGTTATTACGATTAATGCGATTCTGGGAACAGTACAGACTGTAAAAGCGGAACAGTCTCTCAACAGTCTGAAAAAGCTTTCGGGACCGGAGGCAAAGGTACTGCGCGGCGGCAATATCGTTCCGATTCCCTCTACAGAAGTAACGGTAGGGGATATTGTCATGTTGGATGCAGGGGATTATATCCCTGCTGACGGACGGCTTCTGGAGTGCGCAAGCTTAAAAGTAGATGAGAGCGCTCTGACTGGAGAAAGCCTTGGAGTGGATAAAAGTACAGCCGCGATTGAAGGGGAGGTTCCTCTTGGCGACAGAATTAATATGGTATATTCGGGCAGCTTCGTGACATATGGCCGAGGTTCATTTCTTGTAACCGGAATCGGTATGGAAACCGAGGTTGGAAAGATTGCGAGCCTGCTCAAGACGACTTCTGAAAAACGTACCCCTCTTCAGATAAATCTGGACCAGTTCGGACAGAAACTGTCCATTATTATCCTGATATTCTGCGCAATCCTATTTGGTATTAATGTCCTGCGGGGCGGCAATATCGGCGATGCCTTTCTCTTCGCTGTGGCGCTGGCAGTTGCTGCGATACCGGAGGCGTTGAGCTCTATCGTTACAATCGTGCTTTCTTTCGGTACACAGAAGATGGCTAAGGAGCATGCGATCATCCGAAAGCTTCAGGCGGTGGAAGGACTGGGCAGCGTGTCAATTATCTGTTCAGATAAGACAGGAACACTGACACAGAATAAAATGACTGTGGAAGATTACTATGTGAACGAAACGCGGGTACCTGCTAGTGAGATCGATATTAACCATCCGGCACACAGTAAGCTGCTGCTGTGCAGTATACTCTGCAATGATTCTACAAATGTAGACGGTGTCGAGATCGGGGACCCAACGGAAACAGCCCTGATTAATATGGGAAGCCGTCTGGGCGTATACGCTCAGGATGTGAGGGAAAAGTATCCCCGAGAAAGCGAAAATCCTTTTGACAGTGACAGAAAGCTTATGGCAACAAAGCATACAATAGATGGAAAGCATGTCATGATTGTTAAGGGCGCTGTGGATGTACTGCTTAATCGGATGGAGTCGATACAGATCCAGGATGAAGTCAGAAAATTTGAGCAGGCAGACCGCAGTAAAATTGAAGCCCAGAACCAGGAATTCTCCAGGGGCGGCCTGCGTGTACTTGCATTTGCATATAAAGAGATCGGGGAGAACCAGGAATTGACTCTGGAAGATGAAGACAATCTGACGTTTGTAGGACTGATTGCCATGATGGATCCTCCGCGTGAGGAATCAAAGGCGGCGGTAGCCGAATGCAGGAGAGCCGGGATTCGTCCGATCATGATTACAGGAGATCACAAGGTGACAGCGGCAGCCATTGCCAAGAGAATCGGCATTTTGGAAGATGAATCAGAGGCATGTGAAGGCGCAGAGATAGATAGTATGTCGGATGATGAATTGAAAGATTTCGTGGAAGGTATTTCTGTTTATGCACGCGTATCTCCTGAACATAAGATCAGAATTGTCAGGGCGTGGCAGGAAAAGGGGAATATCGTATCTATGACAGGCGACGGTGTTAATGATGCGCCAGCCCTGAAGCAGGCGGATATCGGTGTTGCTATGGGAATCACGGGCAGTGAAGTATCAAAGGATGCAGCCTCCATGGTTCTGACAGACGATAATTTTGCAACAATTGTTAAAGCGGTTGAGAATGGCCGGAATGTCTACCGGAATATTAAGAATTCCATTCAATTCCTGCTATCTGGGAACTTCGGAGCTATTCTGGCGGTGCTGTACGCATCCATTGCCGGTCTTCCGGTTCCTTTTGCACCGGTGCACCTGCTGTTCATCAACCTGCTGACAGACAGCCTGCCAGCAATTGCGCTGGGGCTGGAACCGCATTCAAAAGATGTGATGGATGAAAAGCCAAGGCCCATGAATGAGTCCATACTAACCAGGGATTTCCTGACTAAGATCGGAACAGAAGGCCTGTGTATAGGGATTACAACAATGATTGCTTTTCTAATCGGATACCGTACTGGCAACTCCGTACTGGCAAGCACGATGGCTTTTGGCACGCTATGTACTGCAAGACTTGTACATGGTTTTAACTGTAAGGCAGACCGACCGGTTGTATTTACAAAAAGGGTATTCAATAACATCTACCTGATTGGGGCTTTTTTGCTGGGGCTTGTATTAATCACTGGGGTTATGGTTATACCTGGCCTTCAAAATGTATTTAAAGTACAGTCACTGACCCTGGGACAGCTCTTTACCGTATATGGGCTGGCGGCACTTAATCTGCCGGTAATTCAGCTCATGAAGGCTGTCAAGGAGGCGGTAAGGAAGCGAAAGGCATGATGAGAAATTGCGCCGCTGCGGCCGAAAATAGGTATCGGTGGGAGCGGTTTACGGGAGTAAGCTGAAGAAAAGCAAAACGAAAGAAAACCGGGGCAGCCTGGACACATCATGCGAAGCATTTATGGCTTCTCACGATGGGGCAGGGCAACCCCGGTTCTATTTGATTATGTGTGTCTTTTTATTGTTTCTTTAAGGATATATTTTTTATCGCTGTAACGGTCTACGATGTAACTATTTGCCAGATGTTCCAGCTTGTCTGTCAGTGGGTCCAGTGTAAGATCTTCCCCGTATTTTCGTTTCAATGCCTTAGCGAGCAGATAATCGCAGACGTGAGGGTTCTTGGGGAGGAGGGGGCCGTGAAGGTAAGTCCCTATTACATTTTTGTAAACGACTCCTTCGTAACCGGATTTGCCGGTGTTGCCCAGACCATAGAAGACTTTGCCGAAGGGTGTGTGTTTTCCTATGTGGGTGCGGCCGCCATGGTTTTCAAATCCTACAACAGGGGTGTCGAAGAGTGGGCTGTTCAGGACGATGTTGCGGATTAGCCGTTCAGGTTCCCACTCTGTAGTGATGTCCAGAATGGACAGGCCTTCTATGTTTTTTTTGAGGGCCTTACCAACAGCCTTGCTGACACGCTCACCGAGGTGGTGGCCAAGGCGGTGCTTTCGCTGCTCATTGGCGTCTATCTGTGCTGCTTCTACCTACAGGCTGAACGCGAAAAAACCCCGGCTTTGCGCCCCCAGCGGGAAGGCGACCCGGTGGTGCTGGGGGTGATGCTGGGGCTGTATTGCGGGCTGTACCTGCTGTTCCTGGTGATTTCCTGCCGGGCGCTGCCGGAAATGCTTCGCCCCGGCGGCGCGCCGGAGCTGTACAGCGGCTATGCCCGGCAAGGGTTTTTCCAGCTATGTGCGGCGGCGGTGCTGAACCTGGCGGTTTTCCTGGGGGTACGGCGGCAGCGCTGCGCGGGAAGGGGCTTTACCCGCGGGGCGCAGACCCTGCTGGCGGCGCTGACCCTGTGCCTCATTGCCCTGGCGCTGACGAAAATGCTCCTCTATATCCGCCTGTACGGCCTGACGCTGCTGCGGCTGTATACCAGCTGCATGATGGTGGCGCTGGCGGTGCTGTTCCTGGCGCTGCTGGTTTCCCTGTACCGGCCCTTGCCCATGCTGCGGCTGGGAGCGGCGCTGGCGGCCTGCACCCTGGCGGTGGTGGGGCTGATGAACGCCGGGAGCCTGGTGGCGCAGGCCAATGTGGATCGTTACCTGGCCGGGGACTTGCAGGAAATGGACCTGACCCAGTATACGGACTTCCCGGACGCGGCGGCTCCGGCCCTGTGCCGCCTGCTGGCGCAGACAGAGGACCCCGCGCTGCGGGAGGAAGTCCTGACCCTGTTTGAAGACGCGCTGTCTACCCGGGAGCACCTTTCCTGGTGGTCGGACAGTCTCCAGCGCAGGCAGAGCGCGGCGCTGATGGCCCAGGCGGTGGAGGCGGCGGGGGAGTAATCCTCCGCCGTCAGTTTTCCAGGGCAATGGCCCGGGCCATATCGTTGAGCCGGTTCACGCAGGCTTCCACGGTGGATTGCCCCTGAACGCACTGGCTCAGCACCCGCAGCATATCCTCCCGCACGGAGGTGTGCCGGCTGGTTTCCAGCATGGGTGAGAAACCAAAGCCAAGGTTTGGTGCGACTTCCTGCTCGTACAGCGCCAGGAAGGGCTCGTACACCTGCCAGGCCGACAGATCGTTTTCGATGGCTTGCAGCTCCTGGAGTACCCATGCCATGCGCTGCTCCAGCTCAGAATGAGGGGATGCGGCGCTCTCGGTCAAAGCCTCCAGCTCCGACAGGGTGGCGCGGAGATCGTCGATTTGCGCCTGGTGGGAAGCATAGCGCCGGGGGGATTCACCGGGGCAGAGCAGCTGGGTGAAGGCGTCATGCTCCATGCGGTTGGAAATCAGGTCTTCCAGATACGCCCTGGCTTCGGCCTGCCGCGGGCTGCGGGGATTGACCACGTACACCTGGGCGCGCACGGGATAAAGGGCGTTTGCCTCCGGGGTGAGGCCCGGCGCGGGCACATAATGCTGGCCGTCGTTGCTGCCATTGAGGTAGTATTCCCTGACCGTAAAGGCGCTGGATTCCCCCTTGGGCAGGGTAACCTGCTGGATATCCCCGGCCACATCCCGCAGCAAGGACAGCGGCCCGGCAAAGGTTTCGCTGGAGAAGTCCACCCCTTCGCCCCGGCGCAGGCAATCGGATACATAGGCGTCAAAGAGATATTCCCCGTATTGCTCCGGGCCCCAGCCCTGGGGGTATACGCTGCTGGAAACCCAGGGCACGCCGGGGTTGGCGGGGTTGTCCGCCCAGGCCGCCGCGCCGGCAATCAGTTCCTCCACGGTGGATGGGGGCGTTACGCGCCCATCCAGGTCATCCCGCATGGACCAGCCCTGCACGATGGCGCCGCTCAGCACGGCGTAGATTTCCCCGTCCAGGGCCAGGGCCGCCCGCCAGGCGGGATACATCTGCGCGTATTCCCCGGCAATGATCTGCGCATGGGTGAGGGGCGCCAGGTAGCCCCGCTCCATGAGCCGCCGCACACCGCTGTCCAGGGGCAGGCCGAAGATGTCCGTGGTGTCATCCCCTGTCTGGATGGCGGTGAAAACCTCCTCGGCGCACAGGTGCTCCACCAGTACCGCGTTCACATACAGCTCCGGGTGCGCCTGGGAAAAGGTCAGGCTGTTGCTAGCGCGGAAGGAGGAACGGATGGTGAGCATCGCTTGCTCCGGCGCTTCCGTGATGTTATAGGCGTGCAGCTGGGCAGAGATGCCATCCACCACCAGGTACCAGTCCCCGCATACGGCCACCCCGTCCAGGGGAGTGGGCAGGGTCAGCGCCCGCACCTGGGATACCGTCCCGCCCCGCAGGGCATGGAGCATGCCTTCGTCCACCCAGTAGAGTGTGTCGCTGGAGGCGTCATAGGCCAGCCCGTCGGCGAACATGCTCACCTCCGCCACTTCCTGCGCAGCGGTGGGCTGTGCGGAAGAAAGGGACACGATGTGCTGGCCCCGGAAGGCGTACAGCAGCCCTTCGGGCCCCAGGGTCAGGCTGCTCAGACCGCTCAGCCCGGTGGCGGCAAGCGTTTCCGTTTCCGGATCAAAGGCATAGAGCATGCTTCCCTTGGCACTGCTGCCGTAGAGGAAAAATACCTGCCCCTGCGCGAAAACCGGCGAATCGGCAAACCACAGCTCCTGGGGTTTATCCTCCGTCAGGGTGTACAGGGGAAGGAGCTTCGGCCCTTGCAGGGTATAGATGCCGTTGCGGGAGGAATCCAGCACCAACAGCCCCTCCGCCGAGGGCATGAGCCAGGCGTTGACGAGGGTTTGCAGAGGCGTGACGGCCTGGGAAACGGGGTCGTAGCGGGCCAGAACGCGATGGATACCGTCCTCATGGGGCAGCATGCAGTAAAAGCCGTCCGCCTGGGCAACGATGCTTTGCCCGCCATAGGCAACCGTCACTGGGGCGGCATCGGAGGTTTCGGCCCAAACCATGTGAAAGGGCAGAAGCAGCAGGCAGCACAGCAGCGGAAGCAGACGCTTGCGAAACATGGGGACACCTCCCTTGGAGCGGTACAGGAAAGGCAAAAGACGGTATACACTTGCACGTTAAACGGTTGTATACATTGTAGCACAGATGAAATCCCTCCGTCAAACCGCTGGAAAACCCCTTGACAAGCGGCGGAAAGCGTGTATAATGATTTGGGTGTCAAGGGAAAAACCTTTACACCGGAAAAGGAGCGCATCATGGCCCAGGGCGAGCTGGAAAAGAAAATCGAGCTGAATTGGCTCAGCGCCTTTTATGGCGGGTTGCTCACCCCCAAGCAGCGGGACGTGATGCGCATGCACTGCGAAGAGGATCTCTCCCTGGGAGAAATCGCCCAGGAGGCGGGGATCAGCCGCCAGGCGGTGCATGACCTGCTCAGCCGTGCCGCCCATCAGCTCTTTGAGCTGGAGGGGAAGCTGGGCATGGCGGCGCGGTTCACCCGCATGCAGCGGGGACTGGAACAATGCCAGCAGGCGCTGGAGGAAAAGCGCTACGACGACGCCCGGGCGATGATCGCATCCCTGCGGGCGCTGGATCAGGAGGATAGCAATGGCCTTTGAGGGCTTGAGTGAAAAACTGCAGGGCGCGCTGAAAAAAATGACCGGGCGCGGCAAGCTCACGGAAGCCGCCGTGAAGGAGGGCATGCGGGAGGTCCGCATGGCACTGCTGGAGGCGGACGTGAACTACGCCGTGGCCAAGGATTTCATCAAGAAGGTCACCGAGCGCTGCGTGGGTCAGGAGATTCTTTCTTCCCTGACCCCGGCCCAGCAGGTCATCAAAATCGTCAATGAGGAAATGACCACGCTGATGGGCGGCAGCAACGCCAAGCTCACCTGGTCCAGCAGCGTGCCCACCATTTACATGCTCTGCGGCCTGCAGGGCGCCGGTAAAACCACCATGGCCGCCAAGCTGGCGGGCTACCTGACCAAGCAGGGCAAAAAACCCATGCTGGCCGCCTGCGACATCTACCGCCCCGCCGCCATCAAGCAGTTGCAGGTGGTGGGCGAGCAGGTGCACGTGCCCGTGTTTGAGAAGGGCACCCAGGACCCGGTGAAAACCGCCCTGGAGGCCATCGAGTATGCCCGGTACTACCAGCGGGACGTGCTCATCATCGATACCGCCGGCCGGCTGCACATTGACCTGGAGCTCATGGATGAGCTGGTGCGCATCCGCGACGCGGTGAAGCCCCAGGAGATCCTCCTGGTGGTGGACGCCATGACCGGTCAGGACGCGGTGAACGTGGCCCAGACCTTCAACGACAAGCTGGACATCCAGGGCGTGATCCTCACCAAGCTGGACGGCGACACCCGCGGCGGCGCCGCCCTGAGCGTGCGTGCGGTGACGGGCAAGCCCATCAAGTTCTCCGGCGTGGGCGAGAAGCTCAGCGATATCGAGCCCTTCCACCCGGACCGCATGGCCAGCCGCATCCTGGGCATGGGCGACGTGCTGACCCTCATCGACAAGGCCAGCGAAGCCTTTGACGAGAAGGACCTGGATAAGCTGGCCAACCGCTCCCGCAACGCGGAGCTGACCCTGGAGGACTTCCTGGAGCAAATGCAGTCCATGAAGAAAATGGGCGGCATCCGGGAGATGCTCAAGCTCCTCCCCGGCATGAGCGGCCACGCCGACCAGCTGGAGCAGGTGGACGACAACGCCCTGAAAAAGCCTGAGGCCATCATCCGCTCCATGACCCCCAAGGAGCGCCGCAATCCCAGCATCCTCAACGCCAGCCGCCGCAAGCGCATCGCCGCGGGCAGCGGCACCACCGTGCAGGACGTGAACCAGCTCATCAACCAGTTTGAGCAGGCCAAGAAGATGATGAAGTCCTTCATGGGCCGCAAGGGCAAGGCGCGCATGCGCATTCCCTTCCGGTAAGAACATCGCGTGGTATCCCGAAAAAACCGGGATTTCCATATACATTCCCGAAAAGCATACAAGGAGGAATTTCCCAATGTCCGTGAAAATCCGTCTGAAGAGAATGGGTATGAAGAAGAACCCCTTCTATCGTGTGGTCGTTGCCGATGTGCGCAGCCCTCGCGATGGCCGCTTCATTGAGGAGATCGGCTATTACAATCCCATGACCGCTCCCGCTGATATCAAGGTGGATGGCGAGCGCGCCAAGTACTGGCTCGGCGTTGGCGCTCAGCCCACCGATACCGTAAAGGTGCTGCTGAAGAAGACCGGCGTGATCGAGTGATGGCCGCTTCCTCTGCTGACAGAAAGGAGCAGCCATGCAAGAACTTGTGACCTTTGTAGCGAAGTCCTTGGTGGATCATCCGGATCAGGTGGTCGTCCATGAGACCGAAGGCCCAGAAGCCATTATCCTGGAGCTGAACGTGGCGCCGGAGGATATGGGCAAGGTCATCGGCAAGCAGGGACGCATTGCCAAGGCGATTCGCGCCGTGGTCAAGGCCGCCACCGCCAAGAACAGCAAGCCCGTTTTTGTGGAAATTCAGTAACTCTCCCTGGGAGGAGCCTGCCAGCGGCTTTCGAGCCGCTGCTTTTTTATGCCCTTTTTGAATATTGCAAAAAAAGGTTGACATTTTGCTAAAACATGCGTAAAATATTTATCCCTGTTTTCTTTTCGACAAGCGCATAGGAGGGCAACATGGCGTACATGGAAGCGGAAGGCCTTACCCGGTATTTCCTTCGCAGAAAAAAGGTACGGGAGGCGGGACCTCGCCGCTGGCTCGCCCGGGAACGGGAAACGGTGAAGGCCCTGGATCACGTCAGCTTTCAGGTGGAGGCCGGGGAGCTGGTGGGGCTCATCGGCCCCAACGGCGCGGGCAAGTCCACCACGGTGAAGCTGCTCACGGGCATCCTCACGCCCACGGAGGGCGCCTGCCGGGTGGCGGGACGGGTACCCTGGCAGGAGCGGAAGCAGCATGTCCGGGAGCTAGGGGTGGTGTTTGGCCAGCGTACCCAGCTGTGGTGGGATGTGCCCATCGCCGATTCCTTCGATTTGCTGCGGGAA
>OLSM01002796.1_pt1 | contig 10625 bp, 18 predicted proteins | sample 1672721 | NCBI WGS metagenome assembly OLSM01 (sample SAMEA3136717, study PRJEB25190) | human gut metagenome | reverse complement strand
CTTATACACGCAAACTGTAATTTTATCCCTTGACAAACCCATAGCCGACTGCTTTCTTTTTCGTCCTCGGAAAAGCCGCAAAAGCGCAGGAAACGCAGTCATACCAACGCTTCTAATGCATCGGTCATACGGACTTCAACACCTCCGGCACAAACGGCCCACGTTCGCTTTCACGCATGAAAGCGGGTACACACTCGGCTTTCGGAGAAAAATCGCACACAGTGGCTCACAGGGCGAAGCAGGACGTTTCGGATGGGGGTGGTATCACTACCCTCGGACCGTTCCACACGTTTCAGAAACCCTGCGCGGCCAGGTATCAGAACGGCGTATTTTGCCGCTTTTGGGCCTTGGCCGGGTGTACTCCAGAAGAACACAGAAAGCCTGCGGAACAGCGATGCGCTTATGCGCGTCGCTGTTCCGCAGGCGTCGCGGCCCCGCTGGGCTGCGCTGCTCTGTTTGCAACTTGGTGATGTTGCTGTTCTTTCACTCTGTGCGCAGTACTTTCTGAACGTGCGAGGTAGGGGTGGTATCACTACCCTCGGCGCGCTTTGCGTGCTGCTGAAACGCCGGACGGCCGCTTGTCAAAAGGGCTCATTTGCCGCTTTCTGAGGTTGCCGAGCAGCACTCCCTGCGCGGTCACTTTTTCTGCTAATATGCAGATATCCCTGTCGGCAATTTTAGTAGCAAACACTTTTGCGTTATGGTACGATAATTCCCAAATCCGGATCTTTCGGAGATGAGGGTGAGCCAGAATGACAGAAAAGGAAAAAATGCTGAAGCAAATGCTTCATGACGCGAATGATCTAAAGAGTTATCAGATGATCTGGCTCGGACAAAGGATCTTTGTTATGACTACAGCCAGCTTCGCCCATCTAAAGAGCTTTTTGCATTGTGATGAGATTTGTCAAGGGTAAATTACACCAGTAATTTTTTGAAATCATTTGTTTTAGAAATTCAAGGGATATATTTTATTCCCCACTGCATAATGGCATAAAATACCGGCAACAAATCTTGCCCTTTCTCGGTGAGGGAGTACTCCACTCGCAGAGGCATTTCATTATATTGGATACGCTGCACCAACTCGTCCGCTTCTAATTCTTTCAGTGCGTTGGTCAGAGCTGTGTTGGTGATGGGTTTGAGAACTTTTTTCAGTTCCCCAAACCGCATGGGACACTTGATGCATAGTTCATAGAGAATTTGGAGTTTCCATTTGCCCTGCAGCATTTGAACCACCGGCGTGACCGGGCAGTTTCCCTCGCCGGTTAGAATGACACTGCCAACCTTTTCTTTGAATTCTTCATAAGTCATAATTGGATCTTTCCTCGTCTTTTGCAGTATATTTTTTGATACCAGGTACAAATAATTTGCGTACTTGAACAAAAATTGCTATCAGATATAATAAATATATCACTGGTTGGCCATACAGTCAACGACTGAAATCTCTTAGAAAGGTCTGAATTTTATGAAAGAACTGAACATTATGGAGGCTACTGTTCTGACCTCCCCCAATCCGCTGACACTGATCTGCTCTAAAAAGGAGGATGGTTCTACGAACCTGGCTCCCATTTGCTTTGTGTCCTACCTCTCCTTCAATCCGCCTATGGTGGGCTTCGCCACTGGCAAACAGTCCCACACCGGCAAGCGTGTGCGTGAGAACGGCAAAGTCATTGTCACTGTTCCCGGTGAGAGTCTGGCAGGCGCAGTAATGGCCTGCGGAGCATCTACCGGTGCCGAGACCGACAAGGTGGCCGCCAACAACATCGAGATGATGGCTGTGGAGGGCAGCGACATCCAGATTCCGGTGGATACTCGTCTGGCAATGGTGGCCACCCTGCAGCAGTCGGTGGAGGTGGGCGACCATATCCTGCACATCTGTCAGGTGGACAAGTTCCTGGGCGATGAGGACAAGAAGGGCCTGTATGCCTGGAACGGCTTCGGGAAAGTTGCACCTGCGGCAGAAGGCTAAATCTTAAAACGGTAAGGAGGCGTCAGCGGTGGCTGTCTGTATTAAAGACTGTATTCAGAACATGAATCTGGTGATTGGCTGTACGATTGGTTGCAGCTACTGCTACGCCAGAAACAATGTTCGTCGGTTTCACATGATCGACGACTTTGAAAAGCCGGAGTTTTTTCCCAATAAGCTGCGGCTGATGGAGAAAAAGCGCCCACAGAATTTTCTGCTCACCGGCATGAGTGATTTTGCCCACTGGAATCCGGAATGGCGGAATCAGATATTTTCTAAAATGGCTGAAAACCCACAGCATCAGTATCTGTTTTTGACCAAGCGACCGGAGGATATTGTGTTTTCCACTACCCTGGAGAATGCTTGGTTTGGTGTAACTGTTACCTCCAGCAAGGAAAAGGACCGCATCCAGGCTTTACGGGAGCATATCCATGGCGGACACTATCATGTGACCTTTGAACCTATGTTTGATGATGTTGGCATGGTAGATCTTACCGGCATCGAATGGATCGTCATCGGTACTGAGACCGGACGCAGGAAGGGTAAAACCGTATCCGAACCGGAGTGGGTACGGAATTTGGCCGATCAGGCTCACGCACTGGGCATCCCTGTATTCATGAAGGAAGATCTACTTCCTATCATGGGAGAGGCACAAATGGTACAGGAATTTCCCCCGGCCTTTTACCGGGTATTGGAGGAACAGAAGACATGGCAGAAGTGAAAGAGAGCAGCATTCTGATTCAGGATGTCGAAACCAAAAATATTATGACAAAATCCACCCTGCCGGTGGGAGGCTATTCCGTCAATCCTTATGTGGGCTGTACCCATGGCTGCAAATACTGCTACGCCTCGTTTATGAAGAGATTTACCGGGCACACCGAACCGTGGGGTACATTCCTGGATGTGAAACATTGGCCGGCAATCAAAAATCCGCAAAAGTACAAAGGGCAGCGCGTAGTCATCGGTTCAGTGACCGATGGCTATCTGCCCCAGGAGGCTCAGTTTCAGAACACCCGAAAACTTCTTGAGCAGCTCCGGGGCAGCGAGGCAGAAATTCTCATCTGTACCAAGTCAGACTTGGTAATCCGTGACATCGACCTCCTGAAAGAACTGGGAAAGGTCACGGTTTCCTGGTCGATCAATACGCTGGACGAGGATTTCAAAAACGATATGGACAATGCCGTCAGCATTAAGCGACGGCTGGATGCCATGAAGCAGGTTTATGACGCAGGTATCCGCACCGTATGCTTTATTGCTCCGGTTTTTCCCGGTATCACGGATTTTGAGGCTATCTTCCATCAGGTCAGAAATCAGTGCGACCTGGTGTGGCTGGAAAATCTAAACCTGCGAGGCGGATTCAAAAAAGACATCCTTGACTATATACGTAAAAAACATCCTGACTTGGTTCCGCTGTACGACGCTATCTACAACAAGAGAGACAGAAGCTACTTCCGTGGTCTGGAAGAACAGGCGGAGCACCTTGCAAGAGAATGCGGTTGTCCCTTTGTGGACAACGAACTCCCCTACGGCCGGGCAGAGCCGGGGCATCCGGTCATCGTGGATTACTTTTATCACGAGGAAGTGCGCGGCTCGGAGAACACCGGCCTCAGGAATCGGTGAACCCCCTTGGCGCAAAGTGAACCCCCTAACGACAAAGGGGGTTCATTTGTATCACAATTAGGGTTATTTGCCATATCCGGCTGGTACACGCCAATGCAGATGTTTTCGCCAGCTTGCCGTTCCCGGTTGAACTCCACAAAGCAGATGAGCTCCTCTGGATGTCCCTCTCTGGAAAGGTACAGGTTGATGCCCGGGTAGTCCTCCTGGGAGTAAGCCACCGCCGTCAAGCGGCTGCCATCCGGCAAGGTGAGCTTCACATGGGGCGGAGTGTTTTTCATGCCCGGTGCGCCTCCTTTCCCCGGAGCACGGCCATCACCCGCAGGTGGTACACGGTATTCTGGGTCTCAAAGGTGACTTCCGTGGAGGATAGCTGGTCCACCCACAGGACGGGCGTGGTTTGCCGGCAGCCATTCGCCTCTCGAATCACGGCGGGCTTTCCCCGGCGGATGGGCTGTAAGGGTATCCCGGCAATGGTCATTTCACGTTTTCGCATAGCTTTTCCTTTCTGCCCCACGGCAAAAGGGCGGAGCCGTTTCAGCTCCGCCGCACGTTTGCCAAGGGTATGGTTTCTTTCTATGAAAACGGGGCAGCCAACGGCTCCCCGGAAAGAAAGTTGGGGGAGCCGTAAAGCTCCTGTATATATGAAAAAAGCACCCGAAGAAAACCTTCGAGTGCTTTTGTGGCAAAGCCCAGTGGGGGAGAGGAGCCCTGCTCCCACCTCCTTGTTCCTGTGCCTCTATGACAGAGGCAGAAGACATAAAAAAGCGCCGGAAAGCAAAGGCTCTCTGACGCTGCGTTACGAGATACTATCATTGCTCTGGGCAATGGGGACACTTTACATAAATACTATACCATGCCCTCCATGGGAATGCAAGCAAAATCGAAAAGGAAGGGTATGTGCATCCAGCCGGTACCAACGGACGGCAGGGAACGTGCAGTATCCCCTGGGCCACGGCAGCAGCGAACTGCTCCAGGACCCGGTGATCACGGACATCGCTCAGGCCCACGGCAAAAGCGCCGCCCAGGTGGTGCTGCGCTGGCACATCCAGATGGGATTTTGCCCGGTGCCGGGCAGCAAGTCTCCCGCCCACATCCAGGAGAACGGGGAGATTTTCGACTTTGCCCTGACTCCAGAGGAGATGGAGCGCATGGCCGGCATCAACCGGCATACCCCTTTCTACCAGGTGACCCCGGAGTCCCTCCAGCGCCTGGCCACCACCAAGTGCAATTTTGAAGAGTAACGAAAGGAGCGCGTCTATGGACCAGCTGTTGACTGTCTCCCAGAAATTCTGGGAGGCAATGGAACACGCCGATGAGGCAGGCATGCGCGTCTGCGCGGATGCCAACTGCAATTTTGTCCACATTGGCATCATCTGCAAATTGGACAAGGAGATCGAATTCTACACCAGCGGGGCCTTTCAGCCCACGGACATCACCTTCCACAGCCAAAAGGCAGAGGTGTTCGGGGATACCGGCATTGTGCTCACCGACTGCGATTACAGCCTGCTGCTGGACGGCAAGGAGACCACCCACCACTTTATGGTGACAGAGGTCTACGCCCAGCAGGCGGGCTGCTGGAAGCTGTGCACCTTTTCCTTTACCGCGCTGGTGTATTGAGGTGGAGTACAAGAACTTCTTTTTCCGTTTTCCTTGTTTCCGGACGTGCTGCGGCGGCTGCTGCAGCACGCCTTTCCTGTTTAAAGCCACAGGTTATGACAGAGTAAAAAACGGAGACTTCTGTTTTCCCTTGGGAAGGGGTAGAATACAGGCAGAAACCACAGAAAGGGTGTTTGAGCATGGACTATGTAACTTTAAATAACGGCGTGCAGATGCCCCAGCTGGGCTACGGCGTCTATCAAGTAAAAAACGAGGAGTGCGAACGCTGCGTGCTGGACGCCATCAGCGTGGGGTACCGGGCCATTGACACAGCCCAGTCCTACGGCAACGAGGAGGCGGTGGGCAGCGCCATCGCCAAGTGCGGCGTACCCCGGGACCAGCTGTTCCTCACCACCAAGGTGTGGATCTCCAACGAGGGCTATGAGAAGGCCAAGGCCTCCATTGACAAGTCCCTGAAGAACCTGCGGACCGACTACATCGACCTGCTGCTGATTCACCAGCCCTTCGGCGACTACTACGGCACCTACCGGGCCATGGAGGAGGCCTATAAGGCCGGAAAACTGCGGGCCATTGGGGTGTCCAACTTCTACCCGGACAGGCTCATCGACTTGTGCCAGTTTGTGGAAGTGACCCCCGCCGTGAACCAGGTGGAAACCCACGTGTTCCAGCAGCAGAAGGCGGCCCATGAGTACATGGAGAAGTACCATGTGCAGCACGAGAGCTGGGGTCCCTTCGCCGAGGGGAGAAAGGATTTCTTCACCAACCCCACTTTGGTGGAGATTGGTGAGAAGTACGGCAAATCCTCCGCCCAGGTGGCCCTGCGGTTTTTGCTGCAAAGCGACGTGGTGGTCATCCCCAAGTCCACCCACAAGGAGCGCATGGAGCAGAACATCAACGTGTTCGACTTCACCCTGAGCAGCGAGGACATGGCGGCCATCCGCAAGCTGGACGAGGGGGAGAGCTTGTTCTTCTCCCACTACGACCCAGCCACGGTGGAAATGCTCACCAACATGGGCAAAACCAGGATTGTATAAAGAAACCATACCGGAGAAAAGCAGGGCATGCCCCTGCTTTTCTCCTTTGGAAAGGAAGTGTTCACCATGAGGCTTTTGCGGTTGGGGCCGGTGCTGGCGCTGCTGGTGCTGATGCTGTGCTTAGCGGGATGCCGGACGGCGGAGCAAGCGGCTCCCTCCCAGCTGGAAAGCGCAGTCTCTTCAGCAGTGGAGACACCGGCGCCCTCACCTGCTCCCGTACCGGAACCAGCAGGCCAGGCTGAAAAATCCCAGGAGAGTTCTCTCCAAACGGGCATTATCCCCCAGCAGGTGCTGGAGGGGGAGACCGGGGAAATCCATTACAGCTATTACCTGCCGGAAGGCTATGGCCCCAGCGGGAACTATCCCCTGGTGATGGCCATGCCCGGCTAAAGGAGGGCGAAACCATGTACCTTAAGCGCTTACGACGAAAGCGTGCCGGCGCCTTCCGTGTGAACGTATAAAAGAGCACTCTGCTGCACGCTTGAATGCATTTTCGTTGGGAAGGCAGCTCCTCTAGTAACATCAAAAACCAAAAAAGACAGCCAGCCTCATGGGAGAAATCCTGTGGGGCTGGCTGTCTTTATGAAAGTTTCTGTAGGAGTTCCGAAGGAGTGAGGCGTGGGATATCAAACTCTTCGAAATCCTTTTTGTTGCGCGTAACGATACAATCGCAACGGATGGATTTCGCGCAGGTCGCAACAAGGCGGTCTTCAAAATCCTTTGCCTTTCTCTGGTATGCGGTCAGAACATCATTGTTGGTAACGCTGCACACTTTTACGATCTCCAGCATCTTCCCAACCGCCTGATAGGCGAGTTCGGTGCTGTGGGTGTATTTTCTGACCAGATAGTAAATGTCGGTCACAGAGGAAGCGGATACAAAACCCTCCAGCCGGTGTTCCTCACAAAGGCTTAAGACCTTGTAGGAATCTTCAACGAAAGGCTGCCGTTCCAGCAGGACGTCAAGGATGATGTTGGTATCACACAGGACCTTCATATTTTGACAGCCGCTCCTCCCGTAAAGAATCCATGTCAATGTCTGAAGGAACATTTTTCAGCATTCCGCGGAGGGAATCCACAGCGGAAACCTGGGGATTGATTACCTTGGCGATGGTTTTGCCATTGCGGGTAATGAAAATATCCTCTTTTGTAAGCATATCCAGGTATTTGCCAAAATTGGTTTTAAATTCAGTTGCAGTCACGATCATAAACGACTCCTCCTTTCTTTTGGGGTCATTTTAATTATATGCGATTTGGATGGGGAAATCAATGCAAATCGAACGAAATTCTAAAATATTTAAAAAATATCGCACGAAATATAAAGGAGAGGTGATGAGATTGCCAAGAAAACCACAGCGCCCGTGCCGTTACCCGGGCTGTGGCCGGCTCTCCGATGAACCTTACTGTGAGGAACACCGGAAGGCTGTGCGGGTTGAGTACAACCGGTACCTGCGGCCTGCTGACAGTAACAAGAAGTATGGCAGGGCTTGGAAACGAATCCGCGACCGCTATGCTGCGGCGCATCCTTTGTGTGAGCTGTGCCTGAAGGAAGGTCGGCTGACTCCTGTGGAGGAAGTCCATCACATTGTCCCCCTTTCGCAGGGCGGGACGCATCGGAATGATAATCTGATGAGGACTTAAATTCCCACTGCACTCGCAGCGATCACATAGAGTATTGCGATGAGAATTCCAGCCATCACCGCTCCTGACGGCAGTGGAAGGCTTGTGACAGAAGAAAGCTTTTCACCAATCCAGACGGGGAAAATTTTTAATCCGATCCGTCCAAACAGAAAGTCCGGCGCCTGAAGCAAGGTGAGAAAAATACTGACAAGGCAGATATTTGTCGCAATGGCAGCTCCGTTGCTGCGCAGAAGAGTAGCGATGGCTACCAAAACTGCAACAGACGCTATAAACAGTAACCATGCTGTGACCAAGGCTCCTGCAAAGCCTGCCGGTTGGAACACTCCATGAGGGTCGAATCCCAGGAAAATGGTACCAGAAATGAGAACCACAGGGATAAAAACGGCAAACATGGCTGTGACAGCAACGGCACAGGTTACAAATTTTTTCTGAAAACATGCTCCCTGCGTTAGCCTTTGGAAATGTAGTTTTTCATGGTCCACATTTCCAGATTTCAATACGATGCCTCCAGAAAAGACAGCCTTTAAAAAGTGGCTGTGTGTAAAAAGACCAGGGACAGATTTCCCTGGCCTTAGCTTGTCGTTCTATGAAAATGGCGTCGCTGCGCTGTCAGCGGGGGAACACTGTCCCCAGGGATGCAACCTGCCGGCGCAGGGCCGGGACATCCCCGGTGAACAGGAAGCCCTGTATGCCTACGGCCTCCGCGCCCCGGATGTTTGCCGGCATATCGTCTATGAAGAGGCACTCCTGGGGGGAGAGCCGGAACTTCTCCAACGCAAGATGATATATCTCCGGCGAGGGTTTGACACAGCGGTAAAACGCAGAGACGATACAGCCGTCAAACAGGGAGCTGCCCGGCACACGGGGCCAATAGGCAGGCTGCCGCAGGCTGGCGTTGGAGAGCAGGTACAGCCGCAGCCCGGCATCTTTGCAGTCCTGCAGAAAATCGGCCATACCGGGTATGGGCAGGATTGGCTCGTCCCAGTGGAAAATCAGGTTGTGGGCGACGGCGTGGAGCCTTTCCGGCAGCCGGGGCAGAACCTGGCTTTCCAGCCCGGCCTCGTCCAGCTCGCCCCAATCCATCTTGGGCCACAAGGGAGAGTCGAAGATTTCTTGCCGCAGCAAACCCCGGTCTTGGGGGTCGTGGACCTAGCACCGGTCCAGGAATGTCTCGGGTTCGTAGCGAAGCAGGACATTGCCCATGTCACAGAGAATCGTCGTAAGCATAGCGGGCGGTCTCCTTTCTCGAAGGTCGTATGGGATGCGTGAAGAGAATCGCGAAAACTCTGTACGCCTAGTATACCGCACTTTCGAAAAGAGGGAAAGATTTTTCTATACTGCGCCCCGCAGCGTATCCCCAGCCGGGTAGAGAGCAAGGTCCGGTTTACGGCGCAGTCCAGCGGGCTTTTTCGGGGAGGAGTGGCCGGCGGTGCCAGGCAGGTGGGGATAGCGCGGCACGGCTTTTTTCGGCCTGGTAAGAAGCTCCGTCATGCCCCACATACCCCTCCGGGGGGGAAAGCGCCATTGGCAATGGAAGGAATCTGTCTTGACAATCAGGCGGATGTGTCAGGCTTTTTGACAATCGCCGGGTTTTGTAAGGACACAATGGGAAAATTGCGAATGGCGCAAACACGCCCGCTCTGGTATAACCATAGGCAGAGAGGCAAAGAAAGCCATGGAAAGGAGCGTGGAACAGGATGACACTAAACCAAGATATTTTCGCGGTAAAGCTCTATGAGATGGAGAAGCAGTACGGCCGGCTGCAAAGCAGGCTGCGCATCTGCGGGCGGGAAAACCGGGAAAAGCTCCAGGCAGAGCTGGAACATGCCAAGGAGGAATACGAGGAAAACTCCTTGCTTCTCAAACAGAGCATCCAGGGCAGCCGCTCCCCCGCGGTGGCGGAACTGGCCCAGGTGCAGTGGGAATACATGCACAAGGTGGAGGACTTGCTCAAGGAGAAACTGGGGCAGTTCTTCCACTGCGAGGCAACCAGCAAAGAGGAGGACCAGGCGGAGGCGGCCTCCCTGTACGCGGAGTACGCCATGGATTTCGCCACGCAAGCCATGCAGTACGCGCTGATTGTGGCCCTCACCGCCATGGACCTGCAACGGAACGCGGAAGAAAAGAAGGAGGAACAAACCCCATGAAGGAAACAAAGAAATGGGCCGCCGCCCTGCTGGCGGGTGCAGCCGCTGTAGGCGCCGCTGCCGCCGGGCTGGCCTTTTGGAAACGGAAGAAACACAACGCCCTCCCCGCGGGAGAGAAAGAGGAACCGCAAGCCCTGCCCCTGGAAGAGCAGGGGGAGGAAGCCCCCGACGGGGAGGCCCCTGGTGAGGCGGCGCCCCCAGAGGAGACAGAGCCTGCGGCGGACACCGAAACCAACGAAGCAGAGGAGGCCAGCCATGATGAATGAAGTAAAACGCCCCAAGAAACCGCTGATCTTTTATTATGTCATCGCCATGGTGATTTTGTTGGCCATCAACCTGTTCACCGTGCCCTGGCTGGCCCAGCGGCAGGTGCAGCAGGTAGACTACGGCACCTTCCTCCAGATGGCCGAGGACAAGGACCTGGGCCTGGTGGAGGTGCAGGAGACAGAGAACCAGATTGTCTTTACCAACAAGGATGAGACCGCCATCTTTAAAACCGGCATGATGCCCGACCCCGACCTGACCCAGCGCCTGGACGACTCGGGGGCCCAGTTCTCCGGGGAGATTCTCCAGCAGGCCAACCCCATCATCGCCTTTTTAGTCAGC
>OLSM01002793.1_pt1 | contig 10631 bp, 7 predicted proteins | sample 1672721 | NCBI WGS metagenome assembly OLSM01 (sample SAMEA3136717, study PRJEB25190) | human gut metagenome | reverse complement strand
AACGTTGCGCCGCTTTGCTTAGGCGGGGGGATCGGTGACCGGGGTTTCAATTTTCACCAGGCCGTGCTCCAACAGGGCTTGTACCAAAAGTTCGTAGCAGTTGGCCTTTAAATGGATGCTGTCGCCGGTGTATTCCGCATTGAGGGCGCCGGACTCGTCGTCCACGGCGTAGTTTAAATCCAGATAGAAGACCTTTTCGTTGTCGGCCATCTGCTGGATCATGGCGTTTCGGGCGTTGATATTGGCGTTGGTAAAGAGATCGTCGGACGCGGATTTGGCCGCGCTCACGTGGAGGATGCTCAGCAGCACGATGGGGGTATCGGGCTGAAGCTCCTGAATCCGGGCCACCACCTGGGCGTATTTCGAGCTGAAGCTGTTGGCTGGGTAGCCGATCTCATTGATGCCCAGCATAATATAGATTTTCCCAAAGGCGCGCTGCTGTAGGGCGGCCTCCACGGTGATTTTACCGGCGTCGGTGGAGACAATGTCCTTCTCAAACAGCTTAAACACCGACAGGCCTTCGCTGCAGTAATAGGTGGCGTTTTTCAGGGAGGAGTAGTCCCGCATACCCACCATCCGGCTGTCCCCCAAGAAGAGGACGTCGTCGTAATAGCTCTGCTCCACAGTCTTAAACTCGTAGGTGGTGGGTTGGGGCGCGGGCGCGGGAGGGCCGATAAAGTCGTCCGGAGAGGAGGTCTCCGGGGGGGCCTCAGGCTCGGGCGGCGCTTCCGTTTCCGCGGCGGCGGCGGTCCAGGGATAGACCCCGTCGTGGAGGCCCTCCATCACCAGGGAGAGCACGGGTTCCGACCAGGGCTTTAAGGCGTAGCGGGAATAGGCGCCGTTGCGGAAGATGGCGCCCACGATGGCGAAAAACAGGCTGGCGGTGACCAGCATGAGCCAGAGGGAGGGCCCTCGATTTCGTTTGTGCCGACGGGGTTCCATGGAGGACCTCCTTTTTCTCAACGTGTTTAAAAACTAAAATACAGGAAGGGATTTTTCCCGCCCACTGCGATGAAATAGACGGAGACCCAAAAGAGCGCGAAGAGAAGCAGGCGGCAGGGAAGCTTGTCCCGGTGCGCTTCAAACCAGGTCTTGAAAAAGGGCAGGCAGAAGAAAATGCCGGCCAGGAGGAAGGGGAGGTACCGGATCATATACCGGGAGAAGAGCCCCTTGGGGACGACGCCAACCCCGCCGAAGAAGGGGAAGAGGCGGGAGAAATACAGGCCCACGTCCCCCAAGCTGCCGCAGGCGAAGATCACCCAGGTCAGGGGCATTACCACCACCAGATAGATGTGGGAGAGTGCCGGATGTTCCTGAAGCCAGGCGCCCAGCCACAGCTTTTCCACAGCGACGAAGGCGAAGAGCACCAGCCCCCACAGGAGAAAATTCAGCCCCGAGCCGTGCCAGATACCGGTGAGCACCCAGACGATCAGCAGGTTGCGGATGGTGAGCTTGGTTTCGCCCCGGCTGCCGCCCAAGGGGATGTACACATAGTCCCGGAACCAGGTTCCCAGGGTGATATGCCACCGCCGCCAAAACTCGGAAACGGAGCGGGAGAGATAGGGCAGGTTGAAGTTCTGGGGAAAATGGAAGCCCAGCATCTGACCCAGGCCCACGGCCATCATGGAATAACCGTGGAAATCGAAGTAGAGCTGAAGGGAGTAGCCGATGGCCCCCATCCAGGCAAGCCAGGTGGGCAGATTCTCAAAGCCGATGGTTTGCAGGGAGGTCCACATGGTGGCAAGCCGGTCCGCCAGCAGCACCTTGTACCCCAGGCCCACCAGGAAGAGGGAGAGCCCCCGGTCCCGGTCCTGCCGGCGGAGAGGCCGTTCCAGCAGTTCGCTTTTCTGGTCGGGATACCGGATGATGGGCCCCATGGCCAGTCGGGGGAACAGGGTGAGATAGGTGGCGGTGGTGAGGAGTGATTCCGAGGGTTCCACCCCGCCCCGGTACACGTCAAAGACGTAGGAGAGAATTTGAAAGGTATAAAAGCTGATCCCCAAAGGCAGGCCGGGGGCCCCCTTTACCAGGAAACCGATATATTTGAATACTAGAAGTATACCCAAGTTGTACGCCAGCAACGCAACAAAGAGCTGCTTTTTTCGATCACTGGCAATTTCGGGCTTTCCCATGTACAGCACGCCGTAGTGGTTGACAACCACGGATAACACCAGCAGGAGGAGGGTATAAAGCGGCCCCCCAAAGGAGTAGAACACCAAGCTGCCCGCCACCAAAATCCAATTCCGCTTGGTCTTGGGACAGAGCAGATAGCAGACAAAGAAAATAGGGAAAAAGCGGAATAGAAAGGTGAGATCGCTGAATAACATTGCCGCTTAGATCCGCTCCTGGCCGCGGGGGGCGTTGGCCTCTCACACCGGCGGAGGGGATATCTCCTTTCTGGGGTAATTTGGCGGGGGAGAAATGATAGGGAAACACCCGGCCGCGCAGGAATACGCGGACCGGGCTTCTTGCTCGTTTATTATAGCGAGGAAGTACGGCGGAAACAACTACAATTCGACAACAAAGTATAACAAAAAAGTCAATCTTTTCCCAAGGGGAGCCCGGGGCTAAGCGAGGCCTTCTCCACCCGACCAAGCCGCAGCGGCCAGCAGGTGGGAACCGGGGGGATCAGTCTGCCTCGCCGCCGCCGAATTCGGAGAGGACCAGGTCCTTGTTGTGATCGGTGACCCACTTGATGGACCAGGAAGAGGAGAACAAAAGCAGCTTGTTTCCCCGGTAGTCCTCCACCATGCGGGTATCGTTGCCCAGGACCAGGTCGTGCTCGCTGAGTTCGGCGGGGCTGACGATCCAGCGGAGGAACTGATAGGGTAATCCTTCCCGATGAATCTCCACATTATACTCGCTGCGCAGACGGTATTCCAGCACGTCAAACTGCAAGGTGCCCACCACGCCCACGATCACTTCCTCCATGCCGCTGTAGGGGAGCCGGAAGATTTGGATGGCGCCCTCTTGGGCGATCTGCTCGGCGCCTTTTAGAAACTGCTTCCGCTTCATGGTATCCACCGGGCGGACCCGGGCGAAGTGCTCGGGGGAGAAGGTGGGGATGGGGTCAAACCGAAACTGCTTCCCCGGGGCGCACAGGGTGTCGCCGATGGAGAAGATGCCCGGGTCGAACACGCCGATGATATCCCCGGCGTAGGCCTCGTCGATGATTTCCCGCTCGGCGGCCATGATCTGCTGGGGCTGGGAGAGCCGGAGCTTTTTGCCCCCCTGCACGTGGTAGACCTCCTTGTCCTTGTCAAACCGGCCGGAGCAGATGCGCATAAAGGCCACCCGGTCCCGGTGGGCCTTATTCATGTTGGCCTGAATTTTGAAGACAAAGGCGGAGAAGGCGTCGTCCATGGAGTCGATCTCCCCCGCGTCGGCGTGACGGGGCAGGGGGGGCGTGGTCATCTGGAGAAAATGTTCCAAGAAGGGCTCAACGCCAAAGTTTGTGAGGGCGGAGCCGAAAAACACGGGGGAGAGCTTGCCGTGGCGTATGCGGTCCAGGTCAAATTCCCCGCCCGCGCCGTCCAGAAGGTCCACCTCGTCCTTGAGCTGGCGTTGCAGCTTGTCGCCGATGAGCGCCCCCAGGGAGGGATCGTCCAGCCCGATCTGGGTGGCGGTGGCGGCTTTGGCCCCGCCATGACTGGTGAAGTGGAGAATCTGCCCCTCCCGGCGCTGGTAGACCCCCTTGAACTCCTTGCCGCAGCCGATGGGCCAGTTGACGGGGTAGGTGTCGATGCCCAGCTCCTTTTCGATTTCCTCGCACAGCTCGAAGGGGTCCCGGGCCTCCCGGTCCATCTTATTAATAAAGGTAAAGATGGGGATATCCCGCAGCACGCAGACCTTGAACAGCTTGCGGGTTTGGGCCTCCACGCCTTTGGCCGCGTCAATGACCATCACCGCCGAGTCGGCGGCCATGAGGGTGCGGTAGGTGTCCTCGGAGAAATCCTGGTGGCCCGGGGTGTCCAGGATGTTGATGCAGTATCCGTCGTACTGGAACTGGAGCACGGAGCTTGTCACCGAGATGCCTCTCTGCTTCTCGATCTCCATCCAGTCGGAGACGGCGGCGCGGCTGTTTTTTTTGCCCTTGACCGCGCCGGCCTGGGCGATGGCGCCCCCGTACAGGAGAAATTTTTCCGTGAGGGTGGTTTTGCCCGCGTCGGGGTGGGAGATGATGGCGAAGGTGCGGCGGCGTTTGATTTCAGCTTCATATTTGGACAAAGGATTCTCCTCCTCAGTTGGTATCACTACTATTTTTTGCAATTTTTCATGTTATCATGCCAGAATCAAAAGCGCAAGGGATTTTCCTTGCCCGGTGGCGGAAAATCTCAAATTGCAGGAGGGAGCGGGCGTGACTTGGAGAAAATCAAAGGGGGTCGGGGGAAGAGGATATACTGTTGCGCAGGGAAAACAGGTTGTAGAGCAGCCCGATGAGGAGGACCAGGGAGACGCCCATGAGCAGCGTCGCGGCCAGAGGAATGCGTGCCCAGGGCAGGGGCAGGGCGGTGCAGGGGGCCAGAAGGCCGTTGATGGGACGGAAAATCCGGAGATTCTTCCCCTGGGCGCAGCCCAGGTCATCGGCCAGGTCCGCCAGGTTGGTGAGCAGCTGAAAATGGAAGTACAGGGACACCACCGCAACCAGGATGCTGACAAGTTCCGGCAGGGAGACATCCACGAGGGCGAGAAGCCAGGAAACACCCTCGCACCACCCCAGCAGGACGGCCAGAGGGGGGAGCAGACGGGCGTCGTGCTGCCACTGGGCCAAGACCGGCAGAGCCTTATAAAAGAGAAGCATGCCCACCCAGTTGGGGAGGATCTCCAGCGTCCCCAGATTGATGTTCAGCAGGAAAAAGACGTAGCCCCAGGCGAATCGGCTGAGGCAGGCCCTTAAGTCTTCACGATTCTGTCTCATGGGGGACCTCCTCTAAATACAGGGTCTCTTTGAGCTGGCCGTTCCAGTAGATTTGGGCATGAAACCCCTTGCAGCGGTCTATGGGGAAAAGGTTTGACGAGGACCAGCCTGCGCTGCCGCCCGTCAAGACCAAGGAGTTGTTCTGGTCCAGAAGGTCCACGCCATAGCTTGTTTTTTCGGAGTTATCGGACATGCCTTCTGGAAGCATCCGGTTGGTTAAATCCTCGGGAGCCGGGTCCTTGCGGCTGCCGGAGTCGGGGGCGACGCTCAACCCGACATACGTCATGGCGTCTCTCTCCTCCTGGGAGCCGGAGAAGGTGTAGGCAGCGGAAAGGGAGGAGTTGTAACCGGTGGTTTTTACATGGAGATTGGGCTGCTGGTCAAAGGAGGGCGAACCGAACAACAAAGAACCCATGTTTTTTGCGTTATCGTTAGGCTCGTTGGGATAAAAGTAGGACGAGAGCCAGACGTCCACTGTGCCGGACGCCCCCTGGGCGGTGAAGTGGCGGCAGAGGGGATAGGTTCCCGTCCCTCCGGGCAGGTAGGGCGGGGCGGAATAACAATCGGGGGCAGAGAAATTGGGAGCCATGGGCCCCAGCGGCTCCACCACCCAGCCGTGGTCCTGAAAAACGCGGACGGGAAGAACCAGCCAGCCGTATTGGTAGACATCCTCTTCGTCTCGGTAGACATCGTGCGTCTCGGGATTGACAAGGGAGTTGCAGGAGAAGGTGAGCAGGGCGGTGTAGGAGCCGTCTTCCTGGGGGGTAAGGCTGTACACCTGGTACAGGGACTCAAAGAAATTCAGATTGGAGGCATTCCAGTATAGATAGGCGCCGGGGTCCACGTCCTGGTAGCAGGGGGAGCGGCCGTTTTCGGAACGCTCCATCTGCTGAACCCAGTACTCTTGCTGCTCCAGGGGGGAGGCGGCGGCCAAATAGTAGGCGTTGTTCCGAAAAAGTCCCTTGGCGTAGGTATCCAGTGCGCCGGCGACAGTGGAGGGGCGGTAAATCCGTGTGATGGCCAGCCCCCGGTGGAAGTTCCAGGCGACGCCGTCTCCCTGGGATAAAGCGGGGGTGGGAGGACCCTGCTCCACGTCGGAAAGGCCGTTGCCCTGAATTCCCCAGAGCAGGGAGGACGCCAGAATCACGGCCATGCACAGGGAGGCCAGGGCCATGCCCCGGGGATAGTGCGGAAAGCGGTCAATGGCGGCGCGGCGGCGGGAGATCTGGGCCCCGCCGCTGCTGAGGAAGGTGGTGCCGGGGACGCGGGGGGATGTCTCGTTTGTCAGACCCGGGAGACTGTCCCCGTACGCCCGGCGCTCCTCCCCCTCCAGCCGCTCCAGCGCCCGCTGGTCGCAGAAGGACTCCATGTCGCAGCCGATCCGGTTGAACACAAATTGAAGAAAGGGGTTGCACCAGTGCAGGGCCCGGAAGAGGCGCCAGAGGACGCTCTGGGCGGCGTCCCGGGACTGAAGATGGAGGAGCTCGTGGAGCAGGATATTCTCGTCCACGGGTTTTCCCGCCGGCAGGGCCAGGATGGGACGGAAACAGCCGCAGATTACGGCGGTGGAGAGGCCGGGGACCGTCACGGCCGGGCAGGCCTTGAGGGAATACCGGGCGCAGACCCGGGTGATCTGATCTTCCAGAGTAGAGGGGACAGGATCCCCCCGGCGCACGCGGAGCCGGAGGCGAAAATAGCGCGCAAAATCGGAAAGAAGAACGGCCAGAACCCCCAGCAGGTACAGAACGAAAAGCCAGTCCGTGACGCTCCTGGGCGGGCCGGGAAGGTAGGGAAAGACGTGGGTCAGACCCAGGGGGACGTAGGGGGCGGAGAAGGCGGAGGAGGCGGAGGAGAGGGCGCTTTCGGCCAGGGCCTTACTCGTCTCGACCCACAGGGGGAGGGGAAGCAGCGCATACCGCCCCGTGACCGCCACGGGGAGCAGAAGACGCAGGGCCAGAAGCCCCCAGACGCCGTACTGCCAACGGGGGGAGAGTTTATCTTGCAGGAGATATTTCACCAGCAGCAGCAGGGCCGCCGCCAGGGAGACAGTCAAGGTTTGCAGCAGGAAGGACCAGATGGATGTCATGACCCGCACCTCCATGTCGTCTAACAGATTTCCCGGGCGGTCCCGCTCCCCGTGGGAGATGGGGGACGCCGTTGAAAACGGGGCCGCCGGCTCCCGGCCACCCCGCCGCAGACATTGTTGTTGTACTCTACCAGTATACTATAGTTGCAGAAACACATTGTCAAGGATGACGGGTGGGCTTTTCGACAAAAAAGACGCCCCGCAGGTTGCGGGGCGTCTTTTCTGTCATGTCTCAGATCGGCTGGCAGAATAAGCCGTGCCGGGTGCAGTGCCACAGGAGCATGCCGTGCTCCCGCTTGGGCAGCCGCACTTGCAGGTTCCATTCGGGATACTGCTTGACCAGAAGCGCCCGGTCCCCCGTGGCGAAGGCCACAAAGGAGAGGTAGTGGTCCTTGGTCATGGGGTGGTCGCTGGTGAGAAACCACTCGTCCTCGATGGCCTCCATGCGCAAACGATGCGCCTCGGGGGCCTTTTGGGGCGTGAGAGGGGCGAGGGGTTTGCCGCAGCAGGACACTGACGCCTGTCCGGTGCACAGGGTCAGGCTGCCGCAGTCCGGACAGACGAAATATTTTGCCTTTTTCATATTGCCTCCTACGAGTTCGTGGGACTCCAGCTCGCCCTTCAAAATCTGGTCGATGTTGACGCCCAGTTGGGCGGACAGGGCCGGTAGCAGGGAGATATCAGGGCAGCCCTGTCCCCGTTCCCACTTGGATACGGCCTTGTCGCTGACGGACAGCCCCGCCGCCAACTGGCGCTGGGTCAGGCCCGCCGCCTTGCGCAGTGACGAGATCAGCCCGCCGATTTTTTCCGGGTCCATGCCGGATCGCCTCCTTTGGGGTTGCATTTTTTATTTTCATATTGTACCCTGAGAATAGAAATTGCGCAATCGACCCTCCGTAGAGTTTGAGGAAAAACGTTCAGCCCCAAGAGGCGCTACATTTATTTTCAGGAGTTGGTGAAAACAGCACCCGGACGCTGGGGGTTTTGAAGCGGCGATCCCTGTAAGATACCGGCTAACGGCCGACTGGGCCGACGCGCTCTACCGTTGGTTTTCATTTAACAAGGCGGTCTGCGCCCGAAATTCCGGGGGCGGATGGCCTTTTTTCATGCAAAAGTTTGCCGAAATGATGCGGGGTGATGATAAAATATCGTCAGATATATTGCGTTTTTGGTAAATATATTGTACCCTGAAACTATGATACATCTTTCGACAGTTTCTGTCAGGCCATTCCGATACCTATTTGTAACTTGACGAGTTGACTATAATGTATTAATATTCTCAGTACACTGGACGATGCCGTGTTTACCAGGAGAACGGACGGACATTTCAATCTTTTGACGAGTAAACGACAGAAAAAAGGAGCGTTGTACCTATGACAGATCTTCTGCGTCGCGACCAAAACCAGCCCCCGGAATCTGAGCTTCCTGCGGAAGAGGAAGTATTGGAAGAGGAAGTTGAGGAGGAGTACCTGGCGGAGGGGGAGGACGACTTGCCCCCTGAGGCAGACTTGGAGGATCCCTTTGAGGGGGACTACGAGGAGGGATTCTCCCAGGAGGGACCGCCGCCCCCCGGCCCCGGCGGACCGGGGAAACGGAAGAAAAAACGAAAAATCGGAAAATTTATCGCCCTGGGCGTGGCCGTGGTCGTGATCGGCGGCCTGGTCTGGTTCCTCAAAGGGCTGGGCGGAGAGAAAGAGGAGGAGGGGGAGGCCCTGACGGACATGGTGATGCGGGGGTCCATCTCCAGCCAGGTCACGGGCGACGGGGTGACCGTACCCAAAAACAGCGCTACGCTTACCATCACATCCGCGGGAACGGTCCAGGAGGTCTATGTGTCGGAAGGGGCCGAAGTGACGGAGGGAGATCCCCTGTTCCGGATGGACACCACTACCGCCCAGAAAGCGGTGAACGACGCCCAGCGAACGGTGACAAACAGCCAGAAGGAGCTCAACTCCCTGCAAAAGGACCAGGCCGACCTGACCATCAGGGCCCCCTTTAAAGGCAAACTGGTGGACTGTGTGGAATTGCAGAAGGACCAATCGGTTTCCGCGGGGGAGAAATTGGCCAAGCTGGTGGACGACACCAAAATGAAGCTGAGCCTCTATTTCAGCTATGCCTACGAAAACGACATCTACAAGGGGCAGTCCGCCGCCATCTCCGTCCCCTCCGCCACCGCCCAGGTGACCGGACAGGTGGAGGAGATCCACAAGGTGCGCCGGGTGGCCTCTGAGGGTACGGTGCTCTTTGAAGTGGTGTTTGTGGTGAAAAACCCCGGGGCGCTGTCCGCCGATATGCTGGCCACGGCCTCCCTCACAGCCGCCAGCGGGGAGACCGTCTATCCCTATGAATCGGGCAAGCTGGCCTACTATACCTCCGCCGACATCACGGCCAAGGTGGGCGGACCCATGGAGCGCAGCAATTTGATGAACTACGCCGACGTCTCCGCCGGCGCGCTGCTGGTGCAACTGGGGGCGGACGATAACTCCACCGCCATCGCCGCGGCGGAAAATCAGCTTCAAACCGCCCAGGAGGAGCTGAAACGGGCCCAGGAGGAGCTGGAGAAGGCGGCGCCCAAGGCGCCCATCAGCGGTACGGTCCTCAGCGTGGGCATCACGGCGGGAGAAGAGGCCACCTCAGGCACCGTGGCCGTCTCCATTGCCGATACCTCGGTGATGGTGGTAAACGCCAAGATTGACGACCGGAACATCAGCTTTGTGAAGCAGGGCATGATGGTGGACATCGACATGTGGGGCACCCCCTTGACCGGCGTGGTGGAATCGGTGAGCCTCAACGGCACCTACGAAAACGGGGTATCCACGTTCCCCGCGGTCTTTTTGGTGGACAACGCCGACGGGGCGCTGATGAGCGGCACCACGGTTACCTACACCCTGGCCGCCAGCCAGAGCGACGACTGCCTGATGGTGCCCATCCAGAGCGTCAAGTCGGTGGAAACCCAGGAGGGGAGCATCAGCGTGGTCTATGTCCAGCGGGACAGCCCCCCGGCGGACATGCCCGAGATCTTCTCTGAGATCCCCGGGGTGCCGGAAGGGTTCTATCCTGTGGCGGTGGAGACCGGGATCTCGGACAATGCCAACGTGGAGATCGTCTCCGGAGACCTGGAGGAGGGGGAGACCGTCTTTACCCAGGTGATGAAGTCGGATTCCATGAGCATGTACGGGTGATCGCCATGCTGATATCAATTCGCGACGTATATAAGATCTACGGCGAGGGACTGGAGAGCGAGGTCCGCGCCCTGGACGGGGTCTCCCTTCATGTGGACCATGGGGAGTTTGTGGCCATTGTGGGCCAGTCGGGCTCGGGCAAATCCACCATGATGAACGTGCTGGGCTGCCTGGACATTCCTACATACGGGGAGTATTTCTTGAACGGACAGGACGTGCGGGAACTGTCGGACCGGCAGCTCTCCCGGATTCGAAACAAGGAAATTGGATTCATTTTTCAGGGGTTTAACCTGATTCCCGAGCTCAACGCCCGGGAAAATGTGGAGCTGCCTCTCATTTACCAGGGGGTACCCGCGGGCCGCCGGTGGGATTTGGCCATGGAAGCCCTGGACCGGGTGGGACTGGGGGAGCGGGCCCACCAAAACATCCGCAAAGCCGCGGCCGC
>OLSM01002787.1_pt1 | contig 10656 bp, 5 predicted proteins | sample 1672721 | NCBI WGS metagenome assembly OLSM01 (sample SAMEA3136717, study PRJEB25190) | human gut metagenome | reverse complement strand
GGCAAATGGCATACTGTTTAACAGGATTTCCAGCTCGGTACTCATATTTTCCAAATCGGTGATATCATGCCCGATGCCAACACTGCCAATAATCCTGTTCTGTTTATCAAATAATGGCGATTTATAGGTGCGAAACTGCCGCAGTCCATGCGGGCTTTTCACCAGCTCGTTGAATTGACAGGTTTTCTTTTCCCGTCGTACGATATCCTCTGTCTCGGCACAGTCATCAACATCCACATCCCACACTGCACAGTGATTCTTTCCCTCAATATCCACTCTGCTTTTTCCCACCGTATGACAGAAAGCGCTGTTTACCTTGACATGAGAGCCTTCCTCATCCTTAAACCAAACCAGATCCGGCATACTGTCAATGAGGGTATTGAGATATGTATCCAGCAGCCATGCACGCTCCTTCTGCCGATAGCACTCATATAGACAACGGATACGCTTTTCAAGATATTCCATAGACAGCGGACGGCAAATCACCTCATCTGCAACGTCCCAGCAATCCGCACAGGAAGCAGCATCAGCATCACAGATATACAGCAGATAGGCATCCTCCCTCATTCGGCTGCGAATCGGCTGCAGACTGGACAGAGAAAGCTCACAAAGAATGATGTCACTGCTATTCCAGGCACCATGTGCACCGGATGTTTGAATATGGCAATGCATAAGATCACGGGCAATACCCTGTTCCAGACAGGCCTGTATATCAGAGGTGGTCGATAAAACAGTTACAGCTACATGTTCATGATACATGGTCCTCTTCCTTTCCATCTGCAATTTTACGGATTCATATTTAATGGCGATTATTGTTATATCTTTATTATATTCTTTTCATGGAAACAAATCCACAAATAAAAAAAACGTTCCTACTTATTATGAAAAGAAATTTTTACCTTTGCTTATACAAGATGTAGCTTTTCTAAGGATGTATCGCATTTACATACAGTTTAAAATCATTTCAATGGTATGGGAATAGATACATGTTATGTCTACTCTTAATAGAAACGTACCGTTTTTCTGTTATAAATGTACAGACCTTGAGACAGAAGAAAAAAACAGAAGCAGCTATCAAATGTGAGCGTCTCTGCTTCCTTTTCCATTGGTTTACTGTACGTTCCCTGTAACTGCATCTGCATGTTTACACCGCTGTCGACGCAGCTTTTTATGCTGATACAGCTGTTCATCTGCCTGCCTGATCAGAACTGTCATATCCACAGGCTCCTGTGGGCTGAACGCATAACCAAAGGACAGGGTCAAAATCTGTGCTGTCCTTGAGCCCTTATGGGGAATCTTTTGTTCACGGATATCATGCGTAAGTGCCGCCATCGTTTTCCGTACGGATTCCTCTGACTGCCCGATGAAAATAGCAGAAAACTCATCCCCTCCATACCGATAAAACTGAATCTCCCCCTTTTTTTCATACTGCTTCATACAGCGGCCGATTTTTACCAATGCCTGATCCCCCATCTGATGTCCGTAAATATCGTTATATTCCTTAAAATAATCAATATCCAGCATCGCCACTGCCACAATTTTCTCTTTTTGTAAATCAGTAGCTGTAATATCCTCATTAAAGCAGCGACGATTATAGATATTGGTTAAATCATCGATATTCATGAGCCGTTCTAGCTGCTCATTTTCTTTTTCCAGGGATACCTGTCGTTCCTTCGTACGGTAAAGCTCCAAAGCCGCGGTAAGCCCACTGCTGTTATCCTCCATATCGGTATCCTCAATCGTAAGGATAATGGTATAGAACTCGCGATATGCCTGCAGCAGCTCTTCCATAACAGCCTGCACAGATACAGCTTCATGAAGACGCAGATACATCAGCTTACAGAAAAGATACAAAAGATTCATCGATTCCTCAAAGCTCTGCCGGTCCAGATCTTCAAAGCGGGAAAAATAAGCATGCAATGCTGCAGCGTCCTTTAATCTATACTCACAGTTGCACAGATTTGATAACACGATAGCTTTGGAATAGGCGCTGTTTTTTTCCATAGACTGCAGGAGCTCATAGCATTTTTTATAATAATGAATTGCTTCTGTATAATTGCGTTTTAATTCAAAGCATGTCGCAATATTGTTATATGCGCTTGACATCAGGGTCAGATTCTGACATTTTTCAGCTGCATCCAGTGATTTCAGATATGCCTCCAGGGCTTTGATTTCTTCATAATTCGAATTATAATACATTCCATAGAAATTGTATATTCTGGCTAGAAGCTCAGTGTATTCCGTGCTTTCACACAGCTTTCTTGCACGCTCCAGATAACGGATGCAATCTTTATTTTTCTTTGAGGCCAGATAAAAATCGCTGATAAAGGTATAGGCAAAGGCCAGTGCATAAACGTCATTGGACAGCTTTGCCTTTTCTGATAATATCATACACAGCTCATATTCCCGCTTCAAATCGATAAGGCGTACATGCATGATCTCAGCTTGTATATCTTCCAGACTCCACAGCTTTCATAATTTTTATCCATAGAAATCCTCTCCCATCGGCTATGCTTCTATTATAAATGCTTTTTATAATTTTACACGCTGTTTTCATATTTTCGAAAAACTTGATGCTGTCAGAAACAGGTTTTATTGGGGCATCTACAGGCGCGAACGCTTTCCTAACAGGATAAATGCCTCCTGCGAGGGGGATATACTATTACAATAAATAAAGGCTTTCCTTAACATGAAAGGAAAGCCCTGTATTTTCGAATGGCGTCCACAGCAGGATTCGAACCTGCGACCGCACGCTTAGAAGGCGTGTGCTCTATCCAGCTGAGCTATGTAGACATCTCAACGCCTAATAATAATAGCAAATTTTCTTTCGGATTTCAACTATTTTTTGCTTTTTTATGTAAAACGCACGAAAGAACCTCTATAAGAGATCCTTTTTCATATCAGACACTTAGACGATACAGGGAATAGAAGCATCCCTTTCTTGCATACAGCTCCTCAAATGTTCCTGCTTCCTCAATTCGTCCATCCTTCATAACGAGAATCTCATCGTATTGCTTCAGAATATCGGCATGCAGCTTATGGGTAACCACGATTGCGGTTACATCGTCAAGGTGCAGGATTGACTCCTCTACATAACGGGCGGTTGCAGTATCCAGTGCCGCCGTTGCTTCATCCATCATAAGGATTTGTGCATTGCGAATGAAACCGCGTGCTATACTGATGCGCTGCTTTTCCCCACCGGATAGCAGACAGCCGTTCTCTCCGCACAGATACTCGGCACCCTTTTCACGTACAAATGCATCCAGACCACTGCGCTTTAGGGCATGTTCACAGACTGCCGGAGGAAAGCTTTGAAACATTGTAATATTATCCAGGAGTGTTGCATTGAATACAAAAACATTCTGCTCCACCATGGATACCAGACGATAGAGACTTTCTCTGCTTAATGCATTGAGCTCTACTTCATCCAGAAAAATTTTTCCCTCATAGCCTCGATCATATCCCAGCAACAGCTGCAGCAGAGTGGATTTCCCGCTTCCGCTCGCTCCAACAACAGCATATCGCTTTCCCTTTTCAAAACGAATGTTGATATCAGACAAAACCTTTTTCCCTTCCTCATATGAGAAACTCACATGCTCCAATGCTACAGCCTGCCGAAACTTTGTTACTGTTTTCTCAGGAAGCGATTCCTCCTTCACATGCAAAACAGCTTCCCCTTTTTCCATGAGGGCGGCACTGGCCTTTCTTTTTGAGTACAGTGCAGGGAGCTTTTCAATCGGCAGTGTAATATAATTCAGCAGCTGGACGAATGCAATCACCGTCCCTGCAGTAATTCTGCCTTGGATACACAACCAGGCACCTAGACCGAAAACGACCAGATTCACTAGAAATCCGGATATCTGCGACAGCAGCATCAGTATGGAAATCAGATCCCTGCGACGTTTTTTGGATTTCTCCAGCGCTGTATTTTCCTGCTCAAAAGCATCGAGCACTACAGCTTCCGCCTGAAAGCTTTTGATTACCGTAAAACCACTGAACAAATCCTTCAGCAGAGCAATGAAGTCCGCATGGTGCTTCGATGTACAACACTCTGCTCTTTGCAAAGCGCCGGAACAGAATACAGATACCAGCAGCGGCACCATACTTGCCAGAATCACACAGATTGTTAGATAGCTGTCCAGATACAGCATAGAGCCAAGACCTGCAGCAAGCATCATCCCATACGTGCAGATTTCAAAAATTGCCTCGAGATTATTTTTTTCGATCACCGTCGCATCATTGCTCAATGCGGACATGCATTGTGCAACTGCTTCCTTTTGAAAGGACGAAATACTACGCTGCAGCAGCCCTTTAAAAAGTATATGCTTGTACTGACGCATTCCACGACAGATAAAGCGGTTGGTAAATATAAAGCTGATGACATCCACAAGCACCATTGCAAGCAAAAGCAGAACAAACATTTTGAGCATACGGTAAAGAGCATCCATGGAACCGCTGATTGATATATCAACAAATTCACGCAGTAAAAAGGCAACCCCTACAGCAATCCCTGCATTGCCAATCGAGCCCAGCAAGGCAAGGATAAAATTCAGCCGATTCTTTTTGTATACCGCAGATTTGATGCTATTCATGAGACACCTCCCCATTCAATATAGGCAGCTCACGATCCATGGCGAAGTATCCGTATAATATACCTGACTGTATGTAGGCGGCCATAAACAGCAGCATGGGCAGAAAGCCCGGCTTTTCACTGAGTACATAAATCGGCTCCAAGCCCTTTTCCTTCTCGAGCTGAATTTCATGAACAATCTGCCGTTTTTTTAAATCTTGTAAAATCTGTGCGGCATCAGCTTCTTCAATGCTCAGCTTTTTCGCAAGCCCTTTTACCTGAAAGCCTCTTCCCTGCGGACATTTTGATAGCTGATACAGCATCGCAAAGCAATGCGGTTTATCCAAAAAGGCCAGCAGCTCCTCAAATTCCTCCTGTGCGGGAAGTGCATGTAAAAAACCACAGGACGGCTGCGGTACATATAAAAAATAATGAAATTCCTCATTCAGACGCATGCAGGAATATACATCATCATGCAAAACCTGATACAGCAGGGGCTCTGCGCCCTCCTGCATCATAAAGTTTTCCTGATTGGGAAGTGCCTCATGATGCGGAATCTTACCGATTGCATTTTCCATCATATAGCAGATTTCAAACGCAAGCTCCAGCTGCTTGCTTCGCTTTAGCCCCTTCAGCTTCTGAAAGACAAGATCACTTAGTCTTTCCGGCTCCTGTTTTCCTCTTCCAAACAAATAATCAATTGAAACATTGAAATAATCTGCCAGCCGCGGTAACAGCATGGCATCCGGTGTTCCACCGCATTCCCGCTCTGCGCGCCTTTGGTGCATTTGGATACTGCCTGTGTCGATACCTGCATAGCCTTGGCCAGCTCCTCCTGTGTAATTCCTCTTTGCTTTCGCAGTGTCTGAATTCTGCCTCCAAGCGTCATCTCCATATGATCACAACCTTTCTACATTCCCATTATAAATAAAATGCCAGTTGATAACAATGGATAGAAAGCGGATGAAATCAACCCAAAGTTGTAAAAGAGTTTACATTATCACAAACTGTCAAAGCCGGCTTACATCTTGATTTTATATTTTTGTTGCGTATCATAGCTTATCAATCGATTTATGCAGAGCTCACATCTACCCTATCCGCTGTACATTATATGTGTTACACACTTTCTCTATCGTGTAATTGTCTCTTTCTTAAAGCTGTAGGTAGCGGTTCCTCCCGTGAATACCGCTGAACAGTGATAATGATAACACCGTCAGCATCTCACTCGCTGATCCGGTACGTTTACAATTGAAAGCACATCGTGTGAAATGCATTGTGATACAATAGTGAATTATGTGTATAATCTCCTTCAGCATAGAAACAGGCGATGCGCCGGTAGCACATCGCCTTTTGATTTCTATTATTCTGTTTCAATCAATCCGTAACCGCCGTCATGACGCTTATAGACAACCGCAATTTCCTTGGTTTCATCATCACGGTAAATGAAGAAGCTGTGGTTCAGCATTTCCATACGCATGATTGCCTCATCCAGCTCCATGGTATCCGGAACCAGTGATTTTGTACGAACCAGTTCATTATCGGTATCGTCAAATTCTTCCTCAATTTCCTCTTCTTCAATGAACGCATATGCCAGTTTCTCTTTATTTTTTCTTGTCAGTCTTGTTTTCTGACGACGAATCTGATCCTCTAATTTATCAATCGCCAAATCGATAGCTGCATATAAATCGTCCTGTACAACCTCTGCACGCAATACTGCAAATTTTGTAGGGATCGTAACCTCGATTTTCTGTTTATTCGGATACACCCGCACCACCACATTAGCGACTACGTTTTCATCAATTATGAAATACTTTTCGAGATGGTTTAATTTCTTCTCGATTTTTTCAGCAATCGCTGGAGTTACTGTAATGTTTTTTCCGTAGATCTGGACTTTCATATAAAATCCCTCCTTGTTTGTATACCTTTATTATACGCAAAAAAATTAGATTTAACAGGCTTACATTTTCCATGGATTTGTGATAGACTAGTATTGTAAGGGCGATGATGCATATCGTCTTTTTTCATACAGTTTCATTTTCACGATTTTATTGAAAAAGCAAGGAAAATGACCTGTTTTTTTACAACAAAAGGAGAAAATCATGGATGAACTCATTAGAATTCTGAAAGCGGAGGAGCTTACCTGTGTCGTATTGCAGAAGCAGCGGCTGTACAAGGAACATGCGAACGGCATCCTTCCCATCCTGCATTTGCTGGATCAGGGACATCTGCAGGGTGCCCAGCTGGTTGACAAAGTTATTGGCAAAGCAGCAGCGCTGTTAATGGTCCGCGGAGATGTACATCAGGTACATGCCTGTGTCATTTCCACGCATGCCCTGGAAATTTTCCAGCTGTACAACATACCAGTAACCTATGACGAACAGGTTCCCTATATCATCAACCGTACCAAAACCGGTATGTGTCCGATGGAAGCGTGTGTTATGGATGTGAATGATCCGGCAGCTGCGCAGCGATTGCTTAATGCAAAGGTGAAAAGCATGAAAGCAGAGCAGCACGTATAATATTCAAACAGGAAGGAAAGGGAGATATCGCATCCGTTGATTTACATCAACAGAAGAATCTCCCTTTTTTTATATTTCCGTAAAGATTACATCATCAGACATATACTCTGTTTTCCTTTATAAGAGAGATGTCTGCTGCTTCATTGAAGCAGGAAACGCTGAATAACCATATCCGTTTCATTCCCGAAGCTACTGCAATCGCTCGTTTCAGATGCATGAATCTAAATTATCTCATTTTGCGGCAGTCATATGCAGATTGCTGCGTCGTTCCTCTGTGGAAATCATCAATCTAAATACTATAACAGCGCTGATTGATTCCGTATCATAGTTTCCTCTTTTTTGATGCTGGTGATAGTTCGTGTGGTTGCAGGATATAATCTAGCTTTTTTTTCGCATCCCATACAGTTTGATGATTCCCAGCACGGCAAGAGATACAGAAGCAGTCAAAAGCCATAATGTCATATGCGTGCTGTCATAGGTTTCAGCTGTCGCCTTTTTCTTTTCATGCTTTACTGCTCCTTTGTTCTTATCCCCTGTTTGCTGCTCCTTTGTCTTTACCGGCTCTTTCTCAGGAAGTGTTTCCTTCTCTTCTGTATCCGATGTTGCATCTTCCTGTGATTCATCCGGTGCAATCGGCTGTTGTGGTGTTTCCACCTGTGATGTCGTATTTGAAAACAGCGGTGTATCTGATTCGTAGGATTTCCCGTCCTTTTCCCATACAACACTCTCCACTGTAAGAAGACCATCCTTCTCAATGACAGTGATGATAACGGTGTACAAGCCCTCATCGTATCGAATCGTATCCACAGCATTGGTCACCTGTGTAATTTGATAGGTGTAAACACCCGGACTGCTGAATTTCAATTCCTTTAATTTAATCACACCGCCATCATTTTTCACTGTCTGCAGCACTACCCCCATCTCATCCTTCAGCTGAAACCGGAACTGCCCGTTCTGCGGCTTTTGTCCATCTAATGAAATATGTACATTCATCTGATAATATACAGGCGATAACACCTTGTTTCGAATATTGGTAAAGACCGCTTCCTGCAGCACGTCTGCTTTGATCGTTCCTTTATCATTCTGTTTTTCAATCTGATACCCCAATTCCTGATATTCCTGTTCCTCAATCGTATAATCTGTATCCTTTGGCAGATTCACCAGCTGTATACTCTGCCCTCCGCATAAGGTAAATTCCGCTTTACCATCCGTAAAGACAAGCGTGCCGTCTTTTTTTCCTCCCTCTCCAAGATAGGCTACTTCCTTGTTTAGCTTACCTGCCTGAATTCTGAATTTGAATTCCATATCAGAATCAGTATCATTTCCTTTCAGCTCCTTGCGTATCTTTAAATCACCGCTCGTTCCCTCCTGTGTATTGACCAGGGTTAGCGTGTTTTTACTTCCATTGATCTTTGTAAGAACGGATACGTCTTCCTTTATGACCTCAATCTGATAAACAACCGGTGACAGCAGGTAATTATCAGGTGCTTTTGTCTCTTTCATATAATAGCTTCCAATCGGCAGACCCCGGATTGTCAAAACACCACTCACCGGGGTGACTCCCTTTCGAATGACAGCATCATTTTCCTTACTGAATACGGTAAATTCCGCTCCTTCCAAAGGAATATTTTTCTCATTGACCTTGGTGATTTCCAGCCAGCCGCTGCGCTGCATTGTAGATTGGGCATCTGAGCGATAAACCTGGTCATTCACGGTAACTCCGGATTCTTCTGTATGACCGGAAGCAAGGATAGCGTGATTGGATAGCGTACTTTGATAATCCCCTGTTATATCGGTCAGATAAATCAGCTGATAGACTTTCTGTTCATCAGGGATTGTAAAATACAAGGTTCTGTTTACAGGATTATATCGTATGTATTTCGCTGTATCCTTCAGTGGTTTCGCTGCCTTCAGGGTACCGTCTGCTTCCATATCCAGCTCTTGTATGGCTATGTTTTGTTCATCCATATCCAGAGCTCCATCAGATTTCATCCGCAGCTCGATTCCCTCAGACAAGGTATCCTGAATAAGCGCATTCCCATATTTCTGCATATAGGGATTGTAGGTGATTTTCCATTGCAGAATTCCATTGTCAGGTCGCTGCTTTGTTTTGGATATTGTGGTGCTTTTTATCTGTATGCTTTGCTTTACATGCTTTTCCGCAGACATATGCTCTGCGGTCAGGGAAGCAGCATTCTCAAGACTAATCTTTTGATTCTTATCGAAATATCCCTTTGCCGTCTGCTCATTCGGTCCTGCCTTCAACAGGATCACATATGGCTTCTGCAATGAGGAAAAGGTGAATGCAGCTTCTCCTGCTTTTGTGAAATCACTGGTAATATAATCCGGTTCAACAAGTGTTTTCGCCGTAGCCTTTCCGTTTGCGGATACCCCTTCATATATCAAAAACTTTTTATCCGCTGTGATATTCTGAAACTCCCATCCCTTCGGAAGGATATCCTTTACGGTAACATCTCCCAGTTGTTCGCCGTCGACAGTTGTTACATCATTGGTCATATCCTTCAAATCGCTTGCATTGACCTGAAGGCGGAAAACAGCAGAGCCATCTTTATAATTATACAGCTTATCAGCAGCTGAGGCCTGTTTATTAACATTGTCAGCATTCGTCAGATCCTTTGCACCATCCACAGCTGTCAAAGCATCCTTTAACAGTATGGTATTCGGACAGCTGACAGTTGCATTTGCCTGATTCACAAGTTTATTGCCACTATAAAGAAAAGCTGTATTTTTCACACTGTTTCCGCTCTGATTATCATTACTCAAATAAATATTCGGATTGGTAATCTGGGATTTATAAGAAAAGCTCTGATTATGTTTATCCACAGCCAGCCCGTTAACATCCGTCCCTGTGACGACCAGAACATCCGCAATCACCGTACCATTCTTTTTGATATGATGAAGTGTAGGAACAGCAGCACTGTCAGCTTCCGTAGCAAAGGAATCCTTTACATACCGCTGATTACAGCTGGGAGTCAAGCTCTTTACAACCTCTTTGCTTACTGTCGTTAAGTCTGCTCCAGTATTGTCTGTGATTTCATAAGCATCATCCCAGGTAAAGGATGCATCATACACAAGCAGCTCCAGCACACGTAAATCATCATTCACATCGGACTGCTCCACGTTCACATTCCAGGTCGCCGTATGTGCAGACGCATCATAGGCTCCTTTCGTCTTGGTGATCGGATTGAATCCGATGCTGCTGTAGACAGAATTGCTGCCAACTCCTGTATTCCCTTCCCAGCTGAGTGTTGCTTTATTATTTACCGATACCACGGTATGCTCTATTTCCGATTTATCCTTGAGCTGTGCCGTGATTGTCAGTCGAACCTTGGCATTTATAGTACCAATTTCATATTTTCCATCCGCCGGTTCATTGGAAAAAGAAGCAGATCCTGCGTCCCAGGAGGTTCCATTATATATCTCCAAAGCTGCAGACTGCCAGTTCAATTTACTATCCAGCTTGTCCGTAATGACTGCATTCGTTAACGATGCAGCAGGCTGATTTGCTGTAATCGTCCATGATATCGTTCCATCCTTATGGTTAAT
>OLSM01002772.1_pt1 | contig 10716 bp, 12 predicted proteins | sample 1672721 | NCBI WGS metagenome assembly OLSM01 (sample SAMEA3136717, study PRJEB25190) | human gut metagenome | reverse complement strand
TCCTGGAGGACGGCGTCATCGGAGAGCGCGGGCGTGGTCTCGTTGGCTTTGACATCCCCGCGTTCAGGGAATTCCTGAGCGAGAAGGCCTCCTAGCGCGTCGAGATTGTCCGCAAGGACTTCAGCGCATGGCAATCAGCATTCCTCTTGGTAAGGACAGCAAGCATTTCCACCAACACCGATTGCCATGCGTTCTTCTTGCCTTTAAGCCAGCTTACGAGCGAGCTCTCGCACCTCTTCCAACTTGGGCGAGGATGCCATGCTGTCGCGCTCGGTCATACCGCTGATGGTGACAATGCCCTGGTCCTCCCACTTGCAGTACGCGCATGTGGCCCTGTACATAGCAATCGCCGCATCATAGACGCCCTCGCTGTGGCTATCAAGCAAAAGGGCCGTCTTGGTGAACGGGAAGCCCGTAGCACCGAAGGCGTACAGGCGGTCGATGGCGGCCTTCTCCTGCGCAGTGATATCGAACCAGTAGATAGGCGAGGCGAAGACGACCATGTCGGCGTCTTTCAGCGACTCGATCACGTTGGCCATGTCGTCCCTCTGCACGCAAGTGCCCTCGTGGGCGAAGCAGTACTGACATCCCAGACAGCCGGCGATCTTCTTGTTGGCAACGCGGACGACCTCGACCGTATTGCCGCCCTCACGCGCGGTCTCGGCAAACGCCTCGACCATGGTGTCGGTATTGGCGCCCTTACGCGGGCTACCGCTCAATACAACGATATGCATAAGAATCTCCCTTCTTCATGCCGCAGGCGCGCGGCATATTTTTTTGTTTTAACCAAAACGTATGGAGTTATTCAATCGCCTCGTTTCAGCTACTCCCACTCTTTAGAAGAATCGTTGCTGGAGGCTTGGCATTAAATCAAGACACACCTTATTTCAGGTATTCCTCAAAGAATGCCTTCAGCTTTCCAAACGGAATGATGTCCATCTGATCGTAAAGGTCGGTGTGGCTGGCACCAGGGATAATGAGCAATTCCTTGTTGTCCCTCGTCAGCTTGCCGTACGCGGTTTCGCTGAAATAGCGGGAGTGCGCCTTCTCGCCATGCACCAGCAACACAGCAGAGCGGATTTCGCTGCTGTATTGCAAAATCGGCATATTCAAAAATGACAGCGAAGACGTCGCATTCCAGCCACCGTTGGAGTTCAGGCTGCGGGGATGATAGCCTCGCGAAGTTTTGTAGTAGGCATAATAGTCCGCTACAAACTGCGGCGCATCCTCCGGTAGTGGATCGACCACGCCGCCCGCCAGCGCATAGCTGCCGTTTTTATAGTCCTCGGTGCGCTGCGCGTTCAGCGCTTTCCGCTTTTCAAAGCGCGCCTGCTTGGAATCCTCGGCGTCAAAATAGCCGTTTGCGGTCACGCGGGTCATATCGTACATGGTCATAGCCGCGGTAGCTTTGATACGGGTGTCGATGGCTGCCGCATTGACTGCCATGCCGCCCCAACCGCAGATACCGATGATACCGACACGCTCCGGGTCAACGCTTTCCTGCACAGAGAGGAAATCCACCGCTGCGCAAAAGTCCTCGGTGTTGATGTCCGGCGATGCTACATAGCGGGGCGTGCCGCCGCTCTCGCCGGTATAGGACGGGTCAAAGGCAATTGCGAAAAATCCCAGCTCCGCCATCTTCTGCGCGTACAGACCGGAGGACTGCTCTTTCACCGCGCCAAACGGGCCGCTGACGGCGATGGCGGGCAGCTTGCCTTCCGCGTTCTTAGGCACGTACACGTCGGCAGCCAGCGTGATGCCGTATCGGTTGTGGAAGGTCGCCTTGCTGTGCTCAACCTTGTCGCTTTTGGGGAATACCTTGTCCCATTCCTGCGTCAGTTTCAACTGCTCCATGCCTAAGCCTTCCCGTCAATCGCTTTAAGGTATTGCTCGTCGTCCACGGCCTCCAACCACTCGTTGGAGGCCTCCTCGCCCGGAACCTCCACCGCGAGATGGGAAAACCAGCTGTCGGGCGCCGCACCGTGCCAGTGCTTTACGCCCGCGGGGATATTTACTACATCGCCAGGGCACAGCTGCTGTGCCGGTTTGCCCCATTCCTGGTAAAGACCTCGACCAGCCACGCAGACGAGGATCTGTCCGCCACCGCTTTTGGCGTGATGGGTGTGCCAGTTGTTGCGGCAGCCGGGCTCAAACGTAACGTTGTAAATGCCGACCTGCTCGGTGGAAAGGGGCGCGAGGTAGCTTTGCCCGATAAAGTACTTCGCGAATGCGTCGTTGGGGGCACCGATGGGAAAGGCCATCTCGTTTTGGTGTCGGGCCTTTGCGTCGGCGCCGTCGTCCTCGTCCGCCCAGACCTCCTTCGCCATGCGAAAGGCCGCCCACGCCTTGGGCCATCCCGCATAAAACGCCGCGTGCGTAAGGATTTCCGCTATCTCCGCCCTGGTCACCCCGTTGTTCTTTGCGGACATCAGATGATATTTAAACGAAGAGTCCGTCAGTCCCTGCGCCATCAGGGCCACAACCGTCACCACGCTGCGGTCTCGAAGGGAGAGCCCGTCTTCTCGACTCCACACCTCGCCGAACAGCACATCCTCATTGAGCTGTGCAAATTTGGGGGCAAAGTCCCCCAGGGCATCTCTACCTGCCGTCTGTTTAATTGTCATGATCGATTTCCTCCTGTCGATGGTTTTGAGTACAAACTGCTTCCGCGCGTCCAAGCTGCTCGCCTAGATTCCCATGCCTATCCGTCGCGCCCGCTCCAGAGCAGGATGCCCGGCGATATCGCCCACGTCGTTCACGCCGCCGGCGAAAACCGTTCCGACAAGCGTGCGCCTTTGGCGAAAATCCCTTGCGCTCCCGATTTGTATTAACGAAAATAAACGTAATACCTAAACCTAACTTTAGGTCAAGGAATGAATTCTAGATTTATCCGGAGGAACCATGTACACAATCGGACAGGTGGCGGAGATGTTCGGTCTGCCCGTTTCCACGCTGCGTTATTACGATAAGCAGGGATTGTTCCCGGGGCTGGAGCGGACGTCCGGCATTCGCCGATTCGGCGATACGGAACTCGAGGCGCTTCGGGTCATCGAATGCTTAAAGAAGGCTGGGATGGAGATTAAGGACATCCGACTGTTCATGGAATGGTGTGCGGAGGGCCCATCGACATATCCCAAGCGCAAGGCCATGTTCGAGGAGCGGAAGGCCCACATGGAGTCGGAGATCGCGAAGATGAACCGCGCGCTGGACATGTTGAAGTTCAAATGCTGGTACTACGAGCAGGCGATCCGAGATGGAAACGAGGATAGAGTGAAAGCGCTGATTCCCGACGATTTGCCGGAAGAAATCAAGGATACCTACGATAACGCCCACGCTCAATAATGCCGCCCGACGCTCAAGGGGCTTTGGCAAGGGGCTCTTTCCGAGCAGAACGAAAAAGAAAGCCTCCGAACCAGAGGGTCCGGAGGCTGTTATTCCCGTTATTCCCATAGGCATAAGCGCATCTGGTCGCGATTGCCTATCGATGCTTTGCCTCGAGCACGGCAGACACCGCATCGAGGAACTCCCGCACATGGTCTGCGGGCTGCAGCGAATGAAGCAGTCCGTAAGACACGAGACAGTCCCAATCGGTAGGGACGGTTTTGAGCATGGGGTGGACGTTGGCCCACAACGGCAGCGTCGCAAGCGCGAGGTCCTCGTTCGCGCCGCGATTGAACACCTCCGCCCGATATTGCGGGAAGTCTACGAGCGCGATTTGAGGATGATGCAAGAGTATCTCGTCGCGCACGCGGTCGATTTCGGCGTTCCAGCCCCGGCGTATAAGCATAAGACTGTGATTGTGGAGGTCGTCGAATGTGACGATGTCGCGTTTGGCGAGTTCGCTGTCGACGGGAACGGCGCACCAGAGCGGCTCGCGCGAAAGCTCGAGGCCCAAGCACCCGCGCTCTTTAAGAAAGGCATCGTCGAAAATCCCCACCACGATATCCATGTCTTGCCCGAGGTTCGCCAAACCGCGCGCCGCCGAGGGTGTGTTATCAAACGTGACCACCTGAAGGCTCATGCCAGGGCAACGTTCCTTCACCTTCGGCCACAGCTTCGTGAGCGGCGTGCTGGGCGTCATGAGCGACACTCCCACGCGGATGATGCGCTTCTCTCCGCGCTCGGCGACGCGGGCGCGTGCGATTGATTCTTGAGAGTACTGCACGATATGGCGGGCGTCGGCGAGCAGCGACCTACCTGCTCGCGTAAGCGAAAGCCCCTGATGCGATCGGTGAAACAGCGTAAGGCCTAGCCGCGACTCCAACAGGTTCATCTGCTTGATGACGGCCGTGGGCGTGATGAAGGACTCTTGTGCCGCCTTGGAGAAGCTGCCCGCCTCCGCCACGCGGATGAAAGTGTCAAGCTGTGGGTTGTACATCGATCCTCCTGTCACGCATTATGTGCCGTATATACCCCATGGTTATATCCATCATTCCAACGTGAACTTCTCGCACGTCAGTAAACGCCGTAGCCTTGTATTCGAAAAGTCACCATTAAGGAGGAGACCATGGAGTATCTGAAGCTCAACAACGACGTAGAGATGCCCATCGAGGGTTTGGGCACCTTCCTCATGGCCCCGGCCGAGGCCGAGGCGGCCGCAACCGCCGCGCTCGCGGCTGGCTACGAGCACATCGACACCGCCAACGCCTACATGAACGAGCGCGCCGTGGGCCGTGCCATCGCCAAGAGCGGCATCGCGCACGGCCAGATCTTCGTCTCCACCAAGCTCTGGCCGAGCGTCTACGACGCGGGCATGCCCGCGGTGGACGCCACGCTCCAGCGCCTGGGGCTCGACTACGTCGACATGCTCATCCTGCACCAGCCGGTAGGCGACTACCTGGCCGCGTGGCGCACGATGGAGGAGGCGTGCCGCGCGGGCAAGGTGCGCGCCCTCGGCCTCTCCAACTTCCCGCAAGACAAGATCGCCGAGGTCATCGAGGTCGCCGACATCAAGCCGCAGCTCATGACCGTTGAGTGCCACCCCTACCACGCCCAGCGCGACCTGCGTGCCTACCTCGCGCCGTGCGGCACGGTGATCGAGGCGTGGTACCCGCTCGGCCACGGCGACAAAGGTCTTCTGGAGGAGCCCGTCTTCGTCACTCTCGCCGAGAAGTACGGCAAGACCCCGGCCCAGGTGATCCTGCGCTGGCACGTGCAGATGGGCACCTCCATCATCCCCGGCTCCAAGAACCCCGCCCACATCGCCGACAACGCGAACATCTTCGACTTCTCCCTCACCGAAGATGAGATGGCCGAGATTGCCAAGCTCGACGGGACCATGACCTACTACACCGCCACTGAGGAAGCACTCGCGGGCTACCTGGCCATACGCCCCGATTTCGACGCGCAGGAGTAGCGCTCAGACAATAACGGACCAACCAAGCCGCCGCCGAGGACCAGTCGACTGTCGAGGACGAGCCCGCCGCAGTGCCCGCTGCAGACGGCAACGTCCTCGTGGCCTACTACTCGGCACAGGGCCACACCGCTGTCGTAGCTCAGGCCATCGCCGACGAGCTCGGCGCCGATCTCTTTGAGGTGACGCCTAGAACCCGCGGGTTATAACACCGTGCGCACCCCAGCGTTATAGAACCCTCACCAACGGAAACTTCCGCTGGCGCGGCACCCCTCGTATGGTGGATACGTCAAGTTGCGAGAAAGGAAGGCACCATGGACTACATCACCTTGAACAACGGCGTCAGGATGCCGCAGCTCGGCTTCGGCGTGTACCAGATCCCGGACGCCGCGGAATGCCAGCGCGCCGTGGAGGACGCGCTCTCGGTCGGCTACCGGCTGCTCGACACGGCCGCGAGCTACGGCAACGAGGAGGCGGTCGGGGCCGCCATTCGCGCAAGCGGCCTGCCGCGCGACGAGGTGTTTGTGACGACCAAGCTGTGGATGTCGGATGCGAGCTACGAGGGGGCCAAGCGCGGCTTCGACGCGTCGCTCAAGCGGCTGGGGCTCGACTACGTCGACCTCTACCTCATCCACCAGCCGTTCGGCGACGTCTTCGGCGCGTGGCGCGCCATGGAGGAGCTCTACGAGCAGGGCGTTATCCGCGCCATAGGCACAGCTAACTTCTACCCCGATCATCTCGCAAACCTCATCTCGTTCAACCGCATCGCCCCCGCCGTGAACCAAGTCGAGTGCAACGTGTTCTTCCAGCAGCGCGAGGCGCAGGGGTACATGGCCGGCAAGGAGGTAGCCATGGAGGGCTGGGCGCCCTTTGCGGAGGGCAGAAACAACCTCTTCCGCAACGAGGTCCTCGCTCGCATCGGCGAGGCGCACGGCAAGACGGTCGCCCAGGTCGTGTTGCGCTGGCTGCTGCAGCGCGGTGTGGTCTGTATCCCTAAGAGCACGCACCGCGATCGCATGGAGCAAAACTTCGACGTCTTCGACTTCGCGCTGGGCGACGACGAGATGGTCGCCATCGCCGCGCTCGACACCGGGCGCAGCGCGTTCTTCGACCACCACGACCCCGCCACCATCGAATGGATGTCCGGGCTCGTGCGCAACGTGTAGACGAGCGGTCAGACCGCACTGATAACTTACTAGGAGGAATTGCCATGAACTCATTCACGTACGACTACCCGGTCAGGAACTACTTCGGCGAGGGGGCCATGGACCAGGCACTCGACGCCGAGATGGGTGCCATGGGCAAGACAGTGATGCTCGCCTACGGCGGAGGTTCGGTCAAGCGAACCGGCGTCTACGGCCACGTGGCCGATAAGCTCACGAGCGCGGGCAAGCGCGTGGTGGACTTCGGCGGCATCATGCCCAATCCGACCTACGAGAAGTGCCAGGAAGGCGCCGCGCTCGCACGCGAGGAGCAGGTCGACTTCATTCTCTCCGTCGGCGGCGGGTCGGTCTTCGACTGCTGCAAGGTGGTCTCCGCGCAGGCGATGCTTGACGAGGACATCGAGACGTTCGAGCACGCCGACGGCAAGATGCCGAGTTCGTTCATCCCCATGGGCTGCATCGTTACGCTCTCCGGCACGGGTGCCGAGCAGAACAACGGCGCCGTCATCACCAACGAGGAGACACACGTGAAGGGCGCCTATCTGGGGGCGATGCCCATGTGGGCGGCGCTCGACCCGGCGCTCACGCTCACCGTACCGCACGCGCAGTTCATGAGCGGCGCGTTCGACACGCTCTCGCACTGCATGGAGAGCTATTTCGGAAGCCCGCGCGGGCGCAATGTCACCGACGACATCAACCTCGCCATCCAGCGTAACGTCATCCGCAACATGCGGATCATCGCGGACGACGACCAGAACCTCGATGCCAGAAGCGAGCTCGTATACGACTCCGCCATGGCCGAGAACGGCGTGCTCAAGATCGGCAAGTCAACGGACTTCCAGGCGCACATGATCCAGCACCAGTACGGCGCGTACACCCACACCAACCACGGAATGGGCCTCGCGGTCATCCACCCTGCGCTCTACCGCCACCTGGCCCCCGAGGCGCCCGCGCAGTTCGCCCGCTGGGCGCGCGAGGTGTGGGGCGTCGACGCCAAGGGCAAAGACGACCTTACGGTGGCGCTCGAAGGCATCGACCGCCTGCAGACGTTCATCGGCGAGATGGGGCTTCCCACGAGCTTCGCCGAGATGGGCTCCGACGCGTCCGACGAGACGCTGCACAAGGTTGCGGACACCTGCGTGCTCACCGGCGGCTGCGCCAAGAAACTGGAGCGCAGCGAGGTGTTCCAGATTCTGACCGAGTGCCTCTAGATCGGCGCTCGGTCCCGATCCGCCCGCGCCGAAGGAAACCGTCGAAGTCGTCGTCGACGGCCCCCTGCCCGCCGAAGTAGGAGCGGTATTCGCCGAAGCCGAAGGGGAGAATGTGGACCTCCCTGTGGCGCCCCGTGAACAGGGTCGCCAGGTCCGAGCTCAGGAGGAACGCGTTCGATCCCGTGAGACAGACATCCCATCCGCCACGTGCGTGAATGCCGTTGATCGCCTTCTCGAAGCCCTCGCACAGCTGCACCTCGTCGATGAAGAGACAGTTGCGGGCGCCCTCTTTGTGCCACTCCATGATTTCGCGATGCAGCGCTGGTACTCGAGCAGCAGCTCGTTGTCAAGGTACAGAAGGTCGATGTAGACGTTGTTGGAGGATGGGTCCTTCCGAGCAACGGAGGCGGAGAACGCCTTCATGAGCTCAGACTTGCCGGAGCGGTGCACCCCCGCGACCACCTTGATGTCCCGGACGCCCTCGAGCGCCCAAAGCCGCTCCATGTACGTATTGCGGTCGACCCAATCCATCATCAGCTCCTTCTCGGTTTCGAAGCTCGAATTTTTTTAAAGTTTCGAAACCGAGAAGGAAATACGCACAAGGGTGCATCGAGGAGCGAATCCCAGTTGCGCCATGTCAGCAGCGATGCCGGGCGCATTCGCTCATGCTACAATCCAACCACCAGAGATGAAAACACAGTCCCCGTCGGGTAGTCGTGGGCGTGCGGGAGTCCGCATCAGTAACCTGCCTCCTTGGTTGTCCCTTCTCTGCATGGTCATCTACATAAAGGAGGAACCAACCATGCAGATCAGCGTGTCGTCCACCCTGACCGTATATCACGACGGCCAATTCTGGGTCGGGCTGGCGGAGCATGTCGAGGACGGAAGGTGCGGCGTCGCCCGCATCGTCTTCGGCGCGGAGCCGTCCGATGAGGAGATTCTGCAGTTCGTTGTCGACAAATGGGAGAAGCTCTCGTTCTTCGGCGACAAGGCCACTGAAACAAGCAAGCCCGCGAAGAACCCCAAGCGGCGCGCTCGCGAGGCGGCGAAAACCCTCAAGCGGCCAGCGATGAGCACCAAGGCGCAGCAGGCGCTCGCGGCACAGAGAGAAGCGATGAAGCGGGAGTCGGCTCAAGCAAGAAGCCAGCGTCGCGCGGATGAGGCGGAGGCGCGCTACGAGCAGAGAAAACTGAAGCGCAAACAGAAGCATCGTGGGCATTGATCGCCATTCGCAGCAAGGCAAACCATATACAGCAGCGGCGTCAGTTCCACTTGAAGCCGACGCCGCGTAGACGCTGATGGAGATGGCTGCGCGCGGGCACGGGCGCGCCACCGCACTTCACAGCTTGTTTCTCAAGTATTTGGGACGCACACGCGGCGTTCAAAAATGCGGAGCGACTCCACATGGCTCGAGACTGAGCCGAGGTGCCCTACTTCTCGCCCTCCAGCAGCCCCACGATGCGGTCGATGTCGACGGCAAAGCGAGGCCTTCCCTCGCGCTCGTAGCGGTCGAGGTACGCCTGGCACTCGGAGACAATACGCTTGGTGTTGCCATCGATGATGCGCTGGAGCGTCTCGTAGTAGGCCGAGCCCTCGGTCCTGAAGCGGCGCTGGTAGGCCTTGGTTATGGGGAACATCTTGATGTAGTGGATGCCGTGGCGGCAGCCGGGGCGCGTCGTGGGGCGGGGTGGCAACGCAAAGTACTGGTCTTTGGGCACGTTAGGGGCGATGTTGGAGCGCAGCGGCACGGCGAAGTCCCTGCGCTTCCCGCGGAAACGCAGCCTCACCACCACGATGCAGGGGCGATTGTGCTTAAGCATGAGCTCGCGGTCGCCCTCGACGAGGTCGAAGAAGTCCTGGGAGATGGATACGATCTTCATCGGTTACGCCCCCTTCATACGAGGCGGGGCCCGCATCGCTGCAGGCCCCTACAGGTGGGCGATATTCTACGCCTTGCGGCACCCCGTCGCCCACGGAGGTTAAACGTACACGTAAGCCGTACTCTGAAAGCCGCGGCTTCCGGCAAGTAGTTTATACCACGAAAGATCGCTTTCGATGCGCATAGCTCGCAAAATAACACTCGCTGGGCCGTCGCCCCTGATCTTCTCGACCGTCTCCTCCAGGTACTTATTGCGTGCCACGGGCACCTCCATCCTTGTTATCGCGTAAACATACCATGAGTGGCGTACGGGTCGAGAAGGGCTGGCGTCAAAAGAGCCCAACGGCCGTTACGGCTTCGTTAGAAACGCGTCCCACCATGGATGGTGAACCCGAAAGGTAAGGCGCGCGGGCACGGCGACTCGGCCCGCGCGCCCGGAAGAGAAAGGACGAACCCATGGGTTACATGCTCGAGACGCGCGGGCTCACCAAGCGCTTCGGCCGCGGCGACCAGGCGCAGGATGCCGTGGCCGACGTGAGCCTTCATATCCGCGAGGGCGAGGTGTACGGGCTGCTCGGCCCCAACGGCGCCGGCAAGTCGACAACGCTCAAGATGATCTGCGGGATGCTGCGGCCGACGGCCGGGGAGATCCTCTTTGCCGGGCACGCCTGGCGCCGCGAGGACCTCTACGCAATCGGCAGCCTCATCGAGGAGGCGCCGCTCTACCCCAACCTCACCGCGCGCGAGAACCTGCGCGTGCGCACCACGCTGCTGGGCCTTCCCGAGAGCCGCATAGATGAGGTGCTCGCCGCCGTGGACCTCGCGGACACCGGGAAGAAGCGCGCCGGGCGCTTCTCGATGGGCATGCGGCAGCGCCTGGGGCTCGCGCTGGCGCTGATCGCCCGGCCACGCCTGCTCGTGCTCGACGAGCCCACCAACGGCCTCGACCCCATCGGCATCGAGGAGCTGCGCGACCAGATCCGCGGCTTCGCGGCGGCGGGCACGACGGTAATCGTCTCGAGCCACATCCTCTCCGAGGTGCAGCAGATGGCGGACACCATCGGCATCATCTACGGGGGGCGCCTCGCCTACGAGGATGCGCTGCGGCCC
>OLSM01002770.1_pt1 | contig 10724 bp, 8 predicted proteins | sample 1672721 | NCBI WGS metagenome assembly OLSM01 (sample SAMEA3136717, study PRJEB25190) | human gut metagenome | reverse complement strand
CGGCGCAGCTTCGCCTTGTCCGTTTCAAACTTGGTGGGCTTGGTCGGCTGTCCGGCGGCTTCTCTGGCGGCGTTCTCTTTGTCAAGGGCAAGCTGCCCTTTCTTTGCCGCCCAGTATTCCCGTTCGGTTATCCGTTCCTTGCTGCCGTTCAAGAGGTCGATTTGGTAAAGCCCCTCCCGGTGGCACATCTCCATGACTTCACTCTTGAAATATTCCATAGCGGCGTTGGTGCAGCGGTGCTTGCAGCCCTCCCGTGTGTCGGCTGGTCTGTCCATGTAGGGCAGAAGCGGGACTTCATAAATCCGCAGGGAGTTGATGACGATATGCACATGGATATTGCCGCTGTGGTTATGCCCGTCCGGGTGGGTGCAGATTAGGGCTTGGTGTCCGGGGAAATGCTCCTTGCAGAACTGCTCGCCCAGCTCCTGCGCCCGGTCTACGGTCAAGCCGTTGTCTGTCCCGTCCCGTGGGTCAAAGCTGATGATATAGTGGTGGCTTTTCACATCTTCCCGTTTTTGGTTTTTCTCATAGCGGAGATTGGCTCGCATACAGGCAACAGCGAAATCCTCGCCCCCGCAGTTGAGGGAAGAAATGCGGTAATCCTCCCTCGGTATCAGCCGCCCGTTTTCATCAAGGGTGGGCTTCATGGTAAACTCGTCATGCTCAAATGTGAGATAGGCTTCCGCTGCGCCATAGTCCGCATTTTTAGAGCTGATATGTTTGAATGTTGCCAACAGCGTCACCCACTTTCTGCAAGACTTCAAACTTTAGGGCAGCAAGGTCGGAAACCGCCGCCCGTACCTCCCCGGCAAGCTGCGGGTAGGGGCTGTGCCACTCGTTCAGCGTCCGGGCTATCTGGTTTAAGTTGCCGCCGATCCTGCCGTATTCGGCGGTCAGCTTCCCGACAGCGGCAAGCAACTCGTCATTGACGGGGGAAACGGTTATGATGGGGCGTATGGCTGCCCCGGTTATGGCTTGCCGGATAAACTCGGCTTGGCTCATGTTGTAAGCAGAAAGCCTTTCCGCAAACTCGGCGTATTCTTCCTCGGTCATGCGTGTCTTGACTACCCGGCTGCGGTGCGGCGTGTTGTATCGTTTCATAGGTGGTTGACCTCCTTTCTGTGCGTGGTGTCCTCTCACTAATAGGAGAAAAACAGGGTGTGAAGCGGAACTGTTTTTGAAAAATCCGAAAAAATATTTTGAGGGATTTTTAAGCGGCGCAAGCCGCATAAGCAGGGTTTGGGGAAGGCACTCCCCAACAAGATTCCCGCAGGGGCAAAATGAGCGAAAAGCGAATTTTGGTACTGCGGTAGAATCTTGCTCTAAGAAAACGGCGTAAACTTCCCCTTCTACTCCTTACTACGCAGAGAAATGAAGATATGGCAAAGTTTTGGGAAACTTTTTGAGAAAACTTTTCGACAAAGCTGGAAAATCAGCACGTTTTTTGGCGCAAAAAAACAGGAAACCTTTTCTTGATTTCCTGTCATGGTATGTCGCTGTGGTGGGCGGCGGTTGTTCTGTTGTTATTCCCCGGAAGCAAACTTGTAGCCTATGCCTAAAACGGTCTTTATGTAGGTGGGCTTGCGGCTGTCCGGCTCTATCTTTTTCCGCAGGTTGTAAATCACGTTGGCAACACTTGAATGGCAAGTATCGCTTTCCATGTTCCAAACGGCTTCAAATATCTGTGTCCTTGTGAGGACAATGCCGGGATTGGAAGCAAGGAATACAAGGGCATTATATTCAAGACGTGTTAGATTGACTTCCTCCCCGTCTTGAAATACCCGGCGTTGGCTCTGCCTTATTTCCAATCCCGGAAAAGATAACACGGAAACGGGTGTAAGCTGCATGGGTTCAAGTCGCATATAATTAGATATTGCCGATATGATTTTGTCAATCGCTGTTTCCTCTTGTTCGTTAAGTGTCAGTAGTAGTAATTTTCCCATGTTCATTACCCCTTTTATCCGTTGAATTTAAACTATATTTTTCTGTTGTGTTTTTTGACAGTAAGCAACAAATATATATCATAGAGAGCGTAATGTCAATTTAATGTCATTAAGAGAATAGGTGGTCTGTCTAATTATTATCATTTTGTTCATTTGCGCCTACGCTGCGTTTGGCATTTTGGCAATTCAATATATTGTAAATTTATCTATATCAGCGGGCTAACCTCATTTTCACAAAATAAGCTAAGTTTGTGAAGTGCTCTTGTGCAGGCAACATATAAGAGGTTTTTATCATCTTCATCATGGTAGTTTTGGCTGTCTGCATCACAAATTAAGACAGCATCAAATTCTAATCCCTTTGACATATATACTGGTAAGATAAACACGCCTTGTAAATCTGATACGCTCCCATTTTTGATTAACTGAATATCAAGTTTGTGTTTAATTTTATTAAATAGATAGATTGAATTTTTTTCGGTTTTACAAATTAAGCATATCGACTGAAACCCTTTCTCCTGGCATAGATTTATTTCCTTAACAATTTCATCAATGAAGATTTCGGAATTATCAGCAATATATACTTTTGGGCTATCGCCATTCCGATTAAAACTTTTTATCTGTGAACTTTTTTCAATGAACTTTAAACTAAAATTTAAAATTTCATTCGTACAACGGAAACTTTTATCCAACATAATAAGAGAAGATTTTTTCTTGTTCAATATTTTTTGAATTTGTTCGTAGAAAGAAATATCTTCTTTTTTGGCAAGAGTCTGTTTCATATCTCCTAAAATAGTAAATTTGGCATTAGAAAATAGCAAATTAAATATTTCATATTGGAGAGGGTAGTAGTCCTGTGCTTCATCAATGACTACCTGCTTAATATTTTTATATTTATTTGTTCCGTATATTTTTAAATACAAATAAGCGATTGCTATTGCGTCATCATAATACAATCTGTCTGCTTCCAAATTTTCCCTAGTATATTCCCATATACTTTTTATGCCTTGTGACAGATTGCTATTTTGCAGCAGGCTATAAAAATAGGCTTCATTGCTAAATAATATTTTATATAATTCAACAATGTCAATTTTTATAAATTTCTGTATTTCCTGCTTGATTAGATTTTTTTCTTCTTTATGCCCCCGCCCTTTTCCTGTTCCAAATATTTGTTCTAAAATATAATCTTCTAATTGTTCTAATTTTATGCCTAATGGTGTTTCTGTTCTTCCTAATATTTTATCTTTTAGAATTTGCCTGCTTACAACGCATTTTCCCTCATAATAAACATCTTCAAATTCTATCCACTGGCGGGGTATATCAATGAGAAATTGGTCTAAAATTTCCCTAAAAAAACTTGACGTTTTAAATTCTATACTATTTCTTGAAATTTCCTTGTATTTTGAATTGACAATCAAGTTTTCTAAAAAATCATTTCTTGACTGAATTTTCCTGCCATTTAATAACTCACTAAGTATATCTTCAAACACGGAAGAAATAACATTATCTTCTCCCAATTCGGGCAATACATTTGAAATATATTGCTCAAATATAGAATTTGGGGAAATAATCATAATGTTATTTGCGGACAGCTTTGTTTGTAAACCTTGATACATAAGATAAGCAGCCCGGTGGAGAGCAATAGAGGTTTTTCCACTTCCCGCTACACCCTGTACCATTAGCAGGTCATTTTCCATATCTCTAATAACCACGTCCTGTTCATGCTGAATTGTTTCAACAATAGCTTTCATTTTAGCAGTAGTGTTTTGTGACAGTAATTGCCTTAAAAATTCATCAACAATCTGAACATCTGAATCAAAAAAATATTCCAGTGTTCCGTTTTTTATTTCATATTGGCGTTTCAAATTGAGTTCGCCTGTTACTCGTCCACATGGAGCGTCATAAAACGCTTCGCCTGTCATAAAACGATAGAAAACACTGGCAATCGGCGATCTCCAATCATAAACATACATCTCTTGATAGCTGTTTTTTCGTAGAGAAGAACGTCCAATGTATATTTTTTCAAATTCGTCCTCATCATCAAATTTAAAATCAATTCGGGCAAAATAGGGCGATTTTATCATCTTTTCTAACAGAAGTATTTTATGTTCTTCTTCTTCGTAATCTATAATTTTGTCTGTTACAGGATTGATATATTGGCTTAATTCAACAAGTGCCTCGAAACCGTCCGATGTATACAGTGATGTAATACCGTGTTCTGTATTTTCACGCACATCTTTTTTGGCTTCGATAATTTCTGATTTCTTTTTGTCTGCCGCTTCTTTTGCCTGCTTTAATTGTTCCTCGGCTAAAGAGATTGTTTGTGCTAATCTTTTTTCTTCAAACGCTTTTTCTGTCTGATTATTCCCCTTAATGATTATGACCTCCTTGAAAAATGAAAGAAAATTTTACTGAAACATTGCTAGGCTAGTTTAGCATGTGTCAGCTTATATAAACAGTCTTGTATTTATAAAATTTGTATGGTATTATTACAGTGGGAAGAAGTATGTTAGATATTTGATTTCTGCAAGCATATCAATTCTAATACGGACGTGTAATTAAAACAATAAAAAAATTGGGACAAAGCAGTTATACCACTATGTCCCAATTTGCTATTACTCCATATCTTCAGCAGACAGAAACACAAGCCCGACAAATTCTTCCTCAATCAGTTTCTTCAACTTTTCCACTGTGCTCTATGCAGGCTCCCGTATCTCCATTCCAACCTATAATCTCTTTCTGTAAAAGCAAATCTTGTTCTGTGAAAAAATGAGTTGGATTCCGTAGTAGTCGGCATTGTGCGTAATGTGTATAACTGACTGTATCATGGAATTGTGGGTAACTCTGTTTGCAGGACGTGGGAAAGCTGCACTTTAGCTTTTCCATGTGCTGTGAATAGAGTTATCCATGATTCCATAGCCTGTTATGCACATTTCCACAATGTTTGTCTTTTGGTCGTTGGTTCGGAAAAGAAAAGCCCTGTATGTTATTATATACAGAGCCATTCTAATCTTTTTTTATCCACTACATAGAGCGTTTCCTTTCTGCAAAATTCATTTTACAGAGTGATACCCGCCTTTTTTGCAAAGTAGTCTTTTCTCCCGGTAAGCTCTGACTGTTTTTCCTTTGGAAGATTGTTGAATAAATCATCATAAAGAACATCAGCTAACTGCATTTCTCTCGCAAGCAAAAATACATTTAGACTAAGCCATTCCTCCCAAAGCCCCTCAAATAAGCTGTTACTGTCTGTATAGGTGTCAAGCTCCTCAAAGCCATGTGACGCTGTATAGCATTGCAGTTTAACAAAGCCATACCTACCAACATCAACCAACAAAATATCTTCGTCCTCTATTTCGTACAGTTCCTCAAACACATCAATCACTTTGCGACACTTTTCCCGTTCTTCCTCTGTGATATATACTGTTTTTTCCATGCTCAATTACCTCTATCCTTTCAAATTGTGGAATACTGTTTTCAGTTTTCTTCTACTTCTGAACCACATATTTGAAATGCCATATATGCCATTTTATACGGAATAGAGGTTGGCTGTCTGCATTTATCAGTGTGTTACTTTATGGCACATGAGCATTTTCGCAGGGATTGTCCCATTCAATTTTCCAGCTATGATTCCGATGGGGTGGATGGCGCCAATCTGTGTTGCATGTGGTAATACGATTGTATTGAAGGCTGCAACCTTTACTCCGCAGACATGCATGAGGATTGCAGAGATATACAAAGAAGCCGGACTTCCAGACGGCGTAATTAATATCGTTACATGTTCCAGGAATGAGGCGGAAATCTTTCTTGAGCATCCGGCTATAAAAGGAATTACGTTTGTAGGATCTACGTCTGTGGGAAAACATATTTATACAGTGGCTGCATCAAATGGAAAGCGGGTACAGGCACTGTGCGAAGCCAAAAACCATGCGCTTGTATTAGAGGATGCACCAATTGAAAGGACGGCGGCCGGGATTGTCAATGCTGCATTCGGGTGTGCGGGAGAACGGTGTATGGCGCTTCCGGTGGTTGTAGTGCAGGAAAGCATTGCAAACAGGCTTGTGGAGGAGATTGTTAAGAAAGCGGGAGGACTTGTTGTGGGACCGGCCTATGATCCAAAGACCGGACTAGGACCGGTTATCAACAGAGAACATAAGGAAAGAGTGCTTGGCTGGATAGAAAAAGGGCTTCAAGAAGGCGCGAAAATGATTCTGGATGGGCGGAATGTGGCTGTGCCGGGATACGAGGACGGATTTTATATAGGACCAACAATTCTGGATTTTGTCACGCAGGACATGGAGGTGGGGAATCAGGAAATCTTTGGTCCGGTACTCTGCATAAAGAGAGTAAAAGATTTTGAAGAGGGATTAAGATTGATGAATGGGAATCCCTTTGCCAATGGTTCTGTCATTTTCACGCAAAACGGCCACTATGCCCGGGAATTTGCAAGGAATACCCACGGCGGAATGGTCGGAGTCAATGTTGGGATTCCAGTTCCGGTAGGCATGTTCCCATTTAACGGACACAAGGATTCATTCTTTGGGGATCTTCATACACTCGGAAAAGATGGTTACCTTTTCTTTACAGAGAGAAAAGTAGTGACGACCCGTTGGTTTGACGAGGAGGAGAAGAAGGTCGGCACTGTGAGTACGTGGGATGGTACAATCTAAAGCGGAGGATACAGATGGAGTATATCAATTTTGACAGAAATCGGAAATTGGATCTGATATTGTTGGGGCGTGTGACGATTGATTTCAATCCTGCCTACAATGACTCAGTTAAAGAGGGGTTCAATTCTCTAAAAAAAGTTCATGTTTTTGAGAAATTTGTAGGAGGCTCTCCTGCGAATATCGCAGTAGGCGTTTCAAGGCATGGGTTGAAGGCGGGATTTATAGGAAAAGTGTCTGACGATCAATTCGGCGAATATGTGGTAGAGTATCTCAAGGAAAAAGGAATTGATACCTCTTATATTTCAAAATGCGGCCACGGAGAAAAGCTAGGGCTGACATTTACGGAAATGCTTTCTCCGAAAGAAAGTAGCCTTCTGATGTACCGAAATATGGCAGCAGACCTGCAGCTGGAAGTAGATGATATAGATGAGGATTATATAAAAAGTGCAAAGGCAATCCTGATATCGGGAACAGCACTTTCAGAGAGCCCTTCAAGGGAGGCTGCACTTAAAGCGGTGATGCTTGCAAGGAAACATGACACTCGGGTTATCTTTGATATTGACTATAGAGAATATAACTGGAAGAATAGTGACGAGATTGCAGTGTATTATTCGATTGCCGCAAAGGAAGCGGATATCCTGATGGGGTCCAGAGAAGAATTTAACCTGACAGAGCGATTTTTGAATGTGGATAACGATGACTGTATGTCTGCGGCACTTTGGATGGGATACCGTGCAAAGATTGTTGTCATAAAACATGGAATACAGGGATCGGCAGCATATACCAGCGGTGGACAGAGCTTTTTCGTAAAACCATTTCCCGTAGAGGCCAGGAAGGGGTTCGGAGGCGGAGACGGATATGCAGCAGGATTCCTATATGGAATCTATCAGGGATGGGATATGATGAAGTGCCTGGAATTTGGTTCAGCAGAGGCTTCTATGATGGTGAGAAGCAACAACTGTTCGGATTCGCTGCCGGATGCCGAAGAGGTGGCTACGTTTATCCGGGATAAAAAAGAAAGATATGGAGAAATGATTGTGAGAGAGCAGAGAAGGGGAGAAGAATGAGAAAAACAGTAAGACTGACTGTTGCACAGGCGATTGTGAGGTTTCTGGATAATCAATATGTAGTGATGGATGGGAAAGAGACCAAGTTCGTAGAAGGGATATTTACAATTTTCGGGCATGGGATTGCAGTGGGGCTGGGAGAGGCATTAGATTGTTATCCTGGCGACCTAAAAGTGCTTCAAGGACGGAATGAACAGGGGATGTGCCATGCTGCCATTGCATATGCAAAACAGAATAATAGGAGAAAAATTATTCCCTGTGCATCCTCAATCGGACCGGGAGCAGCAAATATGATTACAGCCTGTGCTACAGCTACGGTCAATAATCTTCCTCTTCTGGTGTTTCCGGCAGACACATTCGCGTCTAGACAACCGGATCCAGTGCTTCAGCAGTTAGAACAGAGTAATAGCCTGGCACTAACGACGAATGATGCATTTAAACCTGTATGTAAATATTGGGACAGGATTCTTAGACCGGAGATGCTCATGACTGCATTGATTAATGCAATGAGAGTGCTGACGGATCCGGCGGAAACTGGAGCATGCTGTATTGCGCTTTGTCAGGATGTGGAAGGGGAAGCGTACGATTATCCAGAATATTTTTTTGAGAAACGGGTGCACAGGATTACGCGCGTGGCTGCAGCAGATGAAGAAATAGACGATATAGTATCCGTCATAAAAGAGGCAGCAAAACCGGTGGTAATTGTTGGCGGGGGTGTGCGTTATTCAGAGGCGGGGGAGGCTGTAGAGAGGTTCTGCGAGGAATTTAATATTCCATTTTGCGAGACGCAAGGTGGAAAAAGTGCGTGCAGATCCAGCCACCCCTATTGCCTAGGCGGCGTTGGCGTGACAGGCACATATGCATCAAATGTGATTTCACGGGAAGCGGATGTTGTGATTGCAGTCGGTACCAGGCTTTCAGATTTTACTACCAGTTCCAAGTTTTTGTACCAAAAAGAAGGAGTCCGTATTGTTACAGTCAACAATAATCGGTATCATGCATATAAGATGGATGCGGTAAAGGCGGTTGGTGATGCCCGAGTGATAATCGAACAATTAGCGACGAGACTGAAAGACTGTGGATATCAATCAAAATACACGGATGAGATTAGAAAGGCAAGAAAATGGTGGGATCAGGAGCTGGAATGGCTTGGAAAAATACAGTATACAGGCGAAGGGTTTGAGCCAATTATTTCAAAGAGAGATCTCCGCACGCTTCCGGAGTTTGTTAGGCTGACGGGCGGAACTCTCACACAGACAGAAGCAATTGCGGCAATACAGGAAACAATCGAGGAGGATGCAACGATTATAACGGCAGGAGGTTCATTGCCAAGCTGCTTGCAGCGCATGTGGAAGACGGATAAGCGCGGAGGATATCATGCGGAGTATGGATATTCCTGCATGGGATATGAAGTGGCCGCCGCCCTGGGAGTGAAGATGGCAGAACCAGACTTTCAGGTCTATTGTCTGGTTGGGGACTCCAGCTTTCAAATGCTTCACAGTGAAATAATGACGATTATCCAGGAACGTAAAAAGGTGAATATCCTTGTGTTCGACAACTGTGGCTTTGGCTGCATCAATAATTTGGAAATGGTGCATGGTGTTGGCAGTATTGCAACGGAGTTCAGATACACGGAGGGAAAAATGCCGTCTGGTGACCTGATTCCGGTAGATTATGCAAAGATTGCGGAAGGATACGGCCTGAAAGCCTATACCTGCCGGACGAAAACAGAATTGGAAGCAGCGCTTATACAGGCGAGGGCAGAACAGAAAGCCTGTCTGTTTGACCTCAAGGTTCTTCCCAAGACGATGACAGATGGCTATGAATCTTGGTGGAATGTGGGAGTGGCAGAGATATCACAAAAAGAATCGGTTCGGAAAGCGTATGAAAATATGCTGTGCCATCGGAAGATGGCAAAGGAATATTAGAAGGAAGTGAAGTATATGGGAGAGGTATTTGGATACCCGCGATTTGATGAAACAAAAGAGATGCTGCTTACGACATATGATGGCCCATACAGTGAAATGCAGATGGATATCCGGGTCTATCAGATAGCCGCAAAAGAGAGCAGGATATTCTTTTGGGAGTGGGAGGAGGCTGCGTTTCTTCTGCTGTCAGGAAAAGTTATTTACGAATGGCAAACGGAATGTGTAGAAGCCGCAAGAAAAGATGTATTTTGTGATGGTCCTTGGTGCCTACATGTATGCAAGGGGCAGAGGGTGAAAATAACAGCCCTTGCGGAAGCAGAAATACTGGTCCAATGTACACGTAACGAAAAGAATTTTCTGAACCGGATGTATAGCCCGGAGGATATAAAGTGGTTATATTCGGGGAAAGATGAATTTGGGAATGTGGCGGTGCGTCGTGTAAATACAATCTTCGACTACGAGGAGGAGCCGTTCTCCAATATGGTGCTGGGTGAAGTATTGAATAATAAGGGAAACTGGTCAGGATATCTGCCGCATCGGCATCCGCAGCCAGAGGTCTATTTTTTTAAGTTTGACCGCCCAGAGGGTTTTGGCGCGAGTTTTGTAGGAGATCAGGTTTTTAAGAGCGTAGATAATAGCTTTGCAGCCATTCCGGGGGGATGTCTGCATCCTCAGGCGACGGCTCCGGGATTCCAGATGTATACATGCTGGATGATCCGGCATTTTGATGGGAATCCGTGGCTTCAGACGGACCGCTGTGAAGACGAACGTTATACGTGGCTTCATGAAAGATAGATAAAAAGGGGAAATTAGAACAAGGCCGGCGACATAATAAAAGATGGGAGGCGGCCGGCGGAAGAACTATCATGGCATTGTTTTTTAAAAGATTCCGTTTGCGTCCGGTCAATTAAGAGAGGTGGGCTATACGGTAAATAATGGGATAGAACAGCTTGCGTATGGGGATATCATATATATACTGCAGAGGAACCGGCTTCTATACGGATGCGGCGTAGAAAAGGGGATAAGGGGAATATTATTGTTGCTTTATCCTCCCCGGGACTCAGAGAAGAAAAAATGATAATATGAACACGTTAAACAGAACCGCCGTATAGAAATTTCTAT
>OLSM01002768.1_pt1 | contig 10742 bp, 6 predicted proteins | sample 1672721 | NCBI WGS metagenome assembly OLSM01 (sample SAMEA3136717, study PRJEB25190) | human gut metagenome | reverse complement strand
GTGGGCGTGGTGGACAAGGAGAAGATCATCAATCGGGAAGAGATGCAGGCGGGGGATGTGATTATTGCCCTGCCGTCCACGGGGGTGCATTCCAACGGCTTTTCCCTGGTGCGCAAGGTGTTCGGCATCGGGCAGGGGGGCGAGAACCGCGCCTATGCCGAGCTGGAGCAGCCTTTGTGGGAAACCCTGCTGACCCCCACCCGCATTTACGTGAAGCCCGTGATGAAGCTCCTTTCGCAGATTCGTCCCCGGGCCATCAGCCACATCACCGGCGGCGGCTTCTATGAGAACATTCCGCGGAGCCTCAAGGAGGGCATGACCGCCCGTATTGAAAAGGCCGCGGTAAAGACCTTGCCGATTTTCGACATCATTGCCCGGGAGGGCAACATCCCGGAGCGGGATATGTTCAACACCTTCAACATGGGCGTGGGCATGACCATCACCGTGGCCAAGGCGGACGCGGACGCGGCGCTGGCGCTGCTGCGAGAGGGCGGCGAGCCCGGCGCGTATATCCTGGGCGAGATCGTCCCCGGGGAAGGCGGCGTGGAGCTATGGTAAAGACTGCGGTGCTGGTATCTGGCGGGGGAACCAATTTGCAGGCCATCCTGGATGCAAAGGCCGCGGGGAAGCTGCCCCATGCACAGATCAGCCTGGTGGTGGCCAGCCGCCCCGATGCCTATGCCCTGGTGCGGGCCGAAAAGGCCGGGGTTCCCTGCGCCGTGTTGCGCAAGGGCAAGGAAAAGCCCATCGAGCAGTATGGCCGGGAGCTGCTGGAGCTGCTGCACAGCCATGGCATCGAGCTGGTGGTGCTGGCGGGCTTCCTGACCATTCTCCCGGAGAACGTGATTCAGGCGTACCCCAAGCGCATCCTGAACATTCACCCCAGCCTGATTCCCTCCTTTTGCGGGGCGGGCTTCTATGGCCTGAAGGTGCATGAGGCCGCCCTGGCCAAGGGGGTCAAGGTCACCGGAGCCACGGTACATTTTGTCAACGAGATTCCCGACGGTGGGGAGATCATCGCCCAGAAGGCGGTGGAGGTGCTCCCCGGAGACACGCCGGAAGTATTGCAAAAGCGGGTGATGGAGCAGGCCGAATGGATTCTGCTCCCCCAGGCCGTGGAGGACGTGGCCCGCAGTCTTTGCCAGCAGTAAGGAGGAAACAGCATGCAGCTGATGGAATTGAACACGCTTCTCAAGGAGAACGCCTATCCCGGCCGGGGCATCGTCCTGGGCCTGGACGAGACGGGGAAGAAGGCGGTGGTGGCCTACTTCATCATGGGCCGCAGCGAGAACAGCCGCAACCGCATCTTCGTAGAAACCGAGGACGGCATCCGCACAGAGGCGTTTGATCCTGCCAAGCTGGAGGACCCTTCGCTGATTATCTATCATCCTGTCCGCCAGTTGGGCCGGGGACTGATTGTGACAAACGGCGATCAGACCGATACCATCCGGGATTTTTTAGAGAAAGGTCTGCCCTTTGAGCAGGCGTTAAGAACCCGGGAGTTTGAACCGGACGGCCCCAACTGGACGCCCCGGATCTCGGGCCTCTTGTCCCCAGACGGCAGCTATAAACTGTCTATTTTGAAAAGCGCTGACGCGGAAGGCAGCGCCTGCGCGCGTCAGACCTTTGAGTATCCCGGCTTGCCCGGCATCGGCCATTTTCTCCATACCTACGTACAGGACGGCAACCCCATTCCCACCTTCCAAGGGGAGCCCGAACAGGTGGCGATCGCCAATGACTTGGACGAATTTGCCAATGGCATCTGGGCGAATTTGAATGAAAAGAATAAAATTTCCCTGTATGTCCGCTTTACCAACTTATCAAACGGTGCGGCGGAGACCCGCCTATTCAATAAGAATCAGTGAGGAGGACGAGACATGAACGAATTGGAACTGAAATATGGTTGTAACCCGAACCAAAAGCCCTCCCGAATATTTATGCGGGAGGGGGGAGACCTGCCTCTTGTGGTGCGGAACGGAAAACCGGGGTATATTAACTTCATGGACGCGCTAAACTCCTGGCAGTTGGTGAAGGAGCTGAAAGAAGCTACCGGATTGCCTGCGGCCGCTTCGTTTAAGCATGTTTCCCCTGCCGGCGCCGCTGTTGGCATCGCCCTCAGCGAGACCGACCGAAAGATTTACTTTGTGGAACCGGATGCAGAACTCTCTCCCCTTGCCTGCGCTTATATCCGGGCTAGAGGCGCCGACCGGCTCTGCTCCTACGGCGATTGGGCCGCGCTTTCCGACGTATGTGACGCCGCGACCGCCCGTTATCTGAAATATGAGGTCTCCGACGGCGTTATCGCTCCCGGGTATACCGATGAGGCTTTGGAGATTTTGAAAACCAAAAAAAAGGGCGGCTACAATGTCGTGGAAATCGACCCCAACTATACGCCTGCGGAGCAGGAGTACAAAGATGTGTTCGGGGTCACTTTCCAGCAGGGACACAATAATTTTAAAATTGATGAAAGTCTCTTCAATAATCTGGTGACAGAAAATCAGGACCTGCCCCAGCAGGCGAAAATCGACATGATTGTCGCCCTCATCACATTGAAATATACCCAGTCTAATTCCGTCTGCTATGTGAAAAACGGACAGGCTGTGGGGGTGGGCGCAGGACAGCAGTCCCGGATCCATTGCACCCGTCTGGCGGGTCAAAAGGCGGATAACTGGTATCTCCGCCAACACCCCAAAACGCTGAACCTGCAATTTGTGGAGGGAATTCGCCGCCCTGACCGGGATAACGCCATTGATATTTATCTCTCCGATGAATACGAAGATGTGTTGGCCGAAGGCGTCTGGCAGAGTACCTTCCGGGTCAAGCCGGAACCCCTTACCGCCCAGGAGAAAAAGGCGTGGATTGCCACCCAGTCCGGCGTGACAGTGGGCTCTGACGCCTTCTTCCCCTTTGGCGACAATGTAGAGCGGGCGCGGAAATCCGGCGTGCAGTACATTGCCGAACCCGGCGGTTCCATTCGAGATGACCACGTAATTGAGACCGCCAACAAATACGGCATGGTCATGGCTTTCACAGGCATGCGCCTGTTCCATCATTAATCCGGGAGGATCGCACATGAAAGTACTAGTAGTCGGCGGCGGCGGGCGGGAGCACGCCATCGTCAAAAGTCTGAAGAAAAGCAACCGGATTACCCAACTCTACGCCCTTCCCGGCAACGGCGGAATTGCCGCCGATGCCGTCTGCGTCAACATTGGCGCCAAAGAGATCGACAGGATCGCGGCCTTTGCCAAAGAAAACGCCGTGGATTTTGCGGTGGTCGCCCCTGACGATCCCCTGGTGCTGGGGGCGGTTGACGCCCTGGAGGCCGTTGGCGTGCCCTGTTTCGGCCCCAATAAGGCTGCCGCGATCCTGGAGGGAAGTAAAGTCTTCTCAAAAAACCTCATGAAGAAATACAATATTCCCACCGCGGGCTATGAGGTCTTTACAGATCTGGCCGCCGCGCTGTCCTATTTGGAGACGGCACCCATTCCAACAGTGGTAAAGGCCGACGGTCTGGCCCTGGGCAAAGGCGTCATCATTGCCCAGACCCGCCAGGAGGCCATGGATGCCGTTCGCTCCATGATGGAGGATAAAATTTTTGGGGAAAGCGGCAGTCAGGTGGTGATTGAGGAGTTTCTCACCGGGCCTGAGGTCTCCGTGCTCTCCTTTACGGACGGAAAAGTGGTGGTGCCGATGGTATCCTCCATGGATCATAAGCGGATTGGCGAGGGAGATACCGGCCCCAACACCGGCGGTATGGGTACGGTGGCCCCCAACCCCTATTACACAACGGCTGTGGCGAAGCAGTGTATGGAGGAGATTTTCTTACCCACCATGCGCGCCATGAACACCGAAGGGCGCACTTTTAAAGGCTGTCTCTATTTTGGCCTGATGCTTACCGACAAGGGGCCGAAGGTCATCGAATATAACTGCCGTTTTGGAGACCCGGAGACCCAAGTGGTTTTGCCGCTGCTGGAGAGCGATCTGCTTACAATACTGGAGGCCACCGCCGCTGGAAAACTGTCGGAGGTTGAGGTTAACTTTAAAAAAGGCCACGCTTGTTGTGTGGTTTTGGCCTCTCATGGCTATCCTAAATCGTATGAGACAGGATTTCCCATTACAATTCCCCAAGATTTGGATGCCGAGGTCTATGTGGCCGGCGCCAAGCTGGAGGAGGGCGTACTGAAAACCTCGGGAGGCCGTGTATTGGGCGTCACCGCTGTGGGAGATACCCTCCAGGGAGCCATTGACCAGGCCTATCGCGCCGCGGCGCGTGTCACCTTCCAAGACGCCTACTGTCGGAACGATATTGGGGCCAAGGCCCTGCAAGCCGCGAAAGAGGTGGAATGAATGGTTTATCGGATCTATGTGGAAAAACGCCCTGGCCTGGCTGCGGAAGCGGAGGGGTTAGCCAGCGATATTCGTACCTTGCTTCAAATTAACGGGGTTACGGGACTTCGTTTATTCAATCGTTATGATGTGGAAAAGATCAGCCCAGAACTGTTTGATACCAGCGTCCGGACCATTTTATCCGAGCCCCAATTGGATTTGGTTTACAAAGAATTGCCCAACCATTATGGGACGGTGTTTGCCGTGGAGCCTCTGCCGGGGCAGTTCGATCAGCGGGCGGACTCCGCCGCACAATGCATCCAGATTCTCTCCCAGGGAGAGCGCCCCTTAGTGAAGACCGCCAAGGTCTATTTGTTGGAAGGGAACCTTTCTTCGGCGGAGATGGCAGCTATAAAGAAGTACGTGATTAATCCCGTGGAGTGCCGGGAGGCCTCTCTGGAACCGGCGGATACCCTGGAAACGGCATATGAGATTCCCAATTCTGTGGCAGTGCTGGATGGATTTCGCGGATTGGACGAGGCGGGACTTACCGCTCTGGTGGCCGATTACGGCCTTGCTATGGATTTGGACGACCTGCGTTTCTGTCGGGACTACTTCAAAACAGAGGGCCGCGACCCCACCATGACGGAACTGCGGGTTATTGATACCTACTGGTCCGACCATTGCCGCCACACCACTTTCCTCACCACCATTGATAAGGCGGAATTTGCCGATCCCCTGCTGCAGAAAACTTATGAGGATTACCTGGAGACCCGTCGGGCTATTGGACGCACGAAGCCTATTAATCTGATGGACCTTGGCACCATCGCGGCGAAATTTTTGAAAAGCCAAGGCAAACTGCCCAATTTGGACGAGTCCGAGGAGATCAACGCCTGTACCGTAAAAATGAAGGTACACACCTCAACGGGTGATACGGAGGACTGGCTCCTTCTCTTCAAGAATGAAACCCACAATCACCCCACGGAGATCGAGCCCTTTGGCGGGGCTGCCACCTGTGTGGGCGGCGCGATTCGAGATCCCCTGTCGGGCAGATCCTACGTCTACGCCGCCATGCGGGTCACCGGCGCCGCGAACCCACTCGTGCCAGTAAAGGAGACCATGGAGGGAAAGCTGCCCCAACGGACCATAGTGACCAAAGCGGCCGCCGGGTATAGTTCATACGGCAACCAAATTGGTCTGGCCACAGGGCAGGTTGACGAGCTTTATCACCCCGGCTATGCCGCTAAACGGATGGAAATTGGTGCGGTGATTGGCGCGGCGCCTGCGGAAAATGTCCGCCGGGAACGTCCCCAAGCGGGGGATTTGGTTATCCTACTGGGGGGGCGCACCGGTCGTGACGGCTGTGGCGGCGCTACCGGCTCCTCCAAATCCCATACCGCCCAATCCCTGGAAACCTGTGGGGCGGAGGTGCAGAAAGGCAATGCGCCGGAGGAGAGAAAGCTTCAGCGGCTGTTCCGAAACCCCGAAGCCTCCCGCCTCATCAAACGCTGCAACGATTTTGGCGCTGGCGGCGTTTCCGTGGCCATCGGGGAACTGGCCGACGGCCTGGAAATAGATTTAAATAAAGTACCAAAGAAATATGAGGGCTTAGACGGCACCGAGCTGGCCATCAGCGAATCTCAGGAACGTATGGCGGTGGTGGTCGAGGCGAAAGACGCCCCTCGGTTTATGGAACTATCAGACCAAGAAAATTTGGAATCTACCATAGTCGCTACGGTTACGGAGAATCCTCGCTTGGTGATGCATTGGAATGGAAAAAATATTGTCGATATCGCCCGTTCCTTCCTGGATACCAACGGCGTGGAAAAGCATATCACCGTGAAGACCGCGCCTGCGCAGTCCTTCCAAAAGCAGATTGTTTCAGATTTCAGACAGGGCTTCACCGATTTGGCCGCAGACCTGAATGTCTGTTCCAAACGGGGGTTGTCGGAGCGGTTTGACTCCACCATCGGCGCGGGTACTGTGCTGATGCCTTTTGGGGGACAGAACCAGCTCACCCCCGCCCAAGCCATGGTGAATAAGATCGCCATGGAAAACAAGGATTCTGATACTTGCTCCGTGATGGCCTGGGGGTATAACCCATTTATCACAGAAAAATCGCCCTATCACGGCGCCTATCTGGCGGTGATTGAATCGGTTGCCAAACTGGTCGCCACCGGCGCTTCCCTGGAGGAGACCTATTTAAGTTTCCAGGAATATTTTGAGCGCCTTCAGAAGGACCCGGTGCGCTGGGGGAAACCGCTTGCCGCCCTGCTGGGCGCTTTCCGGGCCCAAAAGGAGTTGGAAGTTGCCGCCATCGGCGGAAAGGACTCCATGAGCGGCAGTTTTGAAGACCTGGACGTGCCTCCCACATTGGTTTCCTTCGCCGTGACCACCGACGCTATCTCACAGATCCTGTCACCCGAGTTTAAAGAACCGGGCCATCAGGTTATCTGGATTCGCCCCGTATACGGGGCCGACGGTCTGCCCCAGGCCGATTCTCTCAAGGAAGTATTCCAGACGGTGGTAAACCTGAATCGGGCCGGAAAGGTAGCCGCCGCCTATACGCCAACCTATGGCGGCGCGGCCGAGGGTATCATGAAGATGTCCTTTGGCAATGGCATTGGGGTTGCGTTGGCAGAAAGTTGTGACCTGGAGGAGCTGTTTGGCTACGCCTATGGTTCCTTTATCCTAGAGCTCACGGAAGACGCAGATCTTGGCGTTACACTGGGCCGCACCACGGAAGAACCTGTTCTCGCATGGAAGGGGGAGACCTTGCCTGTCTTCGACTTGCTCGGCGTATATGAGAGCGTTTTGGAGCCCATCTATCCCTGTGATCTCCCACAGGGGGGAGGAGAGATTCCCACGTTCTCCCACGCGGCAAACTCCTGGCCCGCGCCTGCTGTCCACACGGCCAAACCCAGGGTCATGATCCCCGTATTTCCTGGCACTAACTGCGAGTATGACACCGCAAAGGCGGCGCGGGCCGCCGGTGCGGAGCCGGAGATCATTGTGATTCAAAATCTTACCGCAGCCCGCATTGCCCAATCGGTGGAATATGTGGCCCGTCGGCTGCAGGAGGCACAAATGGTGTTTCTTCCCGGCGGTTTCTCCGGTGGGGACGAGCCCGACGGTTCGGGCAAATTTATCACCTCCTTCTTCCGCAGCGGACCGGTGCAGGAGCAGATTAACCGGCTTTTGAAGCAGCGGGACGGTCTGATGTGCGGTGTATGCAACGGGTTCCAAGCCCTCATTAAGTTGGGTTTGGTGCCTTATGGCGAGATCATTGATACAAATGAGAACAGTCCGACTTTGACCTATAACACCATTGGACGGCACCAATCCCGGCTGGTACGCACCCGCGTGGCCTCCAACCTCTCCCCCTGGCTGATGGAGACCCAAGTGGGCGATATCTATACGGTGCCCGTTTCTCACGGTGAGGGGCGCTTCCTGGCCGCCGACAGTTTAATTCTGAACCTGGCCGAGAAGGGGCAGATCGCCACACAATATGTGGATCTGGACGGAAGCCCCACCAGTGACATTCACTTTAACCCCAATAACTCTGCCTTTGCAGTAGAGGGCATCACCTCTCCGGATGGCCGGGTTTATGGCAAAATGGGTCACTCCGAGCGCATAGGCGAGGGGCTCTACCAAAACGTACCCGGCAATTATGACATGGGCCTTTTCCGGTCCGCGGTTAAATACTTTAAATAAGGGAAGGAGACCTGATTATGGCATACTATTACCCGGAACCCTCTCATACCTTTAGTGAGTACCTTTTGATTCCCGGTTACACCTCCGAGGAATGCAGACCGGACAACGTTTCGCTGAAAACCCCTTTGGTCAAATTTAAAATGGGGGAGGAGCCGGCGATCAGCCTGAACATTCCTCTGGTCTCCGCTGTCATGCAGGCGGTCTCCGATGATAAGATGGCGGTAGCCCTTGCCAAAGAGGGCGGAATCGCGTTTATTTATGGCTCTCAGAGCATTGAGGATGAGACGGCAATGGTGGCCCGGGCTAAGAGCTATAAAGCCGGTTTTGTGGCCAGCGACTCCAATTTGAAGCTTGACAGCAATCTGGCCGATGTGCTGGAATTGTTGGAGCGCACCGGTCACTCCACCATGGCGGTAACCGAGAACGGAGACCCCAATGGGAAGCTGATGGGCCTTGTTACCAGCCGTGATTATCGCATCAGCCGGATGCCGCTGGATACAAAGGTCTCTGAGTTTATGACCCCTGTGGAGCGGCTCATTACAGCCCCTAAAACAACTACCTTAAAGCAGGCCAACGACATCATTTGGGATCACAAGCTCAATGCGCTTCCCATTATAGACGAAAACGGGAACATGATAAGCTTTGTCTTCCGGAAAGACTACTCCGCGCATAAAGACAATCCCAGGGAACTGTTGGACGCCCAGAAACGCTATGTGGTTGGCGCCGGAATCAACAGTGTGGACTATGCCGAGCGAGTCCCCGCCCTGGTAGCGGCTGGTGCGGATGTGCTCTGTGTGGATTCCTCCGAGGGCTACTCGGTTTGGCAGAAAAAGACCATTGACTATATCCGCCAAAATTTTGGTGATACCGTAAAGGTAGGCGCCGGCAATGTCGTGGATCGGGAGGGTTTTCTCTTCCTGGCCGAAGCCGGCGCGGACTTTGTAAAAGTGGGCATCGGCGGCGGTTCCATCTGCATTACCCGGGAGCAGAAGGGAATTGGCCGTGGCCAAGCTACCGCTCTCATTGAAGTGGCGGCCGCCCGGGATGAGTATTTTGCCAAAACCGGCGTCTATGTGCCCATTTGTTCCGATGGCGGTATCGTTTACGATTATCATATGACCCTGGCTCTTGCCATGGGCGCGGACTTTATGATGCTGGGCCGGTATTTTGCCCGTTTTGACGAGGCTCCGTCCAATAAGCTCATGGTCAACGGCACCTATGTGAAGGAGTACTGGGGAGAGGGGTCCAACCGGGCTCGGAACTGGCAGCGCTACGACGTGGGCGGCAAGAGCGACCTGTCCTTCGAGGAGGGCGTGGACTCTTATGTGGTCTATGCGGGGCCTCTTCAGGATAATGTGGCCAAAAGCCTGTATAAGGTGAAGTCCACCATGTGTAACTGCGGCGTAACGAATATCCCGGATTTGCAGAAGAATGCGAAAATCACCCTGGTGTCCGCCACCAGTATTGTAGAAGGCGGTTACCATGACGTGACCCTTCGCTCCACCAGTAATAACTCGTAATAAAATCTATACGCTCCATGGCGGAGATGCAGTCTAAGATAGAGAAGGGTGAAACCATGAGAAGTGACATCGAAATCGCACAGGCCTGTGACCTCAAGCATATCCGCGAGATCGCCGCGATCGCGGGGGTTGACGAAAAGTATCTGGAACAGTACGGGAACTTCAAAGCCAAGGTGGACTACAATCTCCTTGCAGAGACGGATCGCCCCGACGGCAAGCTGGTGCTGGTTACCGCCATTACGCCGACGCCCGCCGGAGAAGGAAAGACTACGACGACCGTAGGACTATCCGACGGCCTGCGTAAGATCGGGAAGAAGTCGGTTGTCGCGCTGCGGGAACCTTCTCTGGGACCGGTTTTCGGCCTAAAGGGGGGCGCGGCTGGGGGCGGATACGCCCAGGTGGTCCCCATGGAGGACATCAACCTTCATTTTACCGGGGACTTTCACGCCATCGGCGCGGCGAACAACCTGCTGGCGGCGATGCTGGATAACCATATTTATCAGGGCAACGCTTTGCAAATTGATCCAAAACGGATCACATGGCGGCGCTGTGTGGACATGAACGATCGTCAGCTTCGGAATCTTGTGGACGGCCTGGGGGGGCGCGTAAACGGCGTGCCGCGAGAGGACGGCTACGATATTACCGTGGCGTCGGAAATTATGGCAGTGCTCTGCCTGTCCACTTCGATCAGCGATTTAAAAGAACGGTTAGCACGGATTGTTGTGGGGTACACCTATGAGGAAAAGCCGGTGACCGCCGGGGATTTAAAGGCCGCCGGCGCCATGACGGCCCTCTTAAAAGACGCGCTAAAGCCCAATTTGGTGCAAACGTTGGAGGGGACCCCCGCTTTCATTCATGGCGGACCATTCGCCAACATTGCCCACGGCTGTAACTCCATTATGGCCACCCGTTTGGCCTTGAAATTGGGAGAGTACGCCGTGACCGAGGCAGGCTTTGGCGCGGACCTGGGTGCGGAGAAATTCCTGGATATCAAGTGCCGGATGGCTGGCTTAACGCCCTCCGCGGTGGTAGTCGTGGCTACCGTGCGGGCGCTGAAACATCACGGCGGCGTGGCGAAAGCCGATTTGGGCGTGGAAAATTTGGCGGCGTTAGAGCGGGGGCTTCCCAACCTGTTGCAGCACGTGGAGAACAGGTTGCGCAGCTGCCGCTGGCGCAGGTTGT
>OLSM01002766.1_pt1 | contig 10766 bp, 9 predicted proteins | sample 1672721 | NCBI WGS metagenome assembly OLSM01 (sample SAMEA3136717, study PRJEB25190) | human gut metagenome | reverse complement strand
ATGAAAAAGGTCATTAGCCGTTGTCCCATTTGTAATCATACTCTGACAGTGGCTAGGCTGACATGTGATTCCTGCGATACGGTGATTGAAAATAAATTTAGCCTCAGCAAATTTGATTATCTCTCAGATGAGGAGCTCTATTTCACGGAGACATTTATCCGGTGTCGGGGAAACATCAAAGAAGTGGAGAAGGAACTGGGAATCTCCTATCCCACAGTCCGGTCAAAACTGGACGCAGTAATTAAAAAACTTGGTTATGAGGCAGGGCCTGGAGAACAGGCTGTAAAAAGGGAAGAAATTCTCAAAGCGTTGGAAAATGGTAAGATCACGGCAGAACAGGCCCTCGCACAATTAAAATGATTGTGTTGACAAAAAGGAGATTCAATATGGATGAAAAATTGAGAATTTTAAAAATGGTGGAAGATGGAACGGTGACCGCCGAGCAGGGGGCGGAATTGATGTCCGCGCTGAATGTGGATCAGCCGGCCCAGCAGACTGGACTTGCAAAGAACGGCTATGATAAAAAAATGTTCCGCATCATTGTGGACAGCACGTCGGGCGACAAGGTGAAGGTGCAGTTTCCGGTGGGCGCCATCAAAAAAATCCTAAAGGCAACTGGTAAACTTCCTATTCCAGAGAAGGACTTACAGGGAGTTGACCTCTCCAGTATGATGGATGCTGTATCAGAATGTCTGGATGAGGAGATCCAAGGGGATTTTGTCAATGTAGAGGCATCTGACGGCACCATTGTCAGAATATTTGTTGACAAATAAAGCGTGAAACTATGTACGTAAAGATTCGGACAACAGGTTTCCGCCTATTCTTGCCAGTGCCAATCCGATTGGCAGGTTTTGTGATAAAATGTCTCCCCACCCGACTTTTTGACGAGATGCAAGTCAATACGCCGGAACCTTATCGCAGCCTGGTTACCAAACAAACGATTGAGATAATGGTAAGGGAATGCTTGGATATTCTAAAAGAGAACAAAGGTCTGGAAATAGTTCATGTGGAAGCGGCGGACGGCACCTTTGTATCCATACGGCTATGACGCAACCAAAAATGGACTATGAAAGAATGCTTCGGGTCTCAATCTGATTTATAGTCAATTCGGGTATTGGGCCCCCCCTTTTGAAAGGACTTCTGTACCCCCTGGATGATGGTGTCCTCCGGCTCCACCGCCCCCAGCAGCAAGGGGGAAACCGGGTCGTGTAGCTTGTAGTTCTCCCGCGCCTTCTGAGGTTTGGTGTTGGCGTAACAGTATTTGCAGCCATTCAGGCAGGTATTATAGGCCCCTATGTCCCGGCTCTCGATACAGTGGCAGCCCTGCCGCATCCCTTTGTGTTTCAAATTTTTAAACGCAATTCCGTTGGCGCCGCCAAGAATGTCCAGGGTCATGCAACCGGAGGCGTGAATACCGTAGCGGGTAAACTCACCATTTGTCCCGCAGGTCTGGATGGGGATTCCTTCCCTATTTGCAATCGCGCCCAGCCCCCGGGCCAGCTCGTCCATCTCTATCTCGGACATGGGAATCAACTCCGGCATATTGGCCTCCAGTTTTTTATACATTTCCACAAAACTGAAAATACACCGGTCAATGTGGGGAGCCAGCACCCCCGCCATCCGTGCAAAGGTTTCCAAGTGCCGCTGGATGGTGTATTCCTTTGTCAGCAGAACCGGGTCGTACCGCCATGCAATCCGCCCTTTCCCCACTAACTTGGACAGTTCCATTAGCGTCTCCATGCTCTCGTCGATGGAGGGGACCCCCGGCTCAATGTCTCTGCCGTAGGCCGTGATGGTATAATGAAAATATGTGGGAAAGCGGTCTGTGATCTCATGTAAGCGCGGCAGGATGGGTTTGTAGTTCTTGGAACAAAACACCACGCAGTCCACCTTGTCGGGTGTCAATTCATAGCGGTTCACCTTATTGGGAAACAACGGATTACGGGTCAGTACATACCCCTCCGCAAAGCGGCGCAGCAGCCATTCGGTGTAATATTGGACGGTATCGGTCCGTCCGCCGGTATTCAGGATCATAGAAACGCCTCCTTTACCGCATGTCCCCATGCAGGGTAGTTTTTACGTTCCGCTCCAAAATCGCGCAAAACTGTGTAACGATACGCCGGTTATTGGGAATCTTATGACATACCATGATTCAATTCTCCTTCATTTCTTCAAACCTATCCTTCATGTGCTGGGAAAAAATTGTGGTCAGCCGTACCAGTTCGGCCATATCCTCACCGGACAATTCGGCCATCGCATCGATTTCCGCTTTCGCGGCAGGGGGAATGATTTTTTCCGTATACGCAATCCCCGCGTCCGTCAATCGGATGATTTTATTCCTGCGGTCTGTCACGGACTCTGTCAGCGAAACATACCCCTGTTTCAGAAACTTTTTGATGATGGCGCTGACGGTCTGTTTTGTGGCGGACAAGCGCTCACAAATCTCTGCCTGCATACAGCCGTCCGGCGCAAACCAAATTAGATCCAGCACAAACAACTCTTTTGCAGACAAATTGTGCTTTCTCGCATACAGCTCATAGGCGGCAAATTGTACATCCCGTAGTTTACAGTATTGATTTACATAGGTACGAACTTCTTCGCGGTCCATGCGCCCCTCCTACTCCAATATTAGATAGTCTTATATTTGACTATTAGTTTAGCACACGTTCCTTATTGTTGCAAGCAATTCTATTTCAAAAATGCGTCTCGATTGAAGACGTATTTTCTGGGTATCCAAAGTCTTTCCGATCCACCGTTTCCAGCAAGCCAGCGGCGGCGCCGTATTCAGGCTGTCCAGATATAGCAAAGAGGCTTCATTCCCATGGAATGGAGCCTCTTTGTTTGTCAGATGCGCCTTGGAGGGCTGACAATACAATTTTGGTTTTTCACTTCTTTATCAGCACGTCCCTTGTCACGGATCGTCCCTTTTTTTCCAACGCCACGTCTTCATTGGGCTTCAGCGTCGCCGGAATTCACACCCGTACATCGTTCTGACAGGTTGTCCCGTATGGCGCTATAGAGCTGTTCTACATCAAATGGCTTTGAGAGAAAATCAGTCATCCCAGCCGCCAAGGCCCGCTTTCGGTCGTCTTGAAAGGTATTGGCCGTCATTGCCACAATCGGAACCGCATTGGCATCGGCGCGGGGCATATTCCGGATCTCCCTTGTCGCCGATAAGCCGTCCTTTACCGGCATTTGGAGATCCATCAGGATCAGCGCATAGTATCCCTCAGGATGACCCGCGAAGAACTCAACCGCTATCTGTCCATCTCGTGCCCAATCTACTTCAATCTCCTGCAGCTTTAGCAGCGCAACAGCAATTTCTGCATTTACGTCGTTGTCCTCCGCCAACAGGACCCGGAGGCCTGACAGCGAACACAGAGCCGCCTTCTCAGATTCCCCATGGGGCAACGACGTGTTATCCTGTACGATGGGCAGCGATAGCGTGAAATAAAAAGTCGACCCCTCCCCTTCTGTACTGCTGACCTGTAGGTTCCCCCCCATCAAGCCCACCAAGCTCTGACTGATTGCAAGGCCCAAACCCGTCCCCGGCGTTTGCTTGTCCCGATGATCAGTTTGCTCAAAGGAGAGGAAAATACGTTCCAGATCTTCTGACTTGATCCCGATTCCCGTATCTTTCACGCAGAATTGTAAGGTAACGCATGGGTCAGCGCGGGTTACTTCCACGATGGAGAGGGTTACGCTTCCCCCCGCCCCGGTAAATTTACAGGCATTGGAGAGCAGATTCGCCAGCACCTGTTTGAGTCGCACCTCATCGCCCTGGACCCGCAGACCAGTATACGCCCCCTGAAAACAGATACGAATTTGTTTCTGCTCCGCCTGTGTGGCAAACAGATCCTCCAATTGAGCGGTAACCGCGTCCAAGTCAAAAGGCGCCGAATCCAGTTTCATCTTTTTACTTTCAATTTTGGACATATCCAATACATCGTTAAGTAAAGAAAGGAGAAATTTTGCGGCGGATTCTATCTTGGACAAATTATTTTGCACACTTGGCGTGATCTCCTGGGAGAGCAGGGTCAAATTCGTCAGCCCAATGATTGCATTCATGGGCGTACGGATCTCGTGAGACATCCGGGATAAAAAATCCGATTTGGCACGGCTGGTCTCCTCTGCCTTTTCCAGCTTCAGCCGCATCACGCGAGCCTTCATTTTCGATCGGTTTACAATCAAAATCATGACAAACGCCATAGCCACAATACCGCTGCAGACCGATACCACCAGAAGGGGGTTGGAATAGAGCAGCGACCTCACGGTGACGGAACTGGGGCGCGCTGTCAAAAAATTTTGTGAGACAATGTTGCTCAGTTCCACATCCGACAAATTGTTGATGGCCTTATTTATCACGGAATATAAACGCATATCCACAGGTTTTGTCAGCGCAAACGTCAGCTCCTCCTGTAAATCGCCGACCGCCAATAAATTAAGATTGGGATAGTAATCCTGCGCATATAGTCCCTCCATTACGGAGGCCGGCATCTGGGTGTAATCGGCGTCTCCACGGTTCACTGCGTCCAAGCAGTCTTTGAACCTTTCGTATTCTACAACAGTATCTCCCGAATCATATGGCTGTACATCCCTGCCCCGGCAAACCGCCATCTTTAGATCGCTGTCCGCCATTTTTGTTCCTTTCGTGCGAAGGATCACAGAGTCCAGTAACGCGAAGCGCTTGGTACGTACCAGTCCAAGCAGATCGGCGGAGGGATCCCCGTTTAAGAAGCCCCCCACCATGTCGGCCTTTCCCAGCCGCACCAGGTCAAGTTGCTCCTCATAAGTTTTCGCACGGATATAGGAAAAGGATAGTCCTGTACGATCAGACACAAGGTTTAAGCAGGCGGGAATCATCCCCTTTTCCTCCCCATCTTTATCATAGAACAAGGGGTACTGTTCCTCCGGCACCGCCACACGAATGGGGTCGCAGCCGGCGATAAACGCCTGCTCCTCCTGTGTAATTTCTATTGAATTAATGTACTTGTCAGGAAAGTATTTTTGATACAGCGCCTGGGCAAAATTGGGATCTGCCGAATAGATAGCGCTCATGGCTTCTGAGAGCTGGTCGCAGAGCTCCGGCTTCTGTCTGGCGGTGACGAGGTAATACGGGTCAGCCTCCATCTTAGCCGCCACGTTATAGTGGCTTCTCATATGAAGATCGCTCCCGTATAGAAGATCCGCCTCTCCCGTCTCCAAACAGGATTCGTAATCCGCTATCTCGTCGAAGTAGATGATCTGGCATTGCAAGTTGTTATAATCCAAAAATTTTTTTAACCGCTCCGTTTTACTGGCGGCCCGTTTCAGTACGCCAATCCGCTTCCCATTCATGGTGGTGTAGTCAAAGCTTTTGATGGTGCCATCGTCCTGCCGATACATCAGCAGAGAAAAATTTGATCCCATGATATATTGAGGATAGTGAAACATGGTATCGTATCCCTCATAGTAGAACATGCCGCCCATGAGATCGTATTCCCCTGCCACCATTCCATTGAGAAGCGCGGACGAATCTCCCGTAACAAACTCGTATTTCCACCCGGTATATTTGGCAATTTCATAGAGCCAATCGTAGGTACAGCCGCCATAGGTCCCGTCCTCATATACCTCATTAATTCCTGCCCCCTCCGGAAAAGCCACCTTTAAAACGGGCGTTTCCTCCGCCTCAGCAGCCACGGAAAACGGACAAGACGCCAAGAGAAGCAGCAGCGTTATGATCCAAATCCCCACCTTGGATTTCATGTGGTATCCTCCTAGTCCCAGTTTACAGGGACGGCCGGACCTCTTTCGTATGCATCATGGTATTTTGCAGGGTTTGGTAGAGGGCATCCAGGTCTATAGGCTTGGCAATATGGGCGTCCATACCGGCTTGAAGCGCTGCGACAACATCCTCCTGAAAGGCGTTGGCCGTCATGGCAATGATGGGAATGCTGTTGGCGTTGGGACATCCGGAGTCGCGAATTGCCATTGCCGCCTGGTACCCATCCATCTCCGGCATTTGGATATCCATTAAGATCGCATCGCAGTCTCTCCCTTTTTCTGAAAGAAACCAGTCCACGGCCTTTTTCCCATCGCTAACCCAGCTCACCTGGGCACCAGCCATCTCCAGAAGCTCCACCGCAATTTCTAAATTCAGCTCGTTGTCTTCTGCCACAAGAAACCGCCGACCGGAAAGTATGGTCGATTTCTTCAGGCTGCGGGGTTTTGGCAGGGTCCGGCCCATTTCCGTGGCGGCTAACAGCGTATTATAGAGGGATGACGCAAACAAGGGTTTGGCAAGGAAAAGATTGGCGCCTGCATTCCGGGCCGCCGTCTCAATAGAACTGTAGTCATAGGCGGTTAGGATGATAATGAGCGGATTCGGCCCCACAACAGATCTGATCTGCCGGGTGGTTTCCACGCCGTCCATATCCGGCATCTGCCAGTCGATCAGGCAAATATCATACCCATTGCCGCCAGACTCTTTGATCTCCTCCACGGCTTCTCGACCACTCATTACCAACTTGGCCTGAATTCCAAATTTGTCCAGCAGCAGAGATGCGTAGGCGCAGTCGTCTGGGTCGTCGTCGCTCACCAAAACCCGCAGTGTTTCCATCGCGGGATACTTCATGGGGGCCTGCCGCTGGGATAACTCGAAAGGGAGTTCCACAACAAAGGTAGTGCCCTTCCCTAGCTGACTGTTCACAAAAATGGTACCATTGAGGATCCCGACCAAGTTTTTGGTAATGGGCATGCCAAGTCCTGTACCGCCCGACGCATTTTCTTGTTCAAAGGGCTGATAAATCCGTTCTAAAAAGGATTCGCTCATCCCCCGACCGGTGTCAATTACGGTAAATCGCAATTTCACGTCGCTGTTTCCCGCGGCAATCTGCTTAACTTCAAGCAGTACCTTCCCATTTTCCGGCGTGAATTTTACCGCGTTGGATAGCAGGTTAATCAGGATTTGACTGACCCGCATGGCGTCGCCCAGCAATTCCTCCTCCATCACATCCTGAACGGACACCTTAAACTCCACCCCCTGGGCCGCGGCCTGCGGATAGATAATTGTGGTAACCGACTCCAGTACCTGTTGGAGATAGAATGGCTCGTGGTTGGCCGTCAGCTTTCCATCTTCAATTTTTGACATGTCCAGAATGTCATTGATGAGAGAGAGCAGATGTCGCGTGGAAAATGTGATTTTATCCAGGCAGTCCTCTACGCGGGCGGGATCGTCGCTATGGGCGGAAGCGATGGTGGTCATCCCAATGATGGCGTTCATCGGCGTACGGATCTCATGGGACATGCGGGATAAAAAGGATCGTTTGGCCTCATTGGCTCTCTGCGCGCTGACCAGGGCGTCCTGCAGCTGTTGCTTTTGCTCTTCCAGCTTCTTCTGCATCTCCCGCAGTTCTGTCAGGTCTGTCACATCAATGTAGATCAGTAAGTATACGGGATTTCCGTCAATCCAGTCCACGCAGTCCCCATTCACCTGCATCCAGACGACCTTTCCCGCCCGGTTTTGCAGCTTTGACAAGAATCGGACATGCTCTCCCCGTTTTACCTGCTCAAGCTGGGGGATAATGAGTTCTTTGTTTGCGTCAACATTCAATCGAAAGAGTGGGTCTTGGGGGTCTCGATTGGCGGAACCAAAGAAATTGATAAATTGGTCATTGGCCTCCAGAAGTTCCATATGGCGGTAGTCTTTGATGAGATATTTCGCCACAAAACCGGAGATGTTGTTATAGGTAATGGATTGGGCCATCTGCATCTTTACCAGCTGATCGACATCGGTAATTACCGTGTAGGAGATTCGGTGGCCTTGATACATATTATCTGTAAATATGCCATGCATTTGCACCCAGAGATGACCGCCACCTTTTATGGGCATTCGGGTGGTAATACTATACTGGTTTTCCCCTGCCTGCAAGACCTCCGTAATATAATCATTGATTTTTTGAAGTTCATCTCCGTAATCATGGTAGGGGTAATAGAGATCGGGCCGGTTTTGGAACAGCGCCTCATACTCCTCCTTCGGATAGCGGATGAGCTGGTAATAATAATCGTTGCCCCAAACCATGGTAAAGTGCTCGTCCAGCAGGTGTTTGCTGACGCTGACTCCCATGGTGTTCATGAGCAGCTCATAGTCCTCTGCGACATCACCGTAGGAATTATTATCAAACGGCTGTACCATCATCGAACACCTCTTTCTAGCTCCCGTAGGAGCCCTGCTGTTTTCCAAAATGAATGATTAAGATGGTATGGCTCACCATTCAAACCTTACTCACTTACCAACAAAGTATACCAAGAGACTGGGGAAATAGCAACTGCTTGTAGATAAAGGATGTCAAAAAATCGTTTCTATGGTATAATTTTTTGTAGAACATCGCCCCATGGGAGGATATTTCATGCAAAATGAAATGCAATTGCAGCAGCTTGTCTATGGTGTCATGGAAACGCAAATTAAATTCGGGAGCCTTCCTTATGGCAGCTCCCTGCCCACCATTAAGGAGACCAGCAAATATTTCTGCGTTTCCGTGGATACGGTTCGTCAGGTTTATCTGCGTTTGAAGCAAGCGGGATACATTTCACTCAGTCCCAGCATTGGCGCAAGGGTGTCCGTTCAGTACAGCCCTGAGGAGACGACGCAGCACATACAGGCGTTTTTTGTCGCCCGGCAGGACACCCTCCTTGATTTGGCGCGGTCCGCCCAGCCCTTATTTTTATACGCCTTTTGGCTGGCTTTGAAAACTGCCCCCAAAGATATACTTGATCTTGTGGAACAACGCTGTTTGGATCAGGATCTCCCTCTCCCCTATAGGATGTCATGGAATCTGTTACAACTGTTTCGCTCTTTGGGAAACGATTTATTCTTGCGCCTTATTTGGCAGACTTGCCTTCTTTTGTATGCGCCATTTCTTAGTATTCCGTTCAGTAAAGAAGCCATGACTCATGAGTCCACCCGGTTTTTACACATCATCCATCTGTGCAAGCAAAAAGATTGGACCACGCTTTGGCATACTCTCGAGGCGCACCAAACGCAGACGTTTCACACGATGCGCAACTTTTATGAGGCGAACCTCCCACACAGTCGCAGCGTACAGCAGATTCAATTTTCTTGGAATATTTACAAAAAAGCTTCCCAGGTCTGCTACTCCCTCTGCGAGGAAATTTTGCATGCGATTGCAAAAGGGGCTTACCCAGTGGGAAGCTATCTGCCCCCTCCCGCACAGTTTGCCAAGGAAAACAAGGTTTCCATCAACACCATCCGCCGTTCCATCTCGATCCTGAATAAGCTTGGGGCGACCCAATCGGTCAATGGCGTGGGCACAAAGATCCTGCCTCCTGTTCTCTGTTCAAAAAATTGTGATTTTTCCAATCCGATCATTCGAAACCGTTTACTGGACTTTGTTCAAACCTTTCAGATTTTCGCATTATCCTGCAAACGGTGCGTTAAACTTACCCTAGCCGCAATGGATACGACCTCCATCCAGCAAACTGTGCGCCGGCTGAATCAGATTAAACATTTGGGTTGCAACGAGATGATGCTTTATATCTGCTTTGAACTCATTTCACTCTACGCGCCTTACCAGGCGATTCGGACGATCTATACGGAACTGCTGAAACAACTGATCTGGGGATTTCCTTTGGGCGATCTGCACGGCGACCGACAATCAACCAATGCCTATTTTCTCCCGTACCTTGACTATTTTATGGATTGCCTAACTCGCTTCGACTTTGATGGCTTTTCTGAGATGTTGGAAAAACTGCAACTGAACGAGACTGATTTTTCAGCTAAGTATTTAATGGCAATCGGCATCAAAGAGGCGGAAGATATTCTAATCCCTTTTCCTCTCCATCAATAAAATAAATGCCACGGGGACTTTACTCCGTGGCATTTTTTGCGCCTATCCATATCGAGGAAGGGGAACAATGGTATCATACTCCTTTTTCAAAAAAAGAAGAAGTCCTGCAACGATTGTCAAATTATCTGCGAATATAAAGACAGAAGACCAAAAAGGGGGTGAATCGTTGGACCTGGAGAAGCATTGGATCCGAGAGATCCTGCGCCGGGGATCCCGGGATGCCGCGGACCAGTTGATTCGGGCTTACTACGATGAGATTTTCCGATACGCCTGCCGGCAGATGAAGGATCGAGAGGCCGCTTCTGACCTCACCCAAGAGATTTTCCTGGCCGCGCTGCGGGCATTGCCCTCCTACCAGGAGAAAAGGGCGGGATTTCGCACCTGGCTCTATGGCATCGCCACCCACAAAGTAATCGACGCCAAGCGGCGGGCCGGTCCGGCCTTCCTCCCCTTAGAGGAAACGGAACCGGCGGATCCCGTGGATTTCGCCGCCCAGATCTCTGACCGGGCCTTGCTGGAACAGATTGATGCCTATGTCTCAAAGCTGGACCCCCAGCTTCAGGAGGTCTTTCGCCTGCGGCTGTATGGGGAATGGAGCTTTCCCGCCATCGCCGCCTTGGTGGAGCGGCCGGAATCCGGTGTGAAAGCCCAATACTACCGCCTGATGGGGCGTCTTCGAAAGGAGTTTGCGTATGAATCTTTGGAATGATCTTCCGCCTACTGACCAGGAACGGGAATCGGCTGTGGCCGACATTTTGCGCGTGGGTCTGCCCGCGCCGCACCGCCTGTTTTATGCCCTGCGCGCCTTGCGGCGGGCCTTGGGCTGGCGTCACATTTTTTTCGGCGTATGGGACTGTCTCTTCCTCAGTCTGCTGGGAAGCTTCTTGTGCTTTTTGGCCCTGCTGCCTGGAATCAGCACCC
>OLSM01002764.1_pt1 | contig 10771 bp, 11 predicted proteins | sample 1672721 | NCBI WGS metagenome assembly OLSM01 (sample SAMEA3136717, study PRJEB25190) | human gut metagenome | reverse complement strand
TTCATTCCATTCGACAAAACTTGTCAAAACTTCCTATATAGTTAAAATATAACTATCATACTATATTAACTATACAATATCTTGGAAACAAAATCAATATTTTTGTTACTATTTTCGTACTAAAATAATCCAAAAAAACAGTCATATTTTTATACAATCCATGTTATAATTTATTAGGTGATACTATGACACTAACAACTAATAAAAAGAAATATAATATTATAATTGCTACTTCTTTTTTTAAAAGATTATTTGGCTTAATGGGAAAAAAGGAAATTGATTATGGGATTCTTTTTCCTAAATGTAATTCTATTCATACCTTCTTTATGAAAGAAAATATTGATGTTGTTGGTCTAGATGAAAATAACGAAGTAATTTATAAATATGAAAACTTACCTAAAAATAAAATCATTAAAATCAACTATGAACGTAAAAAAACTAGCATTTTAGAATTACCTAAACATGCTAGCTCAAAAATAAAAGTAGGAACAATCCTACTTTTGAATGAAGATTAATCTTCATTCTTTTTATTTTTTCTAATAAGTGTAAATAAGGCTGAAATAATAGCTGCTGCTAAAGCACCTATAACAGCATATTGAAATACTCGTTTCCAATCAAAAGAGCTTGGTTCTTTTAATGTCTCATCAACATCAAAAGTTATACTATCAACAATCTCTTGTACTCTTAAAGCATCTTCATTTGTAAATTCATAAGGCTTTTGAGCAGTAATAGTATAACCATAACCATTAACAATGGTATAATATTTTGCTAAATAAAAACCTTGATCTTGATATTCTAAATGAATAAAAGGATAATCTGTTTGATAAATATCATAATCGGTATTCTCCTCTTCAGCAATTGCTTCCCCAAATAAATTCCAATCTTCTTCAGAATAATTCGTCATATTTTTAACATCTTGAACTTCCTTTTTATTAACAAATATCTCGATATAATCATCACTATCAGCAAAGAACAAAGCCGCATCCAAATAAGCCTCGTTTTCTTCAAATGTTTCTACCATATAATCATAACTAATTCCTAATTCTTGTAATTCTGGATTATTCTTGATATTATCAGGAGTAAAAACATACCAAAATTCTTCATCAATCGTAATATGCATATCTGTATCTTTTAAATCAAATGTTGTTGCATACACACTAATTGGCAAAATCATCGTTGCCACAAATAATAAAATCTTTTTCATATCTTTCTCCTCTATTCCTTAAATTCAAACATATAATCACAAATTTGTACTTCATCTCCAGGCTGAGCCCCTAATCTTTCTAATTCTTCTTCAACCCCCATACCTTTTAATTTACGTGCAAATCGAAGTACTGCTTCATCTTCATCAAATCTTGTCATTTTAAATAATTTTTCTAATTCGGCACCTTCTAAAACCCAAACATCATCTACCTTTGTAATGGTAAAAGGTCTTTCATTTTGAAACTTATAAGTGACATGGCTCATCATTTCTTCTTCAGAATATAAAGGATCATCTTGAATGGTATCAAGCGTATCGGCAAGTATTTTCATAAGTTCATCAAAGCCAGTATTAGTAACACTACTTACTTCAATCACAGGAACATTTGGATAAGCTATCTGAAAGGATTTTAAATTTTCTGAAGCGTGTTCCAAATCCATTTTATTTGCAATCACAACTTCTTTTTTTAAGGCTAACTTTTCATTATATTCTTCAATTTCTTTTCGTATTACTTGATAATCATCAATTGGATTTCGACCTTCTTCTGCTCCCATATCAATAACATGAGCAAGAATTTTCGTTCGCATTGCATGTCTTAAAAATTTATGACCTAAACCAACACCAACACTCGCTCCTTCAATGAGCCCTGGTAAATCAGCCATCACAAAACTACGACCATCTTTTAATTTTACAACTCCTAAATTAGGAGATAATGTTGTAAAATGATAACTAGCAATTTTTGGCGTTGCCGCACTAATCATCGAAAGAATCGTCGATTTACCAACACTAGGAAGTCCAACTAATCCCACATCAGCTATCATTTTAAGTTCTACTTTTAAAGTTCTTACTTCTCCCGGCTCACCTAATTCACTAAATTTAGGAGCAGTATCACTTTGTGTCCGAAAAGCAGTATTTCCTCTTCCTCCTCTTCCCCCATGCGCAACAACAACTTCTACGTTTTCTCCTACTAAATCAGCAATAACTTGATTCGTATCAGCATCAACTACGGTAGTACCCTCTGGTACTTTAACAATAATATCTTCTGCATTTGCACCATTTCGATTAGAACCTTTTCCATTTTCTCCTTTTTTTCCCTTAATAATTTTCATATACCTAAGATCAATTAAAGTCCTCAACCCTTTATCTACTTGAAAAATAATACTAGCACCTTTACCGCCATTTCCACCATCTGGTCCACCCATAGGAACACACCATTCACGTCGAAAAGAAGTACATCCATCTCCTCCTTTTCCCGCTTCTACTTTAATTGTTAATTCATCTACAAACATGTTGCATCACCTATACATATGATACCATAAAATATGAAAAAATACTAGCAAACAGAAAAAAGAAACTATTTTCAAAGCATTTGACACCGTTCGACAAAAGTTCTTTCTTTCTTATGTTACGATAACAATTAAATCTTAAACTGAAAGGAAGTGAACAAATTGCACGTTAAGATTTTTAGAAATTTAACCGATGATATTTGTTTTAAACATCTCTTCAAAGAAAAAATATTTCTAAAAGATTTTCTTGAATCTTTCTTTAATTATATTGGTATCAAAAAGAAAGTGGTAGATCTAAAGGTAACAGCAGAAGAAGAAATGCAGGGAACAAAAAGAGATCATAAAATTTTTTATGGCGATATCATGGCTTATCTAGATACAGATGAAATCGTATCGATTGAAATGTATACCCATTTTCATGAACGAGAATTTAAGAAGAGTCTATCTTATTTAGCTAGGGCATTCTCTGATCAATTAAAACAAGGAGATTATTTACTTGCTAAAAAAGTAATTAGTATCAATCTAATGGAAAAAAATTACCACTTGAATAATTTCCAAATGCTCAACAATTATGGCTTTGTAAATAAGTTTAATTATGGAGCAATGAAAGATGAATACTTAGAAATGTATCTCATAAGACTTGATTTAATCAAGGAAATAGTATACAATAAAAAAGAGAAAAGATTAGTACGTTGGCTTAAATTAATAAAAGCAAATAGCTTTGAAGAAACGAGAAAAATTGTGGGAGGAGATGAAATCATGGAAAGAGCAATCGAATTTATGGAAAGATTTGTAAACGATGAAGAAGTTCGTAATATCTATGATAAGATTAATGATGCAAAATTATATGCCAAAGAAGAAGGTGTTAAAGAAGGAATATTAGAAACAGCTAAAAATATGTTGTCGGATGGTATGAATATTTCTACAATTATGAAATATACAAATCTAACTAAACATGAAATTGAAGCATTAAAATAGTGCTTCTTCAATATAAAAAATGAATTTAAATAAGAAAGTGTACAAGCTTTCTTATTTTTTTCACAAAAAAACTCTAGCTTAACTAGAGTCTTTTATTAATCATTAGAAATACGAACATGAACAGTAGATGAAACAACATAATTTAATCTTGGATCATCATTTTCAATTTGAACTTCTACATCATATTCACCAGGAGTATAACCTTCTAGATCAATATAGGCATTAATATTCGATGCATCCACTTCATCAATAACAGATTGAACACCTTTTACAATAACTGGAACGCTACTAGTACCAATAATATTCGCCGTATATCCACTTGCCAAATTTCTACTTGAAATAGTAGAAATTTCTACTTCTTTTTGTCTTTCATCACCAAACGTTACCATAATACTTGCATTATTTTCGCTCAATGCACGAACACCAGTAGGTCTAGAAATAGTTACATTATAATTTCTTGTACTATTAGCACCCTCACCATCAACATTAATTGTTACCGGAACACTAGTAATACCACTAATTTGTTCTTCATCTCCATAAATCGTTACAGAATAGCTATTACTATTATTAATTAAGATCGATGCAATTGCTCTACCTGTAACCAAAGTACCCGTTGTTCTAACTTCAAGCGGTACACTCTTTGAATATGTATCAAGTGTAATCGTTGCTGTAAGCGTAGTTGGAACAATTTCAATATTATCCAGTACTTCACCATTTGAATCATAAGCAACTAAACGAACATTATTAACTGTATAAGTACCTACATCAGTAAGCGATTCATCTCTCAAATCAATCAAAGCTTTTACAGATGCGATATTATTAATTGCATCTTCACTACCTTTAACGACAACTTCAGAACGAGATAGTTCAACAGATTCTACACTTAACTCTTCACTTAAATATTGTTCATTAATTAAATCATAATCAATATCTCTTGTAACACTAATTTTATCCTTAATAGTTACAGTAACATAGGAAGGATCTAATTTATAATCAATAGAATCAATTGATTTTGTATAAGATAGATATACCCGATAAGCAGAATCTCTAGCTTCATAATCTGACAAATCTAAAATAACATTATTCGTACCAAGTTGCTTTGCTAGATAAATATCACTCTTACGTCCAATTAAAACAATATCAACAGTTTCCGGAATTCCTTCTACTACATAAGCTTCTTCATTATAATTAACTGTGACAGGTACATTTGTAATCACTTCTGCTTCTGACTCAACTAAAGTAATAACTCTAGAATCAATTAACAGAAAGACAACAACTGCCAAAATCAAAGAAACATAAATCATAAAATTAGGACGATTAAAAATATAATCAAGCTTATTTAAATTTTTAGAACGTAAATACTCTCTAATATTAAAGATTAATCGACTAATGGGAGTAACAATAATCTTATCAATAATTCGATAAATCGCCATGAAAAAACGTTTAATTGCTTTTCCTATTTTCTTCATTATTCTTCACCTGCACTTTTCTTTTCTTCGGCTTCATAGAATACCTCAGTTTTCGGATTTAACGCATCAATTAAAACCATTCTAAATTCATCAATAGTTAAATTATAATGTAACTCTCCATCAACAGCTACACTAATACGACCAGACTCTTCAGATACAACAAGAGCAATCGCATCAGACTCCTCAGCAATACCTAAAGCCGCTCTATGTCTTGTACCAAGTCTTTTTGAAATAGATGGATTCATACTAGTTTTAAATACAGCACCCGCTACTGTAATACGATCTCCCTGAACAATAACTCCTCCATCATGCAATGGTCCATTAGGAAAGAATATCGTTTCTAGTAAATCACTTGATAAATCGGCATAAATCTTAGTCGCAGGTTCAATATATTCTTGCAAAGAAATTTCTCTTTCAATCACTATTAAAGCACCAATTCGATTTCTCTTAAAGTATTCAATCGATTTCATAATTTCATAAACAACTTTTTCTCTTTCATCAATCGTTAAAATTTTATGACGACCTAAAAGTTGTGTTCTTCCAATAGATTCCAAAACACTTCGAATCTCTGGTTGAAAGATCACAATAATCGCAAGTGGTCCCCATTCTAAACAGTATTGTAAAATAACACCAACGGTATATAAATCTAATAAATCACTTAATAGTTTAATTACTAAAATAAGTAAAACACCTTTAAAAATAAGAACCATTTTAATATTATTTTTTATATTTTTTAATATAAAATAAAATACTAACCAAACAATTCCAATATCAATAATCTTCGTTGCTATATCCCAAATGTTAGCTAAAGTCATAACTTCACCTTCCTATATGCCTAATAATTATATCAAAAAAGTGGATGATAATCCAGTATTTTTAGTAGTGATTACATCTGAGCTTTAAACATTCTTGTTAAAACAGTTATTAAATCTCCATCAACCACTTTACTAACATAGGTATCAAATCCACTCACATGTTCTTCTAAAATAACAACTTTAGAAGAGATTACCTCTCTATTTTCATCTAACCCCATTGCTAGAAAATACTTTTTACCATAATACATTGCTTCTTTTAAAACAATATATTGTTCCCCATTCTCTAAAACAATAATATAATTGATTTTAAGCCCCATGGAAATTACCTCCTTGGTCACTTCTAACTGTCTGTGCTGGTATCATCTCTACAACCTTAATTTTAGGACTTTCTTTTACAACATCAGAAAATAGTTCATCAATATCAAGATCCATTTCTTCCACTTTCTTTGGTTCTATTTTAGAAGTTGTTGACCCAAAATTAGCAAGCAGCATCTCAATTTGATCATATATCTCATCTGGTGTTTTATCAAATTTCTTTCGATTTTTTATTTGTCTAATTTCTTCATTAATATTTCTTAACTTATCTTTATCACGTTCTTCTTCAATGTAATCAATAGATGCCTCATCAAGTACAGTCATATGCTGCAATTCTTGAATCTCACCTTGATAATCCTGCGTATGTTGATTTAATTTTTGAACCATTTTAGAAATGGTATTAGATAAAGTAATTTGAAATAATAAGTCTTGCTTATAATGATCTAATATAAGATTAACTGCCTCTTTTTCCTTTTCTTTTTTCAAAACAGCATTTTCTAAATTTGCTTTTGTTTTTCTAGATTTAGAAGCATCTTGCATAAGAGATTGATATTCCTCAACCTCATTTGTCAAACGCACAATTTCTTGTTCTAAATTTTGAATTGCTTGACTAAGACTAGTTTCTATATTTTGATCAACCTTTTGATTTACGTCTTGTAGAGATTCTATAATCTGTTGTTCTAAAGCAATTTCTTTATTTGCATATTCCATTCGTATACTAGCAGAACCACTATTCATTCCCGCATAATCTTTAGTATCAATATAATTAGAAAGTTCTGTTCTTTCATTTTCTTTCTTTTCTAACTCTTCATCTAATACACTTAAATTAGTAATATCCATAAAAGGCTTTTTCTTTACAACCGCAAGTAATTCTTTTATTTTATTTAAAGCTTCTGTATAATTACCATTAGCAACTAATTCTTTCGCATCAGCACCAATCATATTAGGATCTGTTAAATATTCTAATTTTCTTTTTTGAAGGTCATCTATAGTTTCATTAAGAGTACGAAGTCTTTCTTCATCTTGCTTTTTCAAATCTTCATCAATATAAGCATTTGGATTTCCTAAATGATCTGTAATATCTTTAAGGCGAGCCTCTTCTCCTTCTTTCTTCTCTGTAAGCTCCGATAAAGCTTGTCCACTCAATTCTAAATCTTTTAAAACTGCTTGATGCTTCTTCTCTTTCGTATCTAATTCTTTTCTTAAATGTTGTAAATGTTCTTTTTCTTTAGAAATAATTCCTTCTAAAGCACCATTTTCCAAATTATCCTTTTTAGAATCAAGAACATCAACATACTTTTGGTTTTCGTCTATTCTTTCTTTTAAAGAAGTAATATCACTATAAAGCTTACTTTCTTCTTTTTTTATACGATTTAAGTTAGCTTCAATATCCTTCATTTTTCTATCAAGGTGACGAATTTTTGATTGTAAACTAACTTCAATATTTTTATCTACAAGTTCACTAGAAGCATTAAAATAACGAGTATCATTCATCATACTCTTCAAATCTTCTAATTGACTCTTTTTATCTTGAATTTCTCTATTAATCGTAATTAACTCTGATTCAATGTCTTGAACATTCAAAGTAGAACCAGCCATACTTACTAATAAATCAATATTATTAAATATTTCTGTGTGCATAAATACTAGCCACCCACCATTTCTTATTCTAATATAATGTTATCACATCTTATTAAAATTTACAAGAAAAAAGCAAGAAAAAAAGGACAAGTATCCTAATATCCTTTCTTCTTATAATACATAAATAAATCTTTAAAACGATTATAATGAATGATTTCTCTTTGTCTTAAAAATAAAAGTACTCTAATCACATCTTCATCATCTGTTAAATTAATTAAATTCTCATAAGTAGCACGTGCTTTTTGTTCAGCAGCCATATCCTCCATAATATCTGCTAAAGGATCTCCAGTTACAGCAAAGTAACTTACCGTAAAAGGAACACCAGAAGCATCAGTTGGATAAACCCCTTTTCCATGATCAGCAAACATAGAACCAAGTCCAGCTTCTTCCATTTCTTTTACGGTTGCATTTTTAGTAAGTTGATGAACCATACTAGCAATCATCTCACAATGTCCTAATTCCTCAGTTGCTATATCGTTAAGAAGTGCTTTCCCATAATCATCTGGCATACTAAATTTTTGAGAAAAATAACGCATCGCTGCTCCAAGTTCTCCATTTGCACCACCAAATTGCGTAATTAAGTATTTCGCCATTCTTAAATCTTTTTTAGTAATATTAACTGGATAGTTCGTGTGTTTTACATATTTAAACATACATACTACCTCCCCTATTTTCCCAAGGCCAAGGACTATTAATCCAGTTAAATTTAGAGCCATTACCTTCTGTTACTTCAAGTGGTCCATATTTCTTAACATACTCTGCACGAAATACTTCTTCTTCACTTACATATTTCTTAAATAAATCAAATACTTGTTTATCATCTGGATGTAAATCTAAATATAAATTTAAATCATTAATCGCAAAAGAATAAGCCATTACTTGATATAAAAGCCTTTCCTTTTCATCTTTAGGATTAAGTTTAAAATAAGTAAGATGTTTATATGGTTCATACTCATCTTGGAACATATTTCCTCTTAAAAATCCTTCCATAGGACTCAAAATATTAACATGACGACTAAAATCTACATCAGGAATAAAGAAAGCCATATTAATATCAAAATCATTATCTTCAAATAACACTTCAAATTACCTCCTAAAGTATCCTATGAAGAAATAAAAAGGTTGACTAGACAAAAACCCAAAAGAAAAGAATAATAACATCGTTATTATTCAAGTATATGTAAATTTACATTTAATTTACGATATAAGGATCAGATATCGTACCTGAACCGGTTATTGTAACATTTGATGCTATATTAATAACTGGGCGCACACCATACTCGTTACCCACGTTGTTGCTGCCGAAGCCGCCATTCGAAGCCACAAGGAACACGATAGCATAACCGTTGCTACGAAAGTAATACGGAGACATCGTCCAATAATTGTTACCCGTATAAAGGTAATATCCATAGTTAGTTGTTGTTCCCGCTGCTCCTGCATACATGACTTCATCAGCTGTAATTAATCCTGTTTTTGCTGTATACAAATCTAGTGTATTACTGCACTCAAAACTTGGTGTTCCATTACTTCTTCTTTCATATGCTGCATAGTAGAATGTAGTTCCACTACTTACCCAATTATCTCCACTTCTTGTATTTCGATCATTACAGAATCCGGCACTTCCTCCACTTGCTATTTTACTATCATAACTTGATAAGTTATTACTATACCATGTATCGAGTATTCCTTTAATGGTACTCGCTGTTCCTCCATTTTGGGTACTTGGTCTTTGGGCATCTGTTTGATAGGTATATCCTACATAATAGCTTTGATTATACGAACTATTGAATGCACTTGTCTGAGTCTGGGTATAATCGGTACTACCATCATTATATCCATTCGCTAAAACAGTTTCTTTTCCGGCTGCATCTACAGTAGATTTCTCTCCGCTATAGATAATTCTTAGTGTTCCATCCTCGTTGATTCGGATAATTCGCCAATATTTGTTAGCAAATACCAAATAATTATTTTCTACATCTCCACGCCAATAATAAGTTGTTCCTCTACTCGTTGTTTCTTCATAAATTCCTACGGTCTCTTCTCCACATGTTCTTGCTGTTCCATTATATGTCTTACTTGTACAACTTGTTTTACTAAAATCTGGAGTATCTAAATTGACATTGATGGTTCCCAATATTGTATTAACATCTTTTGATGTTGCTGTTTTAAAATCTAAGTAACACTTTGTACCCTTTATTGTAAATGGTGTTACAGTAAGTAATTGTGTATCTGCTTCATAGCTGATTGTAATACTGCTATCTTCTTCACCATTTACAGTACAATAACTTTCTTCTGTTAACTCATAATTACCTTCTGGAATGGTATCAACACTTTCTCCGTCTACAGTAATAGCAACTATATTTAAATCTGCTAAACTATAATTAATCGTTCCATTAACTAAAGGAATTGATTCTGTTACTCGATATTTTGCTCTTGTAAAATTAAGTATAATAGCACTAATAATTAGTACTGCTACTACCCCAATAATAATATTTCTTTTTAAATGACTTTGTTTTAATACCTCAAATTTCATAACTAACACCTTCTCTTATGATGCTAGGATTCATTTTAAGTTTCATCAAAAAAGATTATCATAAATCTATGATGAGTTTCCTAGCCTATAGTTAAATTATAATTTGAGCTAGACTGAAAGTCAAGAAAAATTTTGGTATTTCGGGATATATTTTTAGGAAATAGTAAACCATGAGAAAATATTTTTGGTGAAAATGTATGATTTACAAGAAAAAATTAATAGAACTAAGAGAAGAAAAAGAATTAAAACAATATGAAATTGCAAACATTTTAGGTATTTATAAAGGATTATATAATCAATATGAAACAGAATATGAAATTATTCCTATTAAACATTTAAACACTCTATGCAATTACTTTCATGTTTCCTTTGATTATATGTTTAATTTCACGAAAGAAAAAAATTATAAAGAGATAAACCCAGAAATAGATTTAATAAAAGTAGGACAAAGATTAAAAGAATTTAGAAAAGAAATAAAGAAAACCCAAACAGGTTTAGCGAGTGAACTAAATTGTTCATATGGAACGATTGCG
>OLSM01002762.1_pt1 | contig 10779 bp, 7 predicted proteins | sample 1672721 | NCBI WGS metagenome assembly OLSM01 (sample SAMEA3136717, study PRJEB25190) | human gut metagenome | reverse complement strand
TCTCGATAATGTGGTGGCAGAGCTTTGTACTCGACTTTTTTATAAAGCTGATTCCATCATTCGAAAGCTGCTGCATACTGGAAGCCGGGATGATCTCTGGCATTGAAAGCAGCCCACGGTATTCCATCCGCATGATGTCATTTATTTTCCGATAATTGCGCTCAATGGCGGTGCGGATGATACAGAGATTGCGGATAATGCGGGCGTTCTTATCTTGCTCAAGCCGGTTGTATATCTCTATCTTCGGCGGCTCGTGTTCATTTTGGAAAATACGAAGCGGGACGCCGATCAGGTAAGCGACCTTTGACACAAGCTCATAGGTGCTGTCTTTGTAGGCAATCTGTTCTCCGGCATATTCGATTCCATTCAACATGACTGAATTGCCCATGATCTACTCCTTTCTCGTAGGGGAGTTAAGCGGTCATTACATTGTCCGTCCACATCTCACACTGGCTCATGACAGTCTGGACAGCATCATCCATACCCTCTGGCGGATATTTGTGTTTTTTCAGCAACCTTTTGACCAGACGGCGCATTCCAGCTCTTGCGCTCTCTTTCTTTTGCCAGTCTATTGTCTGGTTTTTGCGAAGCAAATCTGTCAGTTCTTTCGTGATAGCAATAAGCTCGTCATGCTCGTAAAAGTCCTTGATTGCTTGCGGCTTTGTGAGGGCATCATAGAAAGCAAGCTCGTCCGCTGTCAATCCGAGTTTTTCACCCTCGGCGGCAGCAGCGGCAATGTCTTTCGCCAGCTTGAGTAATTCTTGAATGACTTCCTCGTTGGTCAGCATTCCGTTCAAATAGCGGTTCATTGCGCTCTGAATGATTTCGGAGAACTTTTCAGACTTGACAATATTTGTTCGACGGTAAACAGAGACCTGTTCGGAAATCAGTTTTTTCAGGAGTTCGACTGCAAGATTCTTCTCCTTCATGTTTGCCACTTCTTCAAGAAACTTCGGATCGAACAACGAAAACTCAGTCTGGACATCGGAGAAGAGGTTGATAACACCTTCGCTCTTGATGCTGTGCTTCAAAAGCTCGTTAATGCGCTCATTTACTTCCGGAAGCGTAAACTTCTTTCCGGTACCGCCTGAAACCAAGCGCACGGTCATTGTCCTTACGGACTCGAAGAAAGCTGCCTCCATGCGAGTTTGCTCGTCTACCAAGCTGCTGCACAGCGAAAGTGCCTGCTTGAGAAGCAGGGCTTCTTTGATAAACACATTCTGTGTCTTCTCATGGTCGGGAAGCTCGTACTCTGCAACACTCTTGCCGAGTATGAAGTTCACTCCGCCGCTGATGAGCTTCGCCCTGTCGAGGTCGCTTCCGGTCATGAATTTCTCATAACTGAATCCGTGGAACAAATCTCTGCAAATAGAGAGCTTTTCAAGGAACTTCGGATATGCAGCCTTGCTTACATCTGTATCACCATAGTTCTTCTTGTCTCTGGCAGTATAGTCGTTCATTGCCTGTTTCAGTGCAGCCGCAATACCGACGTAATCGACAACCAAACCGCCTTCTTTATCTTTGAAGACACGATTGACGCGGGCGATAGCTTGCATCAGGTTGTGTCCAGCCATCGGCTTATAGACATACATCGTAGCGAGGGAGGGAACATCAAAGCCGGTCAGCCACATATCCACGACGATGGCGATTTTCAGCGGAGAGTTGTTGTCTTTGAATTTCCGCGCCATATCGTCCTTATGAGCTTTGTTGCCGATAATCTCACGCCATTCTTCGGGATCGTTATTGCCTTGCGTCATGACCACTGCAATCTTTTCCGTCCACGCTGGGCGTAGCTCAAGAATGCGCTTATAAATCTTCATTGCTATGGGACGCGAATAAGCAACGATCATCGCCTTGCCGGTTAGGATATTCTCACGGTAATTCTCGTAATGATCAAGAATGTCATTTACCAAGGAATTGATCGTCTGGTCGGCACCGAGGATTGCTTCCATCTGACCAAGTTCCTTTTTGCTCTTTTCAATGACATACGGATCGGCGTTGTCAGCCATAATGTCATACTCATTATCGATCAGATGGAGGGTGTTCTCGTCGAGTTTCAGGTGAATCACACGGCTCTCGTAGTAGACGGGTCTGGTCGCGCCATCTTCAACTGCCTGTGTCATATCATAGATGTCGATGTAATCACCGAAGACCTCTCGTGTACTGCGGTCTTTTGTGGAGATCGGTGTTCCGGTGAATCCAATGTAGGTCGCATTAGGAAGCGTGTCTCTTATAATGCGGGCAGTGCCGATAACGGTTTTCGCCTCGACTTCGCCGTTGTCCTTCTGCTTGACCACAACCTTCTCATTGAGACCATATTGCCCACGATGCGCTTCATCAGCCATCACGATAATGTTCCGACGCTCCGAAAGAGCTTCGTTGCTTTCTTCAAACTTCTGCATGGTCGTGAAGATTATGCCGTTTGCCTGTCTGTTTGCAAGCAGTTCTTTCAGATTCTTGCGGCTCTCAGCGTGCTGCGGCGTTTGCCGGAGGAAGTCCTTGCAGCGGGCGAATTGTCCGTAAAGCTGGTCGTCCAGATCGTTACGGTCGGTAATGACAACGATAGTGGGGCTTTCTAACGCTTCTTGCAGATAATGAGCATAGAAGACCATAGACAACGATTTTCCGCTGCCCTGTGTATGCCAGAAGACGCCACCCTTACCGTCCGTCACGGTTGCGTGTTTTGTAGACTCAATCGCCTTTTTGACTGCGAAATACTGATGATACCCGGCGAGTATCTTGAAAGTATTCTGTCCATCCACATTAAAGCAGATGAAGTTTTTCACGATGTCAAGGAAGCGGGTCTTCTCAAACAGTCCTACAAAGAATGTGTCAAATGATGCGTGTTGCGTATTCTCATAGCTGCCGTCTGTTGTTTTCCACTCCATAAAGCGGTCTTCGCCGGACGTGATTGTACCAGCCTTTGAAGTGGTCAAGTCGCTCATGACACATACCGCATTATAAATGAACATAGAGGGGATCTCATACATATAGTTCCGGAGCTGGCGGTATGCTGCGGAAGCATCGGTTTCTTCGCGGGACGGAGACTTCAACTCCACAATGACGAGTGGGAGACCATTGACAAAGAGAATCACATCTGGTCTTTTTTCGGAGTTCTCAATGAAAGTCCATTGATTCGCAACTGTGAACTCGTTACTGGCAGGATTTTTGAAGTCTACAAGGTAAACAAGGGTAGAGCGTTCTTCACCCTTGTCATAGTATTTTACCGGGACTCCGTTTTGGAGGTAGTCCATAAAGACCATGTTCTTCTGCAAAAGCGTTCCGGTTTCAAAGTTCTTGAGCTTATAGATTGCCTCCGTCAGAGCGTCCATAGGCAGGCTCTTGTTGATCCGCTGCAAGGAAGGTAGCAGAACATCCTCATAAAGCGGCGAGTGATAATCGCGCTCCACGTCCGGTCCATAGATATAGTTATAGCCCAGTTCTTCATTGAGAAGCTGCAAGACGGCATTCTCATAATTTGATTCTGTAAAATATCCTGCCATAGTTTGTCACTCCCTTTTATGCCAGACTCGCCCCGAACTGATCCAGCGTGTTTTCTGCATCTCTGTCAGTGACGGGCTTATTCATCGCTTTTTCAATTAGGTTGAGAAGGCTTTTTGCTCTGTCGATGAAATAGCCATTGAAGTCATCTGCCTTCAATTCTGCATAGTTGATAAAGTGCGATTCCACCCGTGCTTGCAACTCATTCTCAGTCAGTCCATCAACCTTTTTTAGAATTGCCCCCAGATACTCACTCGGCGCATTTCCGCCAATCGAGCGGTTGGTGGCTGGAAGAATCGGCGTCTTGTTAATGATGGAATTATACCGTTCGCGCTTGATGCCCATTTTCTCGCAATATGCTTCGGGGAATATATGGTGAATATCCGGAGACTCAAGCATACTGTTTACAATGTCAATCGTCGTGTTGTTCATAAAGTCACGACACTTCTCCTTGTAAAGAAGAGCCATTATACCTTTATATGCCGCGCTCAAGCGAGTTTGAAGGGTTAGCAGCCGCGTAGAAGAAAAGACTGCGCTGTTAATCGTGTGCATTGCATTCGGACGTCCATTGACCTCTTCAACCATGTCCTCAATGTCATAGGCATAGCGGGTTTCGTTCGCACCGCCATACATCTCACCCAAAATCCCGCACCAATACCACCGAGAAAGAGTTTTGATTGTGTTTGGCTCATTGCATTTGGATTTTCCGAGAACAGCGCAGATTGCCGCAAGTGGAATCAACTGCGTTGTATAGGGCAAATCTCTTTGACGGAAAACGCACTGATCCCGAAGAAGAAACTCCTTTGCGATTTTGAACCCAGACAGCACTGCATCCCGGTTCGCTATGTACGATTCATAAGGAAGTCCCAGAACATCTTTCTTTTTGCAGGAGATTGTGTTTGTCTTTCCAGACTGCTTGTTCAAATAGCTTGTATAGAGACAAACCGTTGTCAGGAAGGTAGTCTCATCAATCCCATCGAACAGGTCTGTTCTCAGCGTGTCACCGAAACCGCAAATTGTATTTCGACACTGCACCCAGTCTTTTCTCAGGTCAAAGTCTCTTGTGGCGTAGGTCGCGGTAACAAGCTCAAACACCGTGAGAGGAACACCACCAGTATTGACGTTCTCAAACACCTTGCATACCGCCTCTCGCGGCGTGGACTTGTCCAGCGTAATAACAGGCAACTTGTAGCCAGAAATCGTATTTAGTACATCAGCTTGAAAACGCTTAAACTCATCCATCGCCTCCGGCTTCATTCCGTAGTGCGTCATGTAGCCCATGAACCAGTCCATAACAGCGTTGCTGTCGAACACAATATTGACCGGAAACAGCTTGTTCTCATATTCATACCCTCTGGTGGAGAGGTCGAGCTTCACGTCTCGGTCAAAGTTCTCTTTTATCTTGCGGTCTTCGGGGATGGAGAGGACAGCATCAAAACGATCCTCATCATCGTCAAGGCACTTCTCCATTGAGAGATAGTAATAACGCTTAATAGCCTTGCCTTTTTCTGTTTTGGTCGAGACCGGCTCTTTAGAGGATGTTGCCTGATAGATTGAAGTAAGCCGTTGCTGTCCATCAAGAATCAAATGCTCCGGCTTTACTGAGACGCCTTTTACGCCCGTAATTGTGCGGTATTTGAATTGGATGTCCGGATTACCGTATTGCAGCCGCATAATGGCACCCATAGGGTAGCCCTGCGACAAACTGGCGATAATGCCTCTAATTCGATTATCATCCCAAGTCCAGTCGCGCTGAAACTCCGGCAACTGCATTGAGCCGGACTTAACCTCCGCTAAAAGCTGACTTAGGTTTGTATCAAGAGATTGTGGTGAAATAATCACGTCTGCGCCTCCTTCATTGAGTTTTACTGATCGGACGACCCCAGTCTGCTTTCCAAATCTGAAATATCGCTGCGGATGGAAGAGATGTCCGACTCAATATCGTCAACCCGCTCGGATAAAGAAGCTTGCTGACTTTGAATGTACTCCATTTGTGAGTATAGACCTCGCACTGCCAGAATCAATTCTACCATCAGCCCCTTATCATCGAGGGAGAGAAGACGTTCTTTTTCAGCCTGTATCTTTTCCGCCTCCTGTTGAAGCCGCTCTTTCTCACGAACTGCTTCTGCTGCGGCTTTCTCAAGACGAACCCGTTCCTTTTCAAGACGCTTTTTCTGGCGCTCGTCTTTGCTTTTTTTCAAGCTCTCCTGAACTTTATCAAACATGGTACAACCTCCAAATCAGGTAAACGATAATTTAGCGGCTTAGAGCTGGATGGCAGAGACATTGATCTCTCCGGACATCAACTTTGGAAGAAGGGTATCTCTTAGTATGGACAGCCGTTTATTTTCCGCTCTATTAGAATAAATCTGCTCAAGAAGTGGTGAAGCAATGGTATTAAACCCAGCTAACTCTTCTTCCGATGGTAGAACAACAGGGTATGTCATAATCTGCTGCTTATCTCCACGGGGCATTTTCGTTCCTTTCGATCCAGCAACCATAAATGCGAAGAACTTGTCGGCATATAGAGTGCTGAATAGGTACGCTGAGTAACACGGCTGACTTGGCGTAAAGCAAAGAACATCGGTTGAGCAGCCACATTTGTCCTCACAGTAGACAATCTTCTTAAAGTAAGGACGAATGTTGGAAATCAACGTATCACCTTTATGGCAAGCGGTTGTCTGTGATGTAGTTGGTAGGCTTGTCGCCTCGGTTGAACCAGCTTTTCCCGACAGCATATTTTCCGTTGAGAAGTAGGTTCTGACGTTCAACTCAGAGACAGCTACTTTGTCTGTTGAATATGAGCAAATATCCGAGAGGACTCCCTGATTTACTGCCAAAATGTCATTGCCGAACCGCCCTTGATATATCGTTTGCAGGAGATCAGCTAAATTATCGTTTATCTCTTCGTTTAATGCTATTTTCCTATCAAGCATCCTTAGCGTAGAACCTATCTTCTTCTGTGTTTCCAGCTCTGGAAGGTCGAGTTCAATATCCTCTATGTCAGATGGTTTGATGGAAGGATAGGTTGATGTACTTTGCTCTGCTATTGCTTGAAGAGACTCAATGACCGAAGACTGCGTGAGATAATAATAAATAAAATAAGGATCCGCAATAGTGGTATCAACAGTCACAACGGTGAATCCTGTGGATACGAGAAGATTCTCGGTTCCTGCTTCAATAATTCCATAATGCTTCTGATTTGGACGAACAGTAGAGAAAAGGATGTCTCCAACAGAAGCCTTCCGTCTCGCCCTGCTGGGGATTTTGTCCACGCCGGGATATAAGGTCTGGATTTCATCTATCCTTCCTTCGGTAATGCTACCTGTGTCCAGATAACGAATCAAAGACCATTTTTCTTTATCTGAGTAAGTATGAAGATTAGTTTTACCACAATCACCAAGTCTCATCTTTTTACTCCTATCCAATATATTTTCTATGTGCCAGCTTCACATTCTGTTGTTTCACCATTGCATAGTGCATGGTGGTGTCGATTTTCTGATGCCCTAAGAGCTGCTGGACTTGCTCTATGGGCATTCCTTTGTCTATGGCAGTTGTAGCCAGTGTACGCCTGAACTTGTGAGGGTGAACCTTCGGGATATTCAGACGCTTTCCCAGCTCCCGAAGGCGTGTCTCCACTCCGCCAATCATCAATCGGTCAAAGGGAGCTTTCAGGGAAACAAACAAAGCTGGGTTTTCATCCGTTCGCCCCTCAAGATAGTTTTGAAGGTGGATCTTCGTCCTTGCATCGAAGTAGACCAATCGCTCTTTATTACCCTTGCCGATAACAACGCATTCGCGTTCGTTGAAGTTGATGTCTTCGCGGTTTAGCGTGACCAATTCTCCAACACGCATTCCAGAGGAAGCCAGAAGATCAATCATCGCCAAGTCCCGTGCTGTTGTGCAGTTGTCACGCATCAGCTCTAATGCTTCATCAGTGTAGGTGTCCTTGACCACCTTTGCAGTCTTGACTTTGTGAATCCGGCGTACCGGGCTTTTCAAGATAAAGTCCTCATCCTCAAGCCAAGAGAAGAAGCTGGACAGAATCCGACGAATGTTGTCTATGGTTACTTTGCTCGACCTGCGCTGAACCTGATAGTTGGTCAAATAGCGGCGCAAATCATCTGTGGTGATCTGTTGCACAGCCTTTCCAACTCTGGAAATCAGAGCCTCAATCGTCTTCCGGTAGTAGCTCAGGGTTTTCTCCGAACAGCCTTCGATCCGCTTTGCCGTGATAAATGCTTCGACTGCATCTGTTTCTTCTGCTGGGATTGAGCCACTATCATAGGTGATCGTTGCCCCAACTAATGTCTCAGCCATTGCATCCCGAAGGTGCATGAGCTGTTCGTTGTTGAGATACGGCAGCATTTTTCGCTGTATCTCCGTGATGAGTTGTTCTGTCATTGTCGTGTCTCCTTTCGAGGTAAGAGAACGACATTCAGTGGCAGTCCCTTTTGTAAAACTCTCGCCACTGGTGAGAGTTATTCAGACGGTAAACGATAATTTAGCGGCTTAGAGTTGGACGGCGGAGACATCAATCTCGCCGGACATGAGCTTAGGCAGCAATGAATCCCGTAGTGTTGAAAGTCGCAAGTTTTCGATGTTGTTGTTAAGTACCTCCTGAAACATGGGCTCTGCAACACGGAGAAACGCCGTAGCATCATCATGAGAGAGTTTCATAATTTGCTCTGATTCAAAATCTCTGGTGGTAATCGCATCAAATACGGCTCCACTTGCTTTGTGCTTGAGCCTATCAACAGCTTTGAGTGTGTAGAAATATACAAGAAGTTGATGCGTCTCTTTACCGACAAGCGCATAGCAGGATTGGTTCATAGCCATCGGAACTCCGGACATACCAACTTTACCAACAGTGCCTCTTGCAGTGACGAAAACGGTGTTCACAGGATACAGTCGGCTGTTACAATGTGAAAGACCTTCTTTTGAGATAGTCTTTTCTGTGATAAGTGTGTATGGTGTGCCAACATCTTTTGGGGTAAAGAAGGCAATATTACCGTTCCAATAAGTGTTTTCGCCTGTTTTTGGTGTCCCACCGCCGAGTATCTGGATCAAATCGGTGAATCTAACCTCGGTGTTTGACCGATCATAGAGGCTCGAAAACAATGCGGCTGCTTGCTGCTGTAAATTATCGTTTAGCTGTTCGTTTACAATCAACTTCCTATCAATAGATTCAAGCGTACCTACGATGGCGTTCTGCTCATCAAATGACACGGGGTAGTTGATCATAATTTCATCTAACAGGCGGTCGCGGTTTAGTTCAGTTTGTCCCGTAGAGCCTTCATCCAACTGCAAGACTTCCCATTGGTGCGCTTTAAGAGCGTAACCGAGGAACTTCTGCGTTACCTTTCCGTTTGAACGGATAAGGGTCATGTGTCCGTCTATTGTAGTTGCGGATGGAACATCTTCAATTTGCGCAATTCTCCCAGCGGTTCCCGCGCCTGTCGAATTGATCAGAATGTCATCAGGTTTGACATATCGTTCAGGAGGGACTTTCTTTTTCAGGGTATCATGCAACCTTGAATCTCCATAGCTTATTCGGAAATTCCGATTGCACTTTTGATTGAGAACTCTAATGGTTGTCTCGGATGCTTCTTCTGCATACGAAGGAGCAATTCCTTTGGAAATATACCCAACCAGCTCTCGTAACGGTACCTCATGCCACTCAGATGTCATATCCAATCGCCCCCAGTCGTTCTTTGATCTGAGCTTCAAGTTCATGAGACTTAGTGAAAAGCTCAGACAGTTCAGAAGTCAGGCGTCCCATTTTCTCTTCAAACGGCTCACCGTCATCTTCCTGTTCCTCAATGCCAACATAGCGTCCCGGAGTGAGAATGTAATCCTGCTTTGCAATGTCCTGCGTAGTAACAACCGCACAGAAGCCCTTTTCATCTTCAAGTGTTCCTTCAACAAAGGCGTTGTAGGTGTCAGCGATTTTCTTGATGTCTTCATCCGTCAGCTCACGCAGCTTCCGCGTGACCATTGTGCCGAGCTTCCGTGCGTCGATGAACAGCGTCTTGCCTTTTTGCTTCTTGTTCTTGGCAAGGAACCATAGCGACACCGGAATCTGCGTCGTGTAGAATAACTGCGTCGGCATTGCGACGATACAGTCCACAAGGTCAGCGTTAATAATGTTCTTACGGATTTCACCTTCACCGCCGGACTGCGAGGAAAGGGAACCATTTGCAAGCACCATGCCGATACGACCATTCGGAGCGAGATGCCAGATCATGTGCTGCAACCACGCAAAGTTGGCGTTGCCAGCGGGAGGCGTACCATACTGCCAACGGACATCATCAACGAGTTTATCCGCGCCCCAGCCGGAAAGATTGAACGGAGGATTCGCCATAATAAAATCCGCCTTGAGTTGAGGGTGACAGTCGTTGAAGAACGTGTCCGCATTGAACTTGCCGAGGTCAGCTTCAATACCACGAATGGCAAGATTCATCTGCGCCATCTTCCATGTGGTCGGGTTGGAGTCCTGACCAAAGACGGAAATCTTGTTGATGTTGCCGCCATGATTTTCGATGAACTTTGCGGACTGAACGAACATACCGCCAGAGCCGCAGCACGGGTCATAAACACGTCCATTAAACGGTTGCAACACTTCAACAAGGGTACGTACAACGCAAGAGGGAGTATAGAACTCACCAGCAAGTTTGCCTTCTTGCTCGGCAAACTTGGAGAGACAGTATTCGTATGTCCGACCAAGAATGTCCTTACTGTTTCCATGCTCGATCATCTGAATGTTGGTGAAGAGATCAACCACTTCACCAAGACGCCGCTTGTCCAGCTCTGGACGGGCGAAGTTCTTAGGAAGAATATCTTTGAGACGCTTGTTTTCTTTCTCAATACTGCGCATTGCATCATCAATCACCGTGCCAATTTCCGGCGTGTGAGCGGCAGCAGCAATCGCACTCCATCGTGCATTCTCAGGGACAAAGAAGATGTTTTCGGCAGTGTATTCGTCCTGATCCTCTTCAAATCCATCGCCTTCTTCAACCAGTTCCTTGTACTTTGCCTCGAAGCGATCAGAAATGTATTTCAAGAAAATCAATCCGAGAACGACGGACTTGTATTCGGATGCGTCGATGTTTCCGCGCAGGACGCAAGCCGCGTCCCAGATTTGTTTTTCAAAGCCGATATTGCTTGTGTTATTCTCAGCCATTTCAGCAACCTCCAAAGTTATAGTTTCACACTTACTATTCTACAAAAAGAGCTGTACGAAAAACCGGACTCAGTTCTTGTCCGTTCGCACAGCCT
>OLSM01002760.1_pt1 | contig 10796 bp, 9 predicted proteins | sample 1672721 | NCBI WGS metagenome assembly OLSM01 (sample SAMEA3136717, study PRJEB25190) | human gut metagenome | reverse complement strand
GATAGGAAGCAAGTTTGACAGAGCCTTTGCAGTAAAAGGTATCCGACAGTTGCACCTTGCCCTCCTCCAAAGCGGCGGCAACTACGATTGGTTTAAAGGTCGACCCTGGTTCGTATTCCTCGTTGAGGGCCTTACTGCTCCACTGCTTGTCGCGGGCTTTCTCCACGGCCTTGGTGTACTCCTCATCACTCACGCTGGCATCATTCTTAAGCGTATTCAGATTCGAGGAAAGGATGCTATCCAGAATCTCACTGGGATTATTCAAATCATAATTAGGATAACTTACCATGGCCAAAACGGCCCCTGTCTTGGGATTCATGACCACACAGAAACCGCCATTTTGCACATCAAACGTCTCGATGCCCTTTTTCACGATTCCCTCCGCCAAGTATTGGACGGAAGCGTCGATCGTCAGATTCAGGTTGTAGCCATCCTCCGCATCGACATAAGCTTCGTATCCGGAGATCATCTCGGTGCCGTTACCGTTTTTGGCGGTAACCACACGGCCATTTACGCCGGAGAGCGTGTCGTTGTAGACGGACTCCAACCCGAAAGAGCCTTCATTCTTGTAGTTTACAAAGCCAATCACCTGGGAGGCCAGAGAGGAGTAAGGGTAGTAACGTTTGGAATCCTCCACCAGGTACAGACCTACTTTCAGTTTGTTGTCCACAATAAACTTTCGAACCTCGTCCGCCTTGTCGTCCTCCAGTTTAGTGGCCACCACCTCATAGGCGGAATACGTCTTTTCCATTCGTTTGAGCACATCAGCGCGATCCAGGCCCAGAATATCCGACAGTCCTTGGGCAATCACCGCTTGGTCCAGCCCCAGCTTGGCTACATCCTGCGGAGAAAGGATCAGGTTATGTACTTTGGAACTGATGGCCAATCGGTCTCCCTTGGCATCGTAAATAGCGCCGCGGTTGGCGGAAACCGATACGTCTCGCGTCTGATTGGCAATGGCCCGATTTTCATAGGTTTCATGCTTAAAAATCATAATCTCACAGAGCTTACCAAACAGCGTCACAAAGGTAATCGCACCAAAAATCACCATTAACAGCAAAATGCGCTGCTTTGTATTGGCGGAGGGACGGCGGTTGGCGGCGGTTTGTTTTCTCTTGCGTTCCATTCTCCTGTCACACCTTCTTTACAGACTTTACAGATGTGAGGGCGCAAGAAAAAGGTTTTTCTCACGCCCTCACAATGTCTTCTCCTACCTTGGTCTCGCTATTAGAAGTATGCTGTTATGGCGGAAATGATTCCCCTGGCCGCCTCCGCCAGGGAGTGGAATATGCTGTCGTCCTGATAGTACTCCACGGAATCTTGTCCCGTCAGCTCCAGTAATTTAATCTGGTTAGGCTGCTGTTTGACCATGGTACCGCTAGACAGCATTTGCTCTTCAATGGCTTGAAGATCATAAGCTAGCTCATACTGCGTCAAAAGTTTGGCCTGTTCCTCCTCCAGCGCGGAAATTTTGCTTTGCAGCTTTACCGTCTGATCGTTAACGACTACCAGATCGGAATAGGTTTTCAGCATTAACGCCGCCAGAAGCACCACAACGGCAAAGCCTACGACGGCGAACGGGGTGACGATCCCCGGGTCCCGCAATTGTAAGGTTTGCCGCTTGGTCTGCCGACGCCGGCGGGTATTGGTACGAAACATCGGATCAGTCTCCCTGCGTTCCAGTTTTCTGGCTGCGTTTCCGTCATAGCTGGGCACATCACCAACAGGATAGCCGTTTCGATAGTAGATGGTTCTTGTTTCTGTCGTCACCGCATTCACCTCTTCATATCCGCAGGGGCTGACACTTCTTTGCCGCCCAAAGCGGCCCAGGTTATTCATACGGTTGGACTTACGTCATGCACCGCACACAGTCAAATCCCGGACAAGCCGGGGGGTTACAATTTCTCTCCAACGCGCAGCTTCGCACTGCGTGCCCGGGGGTTTTCTTCCAACTCTTCCTGGCTGGGAAGAACGGGTTTTTTGGCGATCAACTTGATTTGGGGCTTTTTCCCACAGATGCAAACCGGAAACTCCGGCGGGCAGGTACAGCCCTTGGCCGCGGCCGCCAATTCGCTTTTGACAATACGGTCTTCCAGCGAGTGAAAAGATATAACCGCCAATCGACCGCCGGGATTTAACCGGGGAATGGCCGCCTGCAGCATCCGAGAAATGGCTGTGAGTTCATCGTTCACCGCAATCCGAATGCCTTGAAAGCTCCGCTTGGCGGGGTGCTGCTTTTCCCGCAGAGCGGATGAGGGCATGGCGCTGCGGATGATCTCCGCCAGCTGCAACGTGGTGCAAATCTCCTCCCGCTGCCGGGCCCGCTCAATGGCGGAAGCGATGGCGGAAGCATACCGTTCTTCCCCATACTGATACAAAATCCGCCGAATCTCCTCCCGCGGCCACTGATTCACCACTGTGTGGGCGGTCAGCGTTTCGCTCTGGTCCATACGCATATCCAAAGGCGCGTCGTGCCGGTACGAAAAGCCCCGGGCGGGGTCGTCCAACTGGGGCGAGGACACCCCCAGATCGAACAGCATACCGTCCGCGCCCGCAATGCCAGCCTGGTCCAGCAGTCGGTCCAGGTCGCTGAAGTTGCCATGCAGAAAGGTGATCTGATCCCGCCAAGGGGCAAGGCGCTCGGCCCCCCGGTCTAAGGCCTCTTGATCCCGATCAAGACAGACTAGGCGGCCGCCCCCGGTTAGGCGCTGCACAATGGCTTCCGCGTGCCCGCCACGGCCCAGGGTGCCGTCGATATACAGGCCGTCCGGCCTGAGGTTCAATCCCTGCATGCACTCTTGCAGCATTACCGGGCGGTGGGTAAATTCGCTCATCAGACCTCCAGACTTTGCAGAAGCGCAGCCATTTTCTCAGGAGTCATTTCCTCCTGGGTTGCGTACCACTTGTCCGCCGCCCAGATTTCCGCCCGATTGTGCACCCCGATGATTACCACTTCCCGCTCCAGACCGGCATATTTGCGCAGGGCAGGGGGGATTAAGATCCGGCCTTGGCTATCCGGCTCGCACTTGGAGGCGTTGGCAAATAGGGGACGCATCAGCCGGGATTTGGTCATGGGCAGGGAGGCAAACTTCTCCGTAAATACATTCCAACTTTCCAGGGGGTAGATGGCAAGACAGTCGTCGATGCCCATGGTGAGATAACAGATGCTGCCCAGATCCTCCCGGAGCTTGGCAGGGATAAACAGGCGCCCCTTGGCATCGAGGTTATGTTCATAGGTTCCTGTTACACTGTTCACCTGAACATCTCCTCTCCTGTGGGAAAAATCCCTCCACTTCACACCATTTTGCCCCACTGTTATCTTCCAGTATAAAGTTGTTCGCCTGAAATTGCAACTACTTTTTTACCCGACTCTGGATTTCACACCAGATTTTTCTCCGGTTTTCTCTCCTTTTCTACACCAATCTGCACAAAACCATCCCAATCGGCCTATGTATGGGCCGACGTTGGAAAAAAAGGTTTCGTCGGCGATGCGGCCAAAACAGGGTATTCCAGTACTTTTTTCATGCCAGCGCCACCCAGCCCAATACCGTTTTGGCCGTTTCGCGGTCTTTTTTCAAAATCCCCGCTGGTGATGGTGGCATTCCCCTCGTCCTTCCTCCCCTGAAAGCAGCCCTTCCCCATCAGCGGGGGCCCCCTCTCCAATGCCACACAGCTCAATTTGAAAGGGGGAATTTACCAATCAAAAAACGGAAACGCCCGGCGGGTCCCGCCGTCTCGTTTCCGTTTTCATACGCAATATGGTTGCGCCTGGATCTGAAAAATGGCTGCGCTCCTGGGGAGCGGCGGGAGGGATCGCCGGGTTCAGATGTCGTCGTCCTCCTCCAAGTCGTACATGGTGGGTCCTCTGGTGGGCGCGGCGTTCTGTCCGGCCAGCATGCTGCGGAACTGGGCCCGGGTATGCTTGGCCTCCTCATAGGTCTCCGCCAGGGAATCCTCCATCCGGCGCATAATATCCTCGCAGTATTCGCTGGCGGCACGCGCCAGTTTGCGGCCCTGCTCCTCCGCCCGGGAGACAATCTCCGCGGCCTGTTTCTTGGCTTCCAGGGTAATATTATTCTCGTTGATTAGACGCTTGGCCTGATCCTCCGCGGTCTGCCGGATATTATCCGCCTCCCGCTTTGCCGAGGAGATATAGTCGTTGCGGCTGGCCAACAGGTCTCTGGCCTTTTTCAGCTCAATGGGGAGCTGGGCGCGAATATCATCCATGGTATCCAACGCCTTGTCCCGTTCAATTATGCACTTATCGTTGCTGAGAGGCATATTTTTCGCCTCGTCGATGGTGGCATATAAAAAGTCTAATAATTCTTCAATACTGCCTGCCATTGCACTCACCCTTCCTGGTTTCCATCTTTTTTCTGACGTCCTCTATAATTTCTCTGGGCAAAAATTCTTCCAACCGTGCGTTATACCGCGCCAGCTCCTTGGCAACCGTAGAGCTGAGGTAGGTATACTTCTCGCTGGACGGGAAAAAAACGGTGTCCAGGTCGGGATTCAGCTTGCCGTTAATCCAGGCCATCTGCACTTCCTGTTCAAAATCTGACATGGCGCGCAGGCCTTTTACCACAACACGAGCCTTTTTCTCTCTTGCGTAATCTGCCAGGAGGCCGGAATACATATCCACCTCCACATTGGGGGCCTTCACCGACCGTTGAATCAGCTGCACCCGCTCTTCCGCTGTAAAAATCCCGGTTTTCCCGGAATTGACCATCACGCAGACGATCACCTTGTCAAAGGCCGCAGAGGCGCGCCGGATAATGTTCAAATGGCCTAGGGTGACCGGGTCAAAGCTGCCGGGATAGATGGCGATTTTCATTCGTGTCCACTCCTTGCGCGGGCGGAGGATTCAGTCCTCCACACCACGCCGGTACAGCGCGACAGAGATCTTGCCGTACCGGTATTCTTTTTGTTGCCTGTAAGGCGCGGGAAGTACGGGCCAGTCGACAGTCGACCCATTTTCGCACACTATTATACCATTTTCCGCCACGATGTCAATCGTTGTAATCATTTCCAACGCTTTTTCCAGCATCCCGGTTCCGTAAGGGGGGTCCAGGAAAATAACGTCAAAGGTTTCACGGCATCGGGATAGGAACGCCAGATAATCTCCCTGGACCACCTGGGCCTGTCCGTCAAAGCCCGTTAGCGCCAGATTCTCCCGGATGACGCCCGCCGCCTCCTTGCGCAGGTCCACAAACGTACCATGGACGGCGCCCCGGGACAAGGCCTCCACCCCCATCTGTCCCGTGCCGGCGAACAGATCCAGCACCCGCCTGCCCTCAATGTCAAACTGGATGGCGCTGAAGATGGCTTCCTTCACCTTGCCGGTGGTGGGACGGGTCTCCAGGCCGGGCAGCTCCTTCAGCCGCCGTCCTCGGGCGCTTCCTGTGATAACGCGCATGGCTTCTCCTCCTTGGTGTTAAAATGGTCGTATACCGCCTGGGCCGCGTTGTGGGGCACCACCTTCTCCAACTCCTCCAAGCCGGCCTCCCGGATCGCTTTGACGCTCCGAAACGCTTTGAGCAGGGCTTTTCGCCGGGCCGCGCCCACGCCGGGGATCTGTTCCAGGACGGAGCCGGTGACGGACCGGCTTCTCTGCTTCTGGTGAAAGGTGATGGCCGCGTGATGGGTCTCCTCCTGAATTTGTCCCACAAAGGCGAAGAGGGCTGGCACGGCCTGGATGCCCAGCTCCTCCCCGTCGGGGGAGATCAGCGCCCGGGTGCGGTGGCGGCCATCCTTCACCATGCCAAAAACCGGAATAGTCAGACCCTGCTCCGCCAGCGCCCGACGGGCCACGGCGGCATGCCGGTCTCCGCCGTCTATGAGGAAGAGGTCCGGCAGGGCGCCAAAGCTCTCGTCCCCCTCCTGGGCGTGCCGGAGACGGCGGGAGACCACCTGCTCCATAGAGGCGTAGTCGTCCGGCCCATCCAGATCCCGCAGCTTAAAATAGCGAAAATCCCCCCGTTTGGGTTTGCCGTCCACAAAGACGGTCATCGAGGCCACGATATTACTCTGTCCCGTGTTGGAGATATCGTACGCCTCAATTCGCCGGGGCGGCTCCGGCAGCCGGAGAAGGTCCCCCAATGCGGTAAGCACCCAGGCGATCTTCTCCTCTTTACTGGTGGCCCGGCGGCACTCCTCCCTCGCGTTCTCCTGCGCCAGGCGGAGCATCTCCGCCTTCTCTCCCCGCTGGGGGGTTAAAAGTTCCACTTTCCGTCCCACCTGCTGGGTCAGCAGATGGGATAGGTCCTCCTGATCTTCTAAGACCAGGGGCAGAAAGATTCTCCGTGGCGGAACCGCACGGCTTGTATAATATTGTTTGAGGAAAGCGGCCAGGATATCCTCCCCGGGTTCGTCCGCCAGGGGAAACAGCTCCGTGTCCTTACTGGTCAGTTCTCCATCCCGATAATGCAGGACCGACAGGGCCCATTTGCCCTCCCCCTGCCACAGCCCGGCCACGTCGGTGTCCGACAGTTTTCCTGACACCACCTTTTGCCGTTTTCCCAGCAGCTCGATGGCCCGGAGGCGGTCTCGAAGCGAGGCGGCCCGTTCAAACTCCAGGTTTTCCGCCGCCTGGAGCATCTGTTCCTGCAAATCCTTTTCCACCTCGCTGAACTTCCCCTCCAGCAGCCGGATCGCCTGGCTCATGGCCTCGCGATGCCGTTTTAAAGGCACCTCCTTACGGCAGTATCCGTCGCACCGGCCCATATGAAAGTTGAGGCAGGGCCGTTCCTTGCCCTGATCCCTGGGGAATTTTTTCCCGCAGCTGGGCAATTTCAGCGCAACCTGGAGGGCGTCAATGATGGCCTGACTGTCCGTCCGACCGCCAAAGGGCCCAAAATACTTCGCCCCGTCCGCCGCAGGCTTTCCCACCAGAGAAAATCGGGGGTAGAACTCCTGGACGGATACCCGGATATAGGGATACCCTTTTCCGTCTTTGAGAAGAATGTTGTACCGGGGCATATGGCGTTTAATCAGGGCGCATTCCAGTACCAAAGCTTCAAATTCTGACTGGGTAACGATCACGTCAAAGTGGTCAATCTGCGCCACCATGGCGCGGGTTTTGTCCGAGTGGGAGGCGGAGTCCTGAAAATACTGGGAAACGCGGTTCTTCAGGGCCTTGGCTTTTCCCACATAGATGATGGTTCCACTTTGGTCGCTCATGAGGTAGACCCCCGGTTTCAGAGGCAAATCGTGGGCCTTTTCCTTTAATTCATCCAGGGTCACACCAAGTACTCCTTCCCAAACTTGTCTTTTGCAGGAAGCTGGGGCGCAGCCCCCGTCTCGCAGCTTTCACAGAGCGAAAGCTGCAATCAAAGTTTTTCCACTTTCGGCATGGCCTGATCCACGGAGCAAGTCTCCCCCATACGGATCGGGCCATACCAAAAGTCTTCAAAAAAAGGCGCCGCAATCCGCGGCGCCCTTCCAGCGTGTCATTTAGTCGGCAAAATCAGAACTAATCAGATCCACTAGAGCGTCAACTGCGTCCTTTTCATCAGGACCGTCAGCGATCAGGTCGATGGTGCTGCCCTTAATAATACCAAGAGAAAGAACGCCCAAGAGGCTTTTTGCATTGACTCTATGCTCGTCTTTTTCCACCCAAATGGTACTCTTGAATTCGTTTGCCTTTTGAATAAAGAATGTCGCGGGTCTTGCGTGAAGCCCAACCTGATTATTCACAGTTGCCTGCTTAATATACATAATAGCTCCCTCCCAATTGTCTTTCCCTTGTCGCTACTATAAGGATAGCAAATTTCTTTCAGAACGTCAATGACATTTTTATCGTCATCTGATAGAATTTGTCCCTTTTCCCCCGTAATATTTTGATTTTTCCTCCGAGGGACGCCTTACTTCAATTCTACCACGGTTACGCCGTCTTCTCCCTCGCCGTAACGCCCGGGCCGAAAGCTCTTCACATAGCGGCTTCGTTTGAGAAAACTCCGCACGGCATTTCGCACCGCGCCGGTGCCTTTGCCGTGGATTACCGTCACTTGGGTGAGATTGCCCAACATGGCCTGGTCCAGGAACTGGTTGAGGTGCAGCTCGGCCTCGTCGGTGGTCATTCCCCGCAAATCCACCTCAGCGGCGGCACCCATAGCACGGAGCTGGCGCGTGGCCTTGCGGATCTGCCGTTTGGCTTCTTTCTGGGACTGGGTCTCCCCTTCCACCACCCGCACTTCTTCCTGCTTGGCGCTCAGGCGCAGAATTCCCGCTTGGAGCTGCAGCACCCCGTCTTTATTGACCGACAGGACGGTGGCCTGGGTCCCCATTTTCAGCAGCTCCACCGTGTCCCCCGCCGCAGCCGGGCGGAGGATGGGAGGCGGCGGCGGGGCCTCCTTCTTGCCGATCTTACCGTCGGCCTCGTTAAGCCGGCGGCGAAGGTCGGCCCGCTGGTCGTTGGTCTCTTGAAAGCTGGCGTCAGCCTTGGCTTTCTTGCGCATATCGCTCAGTTCTCGGAATACCTCATCGGCGGAACGGCGGGCCTCCTCGATGATGTCCCGGGCCTCCGCCTGGGCGCGCTCCACCGCTTTCTCCCGTTCCTTCTCCACCTGCGCCCGGTATTCCCGCGCCTGGGCGGCGGACTCCTCCATCTCCCGTCGCAGCTTGGCGGCCTCCGCCTTCTCTTTTTCCATCACCTGGCGCTGCGCTTCCAGCTTGGAGAGCACATCTTCAAACCGGATGTTCTCCGCATTGATCCGGGCCGCTGCCTGCTGGATAATTTCCTTAGGGAGCCCCAGCCGCTGGGAGATGGCGAAGGCGTTGGACTTGCCGGGAATTCCCACCACCAGACGATAGGTGGGCGCCAGGGTCTCCACGTTAAACTCGCAGGAGGCATTCTCCACCCCCGGCGTGGTCATGGCATATACCTTCAGTTCCGCATAGTGGGTGGTGGCCGCCACCAGGGCTCCCTGGGTGCGGGTGCTCTCGATGACGGCGGCGGCCAGCGCGGCGCCCTCCACCGGATCGGTGCCCGCGCCCAGTTCGTCAAATAGAACCAGCGTCCGCTCGTCGGTTTGGCGAAGAATCTCCACAATATTGGTCATGTGGGAGGAAAAGGTGGAAAGGGACTGGGCGATGGACTGCTCGTCGCCAATGTCGGCCAGTACAGAGGAGCACACCGCCACCGTGCTGTCGTCATCCACAGGGATGTGCAGCCCGCACTGGGCCATCAGTGTCAGCAGTCCCAGCGTCTTTAGGGTCACTGTTTTACCGCCGGTGTTGGGGCCCGTAATCACCAGCGTATCGTAGTCTCCCCCCAATTCCAGGTCGTTTGCCACCGCCGTTTTGGGGTCCAACAGGGGGTGCCGAGCCCGCTTCATCCGAATATGCCGCTGAGAAATTCGCGGGGCCATAGCCTTCATCCGCAGAGAGAGCTTTCCCCGGGCGAAGATGCCGTCCAGAATGACCAGCAGGTCGTAATCCTGGATGATGTCTTCCTTATGCGAGGCGGCCTCCGCGGAGAGCTCGGCGAGAATCCGCTCAATCTCTTTTTCCTCCTTGGCCATGAGTTCCCGCAATTCGTTATTCGCCTTCACCACGCCCATAGGCTCAATAAAGAACGTGGAACCGGACCCGGATACATCGTGGACCAGGCCGGGCACGTCGTTCTTGTGTTCCGACTTTACCGGCACCACATAGCGCCCGGAACGCATGGTGATGAGATTCTCCTGGAGAAACTTGGCCTGGGAGGAGGAGAGAATCCGCTGTAAGATATCCCGCACCTTTCCCGACGTGGCGCGAATGTGCCGCCGGATGGAGGCCAGCTCCGGGGAGGCGGAATCGGCGATCTCGTCCTCCCCCACAATGGAACCTGTGATCTTTTCCTCCAGAAAACGATTGGGCTGGAGGGAGTGGAACAGGTGGTCGATAACAGTCTTGTTCCCCTCCCCTTCGCCGTACTCCTTGGCGCTGCGCGCGGCCCGGAGGACGCCGGCAATGCCCAGCAGCTCCCGGGTATTGAGCGCGCCGCCCATATCCGCCCGCTGGAGGGAGCTTGCCACCGGCTTCACCCCGGCGAAGGAGGGCGTACCCCGGAGGATCATCATATCTACCGCGGCGGAGGTCTCCTTCAGATGGTAGGCCACCTCCTCCTGGTCAGTTTCCGGGCGCAGGGCCCGGGCGCGTTCCCGCCCCTCCTCCGTCACCGCTTGGTTGGCAAGAAGGTCCAGCACGGCGGGCAGTTCCAGGGTCTGAATGGATTTTTCTAATAGGTCTGTCATGAGTTTTTATAACTCCTTCATGGGATACGTAATTTGCTTGTAATAGTCCAACGTATGAAACCCCCGCTCCAATTGGGTCTGCAAAAAGGCTTCGGAGGCGTCAGACAGCAGGGCAAGGCTCTGTCTGTCCAGGACAAAGGAGAAGAGCCTGCCTCCCTCCCCCCACACGATATGTCGCATGGCCTGAAGCGCCCCCGGCGTCAACGGCATGGAGACGCCCGCGCCCGCTTCCCCCCGACAGCGGGCGCAGTGGATGACGCCGTTTCGGAGATGGAGGCAAGGTTCTTCCGGTTCCGCCGCGCCGCAGACGGCGCAGCGCTCTAACAGAGGCTCATAGCCGATCAGACTCATCAGCCGCAGTTCAAATATAGGCTTCACCAATTCAGGGGGCTTTTTCAGCCGGTCCAGGGCGTACAGAGAATTGAGCAGCAGGGAGAGAATGTCCGGATGGGGCAGCCCCTCCTCCGCGCAGACCTCGCAAAGCTCGGCGAAGTAAGAGGCCAGGGAGAGAAGCGCAAGATCCTGCCGCACCCCCCAAAACTGTTCCATTGGGGCGGCCTC
>OLSM01002757.1_pt1 | contig 10800 bp, 6 predicted proteins | sample 1672721 | NCBI WGS metagenome assembly OLSM01 (sample SAMEA3136717, study PRJEB25190) | human gut metagenome | reverse complement strand
GGACCTCATGCGCCTTGCCGTGGCCACGCTCGACCCGGCCACCCTCATCTGCTGCGACGAGACCGCCACGCAGGCCGTCCGCGACGCCTACGCCGAGGAACTCTCGGGCCTGGAGGACCTCAACGAGGCGCTTCTCCCTGCGGGTATGGTCGCCCACGTCTGCGGCATGCGCTTCCTCAACCTCGGCGGCTTTGCCGCGGCCCTCGGCAACCCTCGCCAGAAGCAGGTCATGTGGGCCCGTCTGAAGCAGGTGCCCCCGCTCGCGGAGCCATATTAGCCGTTCACCGGACAAAGCCGTTGCCGTAAAATGAAACCGGTATGTGGCCGAGCACCCTCTTCGCACCTGTGGCAAGGGCCCCGGTCCCAAGTACTCCATCCAAAGGAGGACATGCACATGTCTTGCATCCCCGCACCCATCGACGCCACCCAGACCCCGGAGTGGGCCGCCCTCGCCGCCCACCAGAAGGAGATGGCTGACGGCTTCACCCTCAAGGAGGAGTTCGCCAAGGACGCCCAGCGCGTGGAGAAGTTCTCCTTTGACATGGACGACCTGCACTTTGACCTCTCCAAGAACCTGATTGACCAGAAGACCGTGGACCTTCTCTGCGACCTGGCCCGCGCGGTCAAGCTGGAGGAGCGCCGCGACGCCATGTATGCCGGCGAGCACATCAACACTACCGAGGACCGCGCCGTCCTGCACACCGTGCTGCGCCGCCCCGCCTCCGACAAGGGCAAGTTCGTCGTGGACGGCCAGGACACCGTGGCCGACGTCCACGAGGTGCTGGACCGCATGTACGCCTTTGCCAACAAGGTTCGCTCCGGCGAGTGGAAGGGCGTCTCCGGCAAGCGCATCGAGCACGTCGTGAGCATCGGCATTGGCGGCTCCGACCTGGGTCCGGTCATGGTCTACGAGGCCCTGAGGCCCCTGGCCGACGCCGGCATCGACTGCCGCTACGTCTCCAACATCGACCCCAACGACATGGCCGAGAAGGTCCGCGGCCTGGACCCGGAGACCACCCTGTGCATCATCGTCTCCAAGACCTTCACCACGCTCGAGACCCTGACCAACGCCCGCGAGGCCAGGACCTGGATGCTCCAGAGCCTGCGCGCCGCCGGCGCCATTGACGGCTCTGCCGAGCAGGACGCCGACGCCATTCGCAAGCACTTTGTGGCCGTCTCCACCGCCCTTGACCTCGTCGCCGACTTTGGCATCGACCCCGAGAACGCCTTTGGCTTCTGGAACTGGGTCGGCGGCCGCTACTCCGTTGACTCCGCCGTGGGCCTCTCGCTGATCATCGCCTTTGGTCCGGAGCGCTTCCAGGAGTTCCTGGCCGGCTTCCACGACATGGACCACTACTTCAAGAACACCCCGCTGGAGAAGAACGTCGTCGCGCTCATGGGCCTCATGAACGTCTGGTACGTCAACTTCTGGGGCATGGGCAGCCACGCCGTCCTGCCGTACAACCAGTACCTGCACCGCTTCCCGGCCTACCTGCAGCAGCTCACCATGGAGTCCAATGGCAAGTCCGTGCGCTGGGACGGCACGCCCGTGACCTCCGCCACCGGCGAGGTCTTCTGGGGCGAGGCCGGCACCAACGGCCAGCACGCCTTCTACCAGCTCATTCACCAGGGCACCCGCGCCATCCCGGCTGACTTCATCGCCTTCGTGAACACGCCCAACCCCACCAAGGACGACGGCCAGGACGTCCACGAGCTCTTCCTGGGCAACTTCCTCGCGCAGACCAAGGCCCTCGCCTTTGGCAAGACGGCCGACGAGGTCCGCGCCGAGGGCACGGCCGAGTGGATGGTGCCTGCCCGCGTCTTTGACGGCAACCGCCCGACCACGTCCATCTTTGGCTGCGAGCTGACCCCGCACGCCCTGGGCGAGCTCATTGCCCTCTACGAGCACATTACCTTTGTCGAGGGCACCGTCTGGGGCCTTGACTCCTACGACCAGTGGGGCGTCGAGCTGGGCAAGCAGCTTGCCAAGCAGATCACGCCGGCCTTCCACGACGACGAGGCCCTGGCCCAGCAGGACGCCAGCACCCAGGCGCTCATTGCCTATTACCGTGCCCACCGCAGGTAGCTCCCACGCGGACAAGAGCGGCCAAAATTGACGGAGGCCCCGGGGACAAGTCCCTGAGGCCTCCACTTTGGCAGCTGCCAAGCCGTAATGCTCTACAGTGCGAGGGCACGCGTTTCGCGAACTCCGACGTGCGCTCGCTCCCTGCACGGTTAGTATGTTGCCCCGTGGCGGGTCGCCTAAACCTGCCCGCTCGCTGCCGACAATTCCTCCATGACCACCCAGGAGCCAAAACCCATGGCTAAGAAGAAGACCGCCCGCAAGGCCCGCCCGACATCTGTCGAAACCTCTTACAAGTTTGATGACGAGAAGTACGAGGAACTGCGCTTCTCGGCAACCTATGACTATGGTGAGCTGGCGCTTTCAAAGGCAGCCTCGTACCTGGGCGGCCAGAAGGCCCGCATTGCGTCGTTCGTGGTCTCCATGGCGTGCCTGGCGCTGATGATAGTGGTGCTGCTGGCCGACAGCCATAACATGGCGCCCGCCATCGTTCTTCTGGTGCTGTCCATGGGCGGCACGGCGGTCTCCACCAACTGGCACAACATGCAGCTCAACTATGCCCGCAACAGCAGCCTGGGCTTCAAGGGAACCTCCTCGCGCCGTCACGTCGTCGTGACCGGCGACGCGGTCTATGTGGTCGACGAGTCCGGTGCCGAGGAGCGCTACGGCCTCTCTGACCTGCGCAGCGTTTCTGCCGACGATGACGGCCTGCTGGCTGGCTTCGGCGGGCGCCGCTACGCCTACGTGCCGTCGGCGGCCATGAGCGCCAGTCGCTTCCAGGAGCTCTCCCGCGAGCTGGAGGCCGCCCGGAGCTAGCCGCGCGCCGCGCGCGGCCGTGGCTTTCTGGTGGACACGAGCCGCTGGGTGCGGCGGTCTGCTAAAGTCTTTGACAAGAGCGCGTTCGATGGGTTCGGGCGACGTCACACCTCGAACCTGGTCAGGGCCGGGAGGCAGCAGCCATAAGGGGCCTCTGGCGGGTGCCCGTTCCCATCGAGCGCGCTTTTTTGCTGCCCTGCGGCCTTGGTCGCAGGGCGGTTCTGTATGGGGGTGTCTTTCCGACGCGCCGGCCGCGCCGCTGCCAAAGGAGATCAATGGGCTTCGTCGACTTCATCATGAACCTGCTGCGCGACCCGCGCGCCGCCATCGCAAGCTGGATCGCCGCCGGCCCGGTCATGGCCTATGGCTGCGTCTTCCTCATCATCTTCATCGAGACGGGCGTGGTCTTCTTCCCGTTCCTCCCCGGTGACTCCCTGCTGTTTGCCTCGGGCTTCTTTGCCCAGGGCGGCGGGTTCAACATCGTGGCGCTTCTCACCGTTGCCTGGGTCGCCGCCATCCTTGGGGACCAGTGCAACTTCATGATCGGCCACTTCTTTGGCAAGAAGATCGTCGAGTCCGGCAAGGTCAAGGCCATGACGCCGGAGCGCCTCCAGAAGTCCGAGGCCTTCCTGCAGAAGTGGGGCCACCTGGCCATCTTCCTGGGCCGGTTCTTCCCGTTCATCCGCACCTTCGTGCCATTCATTGCTGGCATGGGCGGCATGCACTGGCGCAACTTCGTGATCTTCAACGTGCTGGGCGGCATCACCTGGTCCACCCTGTTCACGCTGCTGGGATACTTCTTTGGCGGCATCCCGTTTGTCCAGGAGCACTTTGAGCTGCTCATCGTTGGCATCGTGCTCGTGAGCGTCATCCCCACCATCGTGGGGCTGGTGAAGGCAAAGCTGAGCAAGAAATAGGCCCAGGTCGGAGTTCAGGCCCGGGCCTGGAGCTTACTTCTCGCCTATGCGAGAGAAGCACTTGGAGAAGGCCAGGCGGCTGACGGGACCTGCGGCAAAGAGGTTCCACAGCAGCGGCTACGGCAGTGGAATCATCGCGTTGACGTGGAAGGTGCGTCCTTGGTGGTCGATCAGGGTGGCCAGCGTGCCGTTGTAGCTCTCGACGGTGAGCCGCATGGAGCGCAGCCCAAAGCCGTGGTTGGCCCCGTCCCCCTTGCTGCTTGCAATCGAGCCGTCCTGTCCAACGAGGGGCTCGCTGGCATAACGGTTCTCCACGTGGATGGACGCCACTCCGGCAGCCTGCCTTACTACGAGGCTGATGCTGCGCAGGGAGGGGTCGCCAAGCTTTCGCGTTGCCTCAATGGCGTTATCCAGCGCGTTGCCAAAAAGGGAGTAGATGTCCGCGTCTCGCATGAACCCCAGCGCTGCGCCGTCAGCCACGCAGCTGAGGGTGATTCCCTCGTTTGCGCAGGTCAGACGCTTCTCGGTAAGGATCGTGTCCAGAGCCTCGTTGCCTGTGTGGACGGCCGAGTCATAGAAGTCCACCTCATGCGCGAGGTCCGCCAGCGCGCGCTCGTCTGCGCCCGTCCCGCCGCCTGCGAGTGCTCTAATTTGATGCTTGATGTCATGGCATTTGATGTTGATGGCCTCGATGTTGGCTCGGCTGAGCTCATACTGGCGCTCTCGCTCCGCGTGGACGCGCGTCTCCGCCTCCCGCTCGATCTGCAGATGCCTGTTGACCAGCAACTCGTACTCCAGGGCGAAGGTCAAGACGCACATGAGTCCGTGAAACAGCCTGAGCGGCGCCATGAACCAGATAGTCAGCAGGCCAAAGTCGCCCATGCACTTGATGAGCAGGTCAAACCCAATGACGCCGAGCATGACAGCGGCCATGACGGCCAAAAGAGCCGGATTGTCTATGCGCTCAAGCGCCTCTCGGCTGATTTTGCGGACAAAACCAAGGTAGAACGGCACGTAGACGGCCAAGATGCAAGTGACGTTTATGCCAAAGCGGGTCAGGTGCGCCCCAAGCGAGGCGTCCGCCGTCTCCGGCACGCCCGCAAGTGCCCAGCAGAGTTCCGTGAGCCCGGACGCAAAGTTCTGCATCGCGTAGCCGGCCGTGCAGCAGAACAGCGCCGTCCACGCCGTTGTCTCGTACAGCCAGGTGACCGCCCCAACCAGCAGCGCAAGCATCCCCGAGAAGAGCGCGAGCTGCAGCGCGTATGACGTCCCGACAACCTCGCCCAGTGCCGGCGCGGCCGCGCTTCCCGTCAAGGCGCCAACTGCGACCAGTCCCGCAAGCGCCGCCACCCTAGCGACAAACCCCTCGCGCCGGGCCAGCCTGTGCGTGAACATGAGGACGCCCCCGCCGACGCTTCCCAGCGTGACCGCGGCGGAAAGCGCGTACACCAGCATGGCGAGGCCGCCTGCCCCCATAGCCTCCATCAGATGCTCCTGCCAATAAAGTTCGCAAGCTTCTCTAACCCCGGTCGCTTTTGCGACCTGCTGAAGAAGAGCTCGGCTCCGTCAGACACCGTCACGGACTCCGAGCCCACCCTGACGATGCGCCCCATGTTGACCAGGCATCCGCTCGAGATCTTCAGAAACTCGTCCGCCCTGAGCTTCTCGGCCACCGCCCTCATGGTCCCGCGCTCCCTGAGCACGCGACCGTCGGAGAGGTGGTAGCGGACGTCGTGCTTGAGCATGTCGACATAGAGGATGTCGGAGCAGGCAACCACCGCAATCCCGTCCTCGGTGGGCAGTGCCATGGTGCTTCGCGCGTTTCTGGCCATGATGCGCAGCGCGCGGTCAAGGCGCATGGCAAAGTCGTGGTACTCGACGGGCTTGACCACAAAGTCCAGCGCGTCCACCGAGTACCCGCGCACGGCATACTGGGCCAGGTTGGTCACAAAGATGAGTGGCGTCTGGGTGTCGTAGCCGCGCATGATCTGGGCCGCCTCCATGCCGTTGATGCCTGGCATGTCTATGTCCATCAGCACAAGGTCAGCCGTGCGCCTTAAGTCGATGAACTCCAGCGCACTGCCCAGCACCTCAATGCCCAGCTCCAGGCCCTTCTCGGCTGCGTAGCGCTCAAGGAACCCGCGCAGTGCGTCTGCCTCTGCCGGCGTATCCTCGACAATCAAGACCCTGTACATGCCGCCTCCCGTTTTTGTCCTCTGCGCCTACCGATTCTGTCACCGATTCCCGTGCGAAGTCACCTGAACGTAAGCTGAGCGCAGAGATATGTTGGGCGAGAAGCCCATGACGGAAGGAGAGGCAGTGGCAAAGAAGATCAGCACCGCGCGCAAGGTGGGGCGGGTGATAAAGAGCGTCCTGAAGGTGGCCGTTGCCATTGTGCTTGTGGCCGTGCTTGGGGTCGCGAACCTGGTCCTGCCGGGCGTGCTGAGCTCGGTTGGCCGCATGGCCAACAACATCTTGGGCTACGAGCAGCACTGGGACAACTCCAAGGCCAACACGGACGGTCTTGACCTGCAGTACAGCAAGGCCGACTACACGGCTGACACCATCAAGGACGCCCAGAAGGCCCTTGACCAGCAGATTGCCGCCGAGGGCATAGTCCTTCTGCAGAACGACGACAAGAGCCTGCCGCTTGCGCAGGGCACCACGCTCAGCTTCTTTGGCGAGTCCGTCAAGACCATCACCGCGAGCCAGTCCATGGTGAGCCAGGTCACGGGCGGCGGCGCCACGGACACGACTGCGTTTATCTCCGCGTTTGCCGACCATGGCATCTCGGTCAACCAGGACCTTATGGACTTCTATACCACGGGCGCCGGCAAGGACTACGCGATGGGCTCCGGCTCCCAGGGCTACGGCGTCTCCGAGGACTTTGCCATCAACGAGTGCCCGCTGTCCGCCATGCGCGACGCCGGCGTGCTCGACAGCGCCCAGGGCACCACGCCCGTCTTTGTGCTGCGCCGCGTGGCCGGCGAGGGCCGAGACATGCCGCGCTCCATGTATAACCACGCCGCCAACCCCGCTGACCAGGCCAAGACCTACCTTGAGCCCGACTCTACGGAGCTGGAGATCTTGCAGTACCTCAACGACAACTTCGACAACACCGTGCTCATAGTCAACACGGCCTCCGCGCTTGACCTGGACTTCCTGCGCGACATGCCCAACATTAAGTCCGTGCTCTTTGTGTCCTCCCTGGGCACCTACGGCACGGACTCGCTCGCGGGCATTATGGCGGGTGACATCAACCCGTCCGGCCGCACGGCGGACACCTTCTCTGGCAACCCGCTGGGGTCTCCCGCCGCGCAGAACTACGGCGACTACGAGTACGTTGACGAGTCCGGCAACCTCACCGGCTACAACTACGCCACCTATGAGGAGGGCATCTACGTCGGCTACAAGTACTACGAGACCCGCTATGAGGATGCCGTCCTCGGCCAGGGCAACGCCGGCAGCTTTGACTACGATGCCGAGGTCACGCACCCGTTTGGCTTTGGCCTCTCCTACACCACCTTTGACTGGACGAACTTCTCCACCTCGTGGAACGGCGACAAGTGCACCGCCACGGTGACCGTCACCAACACCGGCGACCGCGCCGGCAAGGACGTGGTAGAGCTCTATGCCCAGAGCCCCTACACCGACTACGACCGCGCAAACGGCGTGGAGAAGGCGGCCGTTGAGCTCGTGGGCTTTGGCAAGACCAAGCTCCTGGAGCCCGGCGAGAGCCAGACGCTCTCCATTGAGTTTGACCGCGAGCAGCTCAAGGCCTATGACGCCAATGGCGCCAAGACCTACATCCTGGACGCGGGCACCTACTACGTGACGGCGGGCGCAAATGCCCACGCGGCCGAGAACAACGTGCTGGCTGCCAGGGGCGTCGCGGCCGGCACCGAGACCGGCGGCAATGCCGCGCTGGTCAACACCTATGTTCCGGACAACGCCGGCGTCGACGTGACCACGTATGCCACCGACTCCAAGACCGGTGCCGCCGTCACCAACCAGTTTGACGACGCCGCTGGCAACGCCACCTACCTGACTCGCGCCGACTGGGAGGGCACCTTCCCCAAGCACGACGGCACGCCCATGGCTGGCCAGGTCTCTACCTGGGGCAACGAGATCAACGGCACCGATGGCGACGGCAATCCGGTCTCCTTGCTCTACACCAAGACGGCGAGCGCCGATCTTCTCGCCAAGCTGGACTCCACCGAGTCCGGCAACCCCGTGGACCGCGCGAGCATCACGGACGAGCCTGTCTACGGCGCCAAGAACGGCCTGGAGCTCATCGACATGCGCGGCCTGGACTACGACGACCCGCAGTGGAACGACCTGCTGGACGAGCTTACGCCCGAGGACTACTTCCTGAGCGTTGGCGTGGGCGGATATGGTACCGCCGGCCTCAAGAGCGTCCAGAAGCCGTTCAGCGTTGACGCAGACACCGCCGCCGGCCTGATCTACGGCGGCTCGGGCTCCATGGTGAGCGGCGGCTCTATGATGTACTGCACGCCGGTCACCGTCGCCATGACCTACAACCAGGAAATCTACGCCAAGTACGGCGAGATGATTGGCAACGAGGCGGTTCTCGGCGGCGCCTCCGGCTGGTATGCTCCCTCGATGAACATCCACCGCACGCCGTTTACCGGCCGAAATGGCGAGTACTACTCCGAGGACGGCTTCCTTTCTGGCGTGATTGGCTCGCTCGAGGTGCGCGGTGCGGCAAGCAAGGGCCTCTATGCCACCATCAAGCACTTTGCCCTGAACGACCAGGAGAACCACCGCGGCGACACCGAGGGCCAGAAGTCCATGGCCACCTGGGCAAACGAGCAGGCCATTCGCGAGGTTTACCTCAAGCCGTTTGAGATGTGCACCAAGATCGACGACGTCCAGATGAGCTACCTGCAGAAGGACGGCGACTCCTACAAGACCGCCACGCGCGAGGTTCCCGCGTGCACGGCAGTCATGAGCGCCTTCAACCGCATCGGCGCCACGTGGACCGGCGGCAACTACGCGCTGCTCACGAGCGTGCTCCACAACGAGTGGGGCTTCCGCGGCTGGATTGTGACCGACTCTGCCTCCAGCGCCGGCTCCTACATGGACGTGAGCCAGATGATCGAGGCCGGCGGCGTCTCCAAGCTCGCGCAGGCCGAGAACCTCGCCAAGTGGACCTTTGACCAGAACGACCCGGCCGAGTACCACTATGCTCGCGAGGCCATGCACGCGCTGCTCTACACCACGGCCAACAGCCACGTCATGAACGGGGCCATGCACGGGAGCGTGTGGGTTGATGGGCCGCAGAAGCCCGAGGTCGTGCGTTGGGTTGCGACGGGCGTGAGCGTCGTGGGCCTGGGCCTGATTGGCTTCACGGCCTGGCGCAACCACGTCAAGCGTCGCGCCGAGAGGGCCGAGCAGGAGTAAGCCCCGCCACGTGCGATCAACAGCAACATTTTTGGCCATGGGCCGGGACCTCGCAGTGGGGTCCCGGCCTTTTTGCGGCCCGGACGCGCAAAAGTGACCTTCGTGTGAGTGATTTGCGGACGGCTGTGCAGAAGTGGCCTTCGTGTGAGTCCAATTTCCCTACTTGGCCGAAATATCAAGAACGTAATGAATATTCTGACACTGAAACAGCAGGTCGTAGTCTGGATGAATGCATAAAATTTGGGTGCTCCGGCTGCGGCCTCTTGAAAGGCGCTCGCACGAAGGCCACTTCTGCGCGCCCGTCCGCAAATCACTCACACGAAGGCGAGTTCTGTGCAAGGTTTGAGGTCTCTCCGGCGCTTCGGGCGTCTGCGAGGGCTGCACGAAAGCAAATCGCCCCCCAACGCGTGCTGATCTGCAGTCCCGATTGGCCTCATGCGGCCTGCGTGGACGTTCCCGCCCGCCGCTCGCCCGCGGGTATACTGGTTCTTCAGCAGACAGACCGCCTGGAGGCCGCATGGAATCGCTCTACACAAAGTACCGCCCGCAGACGTTTGAGCAGGTAGTTGGTCAGAAGCACGTCGTCGAGACGCTCAAGCGCGCCGTTGTCGAGGGCCGCACCAGCCATGCCTACCTCTTCTGCGGTCCGCGCGGCACGGGCAAGACGACCATGGCGCGCCTGCTTGCCAAGGCCCTCATGTGCGAGAAGGGCCCCGGCCAGCTGCCCGACGGCACCTGCGAGCAATGCCGCCTCATCGCCGCCGGCGAGCACCCGGACGTGGCCGAGCTCGACGCGGCATCCCGTACCGGCGTGGATAACGTCCGCGAGGAAATCCTCTCCCGCGTGAACTACGCGCCCACGCTTGGACGCTGCAAGGTCTACATCATCGACGAGGTCCACATGCTGACCCCGGCGGCCTTCAACGCCCTGCTCAAGACCCTCGAGGAGCCGCCCGAGCACGTGGTGTTCATCATGTGCACCACCGACCCGCAAAAAATTCTTGCAACCATCCTCTCGCGCGTCCAGCGCTTTGACTTCCACAGCATCGGCAACGACGAGATGCAGGCCCACCTGGCCTATGTCTGCGGCGAGGAGGGCTTCACCTACGACGACGCGGCCCTCGATTTGGTCGTCCGCCACGCCCGCGGCGGCATGCGAGACGCCCTGACCTCCCTGGAGCAGCTCTCGGTCTTTGGCAACGGCAACATCTCCGTGGAGGCGGCCCAGGACTTCCTCGGCGAGGTCTCCGGCTCGGTCCTCGGTGGCGTGGTCAACGCCCTGGCCAAGCGAGACGTGCCCGCCCTCTTCGGCGAGGTCGAGAAGCTCATGAGCTCCGGCCGCGACCTCCTGCAGTTCACCAAGGAGCTCGCCGCCCGCATGAGGGACGTCTACGTCGTGGCGGCCGTGCCCTGCGCGACCGACGTGGTCAGCGCCCGCGGCGCGGACTTTGAGGCCCTACGCTCCGAGGCCGCCGCTTTCGGCTCCGTAGACCGGCTCTCCCGCATCCTCACCGTCCTGGGCGACGCCTCCAGCGAGATGAGAACCGCAACCAACCAGCG
>OLSM01002754.1_pt1 | contig 10803 bp, 8 predicted proteins | sample 1672721 | NCBI WGS metagenome assembly OLSM01 (sample SAMEA3136717, study PRJEB25190) | human gut metagenome | reverse complement strand
CCGCGCCGTGCGGCACGAAGCCGGTGGAGAACCCGTCGGGCACCGGCTCGAGCAGCACGTGGCCCCATTCCGGCTGGGGCTCGAGGCATTCCAGCTTCACCTTGCCCATCATCTGGGCCACCATATGCAGCGCGATGCACGTCTCGCGCCATTGGCTGTACGTCTGCAGGTGCATGGCTTCTCCTTGCTGTCGGTTCGCGGGGACCGACGGTCGTTCCGCGGGGGTGGGTCGAACGCGCGAAGGCGGTTCGGGGTCTCGATCGGGACAGTCTAGCCGCCTCCCCGCATCCCTGCAGCGGTGGCCCGAAGGCGTCATCAGGTCGTGGGGAAGGGGTTACGCGGGTGGCGGATGCCCCGCATTTCCGCTACGATGGCGGGGTAGCGGAAACGATCACGCGCGCCCCGCGCGCCGGCAAGGAGTCCCATGAGCGCACAGTTTCTCCCGGTGAACCGTCAGGATATGGCGGAACGCGGCTGGGACCAAGTCGACTTCGTCTACGTGTCGGGCGACGCGTACGTCGACCACCCCTCGTTCGGCGCGGCCATCGTCACGCGGCTTCTGGAGTCGCACGGCTATAAGGTGGGCGTCATCGCGCAGCCCGATTGGAACGATCCGGAAAGCGTCGCCGTGTTCGGCGAGCCGCGGTTGGCCTTCCTCGTATCGGCCGGCAACATGGACTCGATGGTGAACCACTACACGGTGGCGAAGAAGCGTCGACGCAGCGACGCGTACTCGCCGGGCGGTGAGGCGGGCCGGCGTCCGAACCACGCTGCCGTGGTGTACGGCAACCTGATCAGGCGCACGTTCAAGAAGACTCCGCTCATTCTGGGCGGCATCGAGGCCAGCCTGCGGCGGCTTTCGCACTACGACTACTGGTCGGACAAGCTGAAGCGCTCCATCCTGCTGGATTCGGGGGCCGACCTCGTGTCGTACGGCATGGGGGAGCATTCCATCATCGAGATCGCCGACGCGTTGAACGCGGGGCTGGCCATCGAGGACCTCACGTTCATCGACGGCACGGTGTACCGCGCCGCGTCGCTCGAGCACGTGTACGACGCGGTGACGTTGCCGTCGTTTCCCGCCATGCAGGATGACAAGCTGGAGTACGCGCGCAGCTTCGCCGTGCAGTACGAGAACAGCGATCCCTTCACTGGCAAGCGCCTCGTGGAGCCGTATTCCGACCACGAGTTCGTCGTGCAGAACCCTCCCGCCGCGCCGCTTACGCAAAGCGAGATGGACGCCGTGTACCGACTGCCGTACGCGCGCACGTACCACCCGATGTACGAGGCGGCCGGCGGCGTGCCGGCCATCAAGGAGGTGCGGTTCAGCCTCACCAGCAGCCGCGGCTGCTTCGGCGAGTGCTCGTTCTGCGCGCTCACGTTCCACCAGGGTCGCATCGTGCAGACGCGCAGCCACGACTCGCTGGTGGACGAGGCGCGGGCCATCGTCGAGGAGCCCGACTTCAAGGGCTACATCCACGACGTGGGCGGCCCCACGGCGAACTTCCGCGCCCCCGCCTGCGCCAAGCAGACGAAGGCCGGCGCATGCCCGCACCAGCGCTGCCTGTTCCCGGAGCCGTGCGAGCGCCTCGAGGCCGACCATGTGGACTACCTCAAGCTGCTCGAGCGGCTGCGCAAGCTCCCCGGCGTGAAGAAGGTGTTCGTGCGCTCCGGCATCCGCTTCGACTACGTGCTGGCCGACCGCAAGCACGGCGACGAGTTCATCTACGAGCTCTGCGAGAACCACGTGAGCGGCCAGCTGAAGGTGGCGCCCGAGCACGTGTCCGACACCGTGCTCGCCCATATGGGCAAGCCGCCCCGCGCCGCGTACGAGCGCTTCGTGCAGAAGTACGAGCAGGCGAACGAGGAGCTGGGGAAGAGGCAGTACCTCGTACCCTACCTCATGTCGTCGCACCCCGGCTCCACGCTCGACGAGGCCGTGGAGTTGGCCGAGTACGTGCGCGACCTGGGGTACATGCCCGAACAGGTGCAAGACTTTTACCCCACGCCTTCTACTATGTCCACGGTCATGTACGCCACCGGCGTGGACCCGCGCACCATGCAGCCCGTCTACGTGCCGAAGTCCCCGCACGAGAAGGCGCTCCAGCGCGCCCTCATCCAGTACCGCAACCCCGCCAACTACGATCTGGTGCGCGAGGCGCTCGTGAAGGCTGGCACGGAGCATGCCGCCCGCATCGGTGCCGCGAAGGTGATGCTCACCTCGAACCCTGCGCGCGAAGCTGCCCGGGCCCTTTACCGTAAAATCGGATTCGAAGAGGCGGGGACTACGGTTTTCGTCTTTAAAACAGATAGGAAATGAAAAAAATCGTGAAGATTGTGGCCATTGTCGTGGCCGTTGTTCTGGTGGCGGCTTTTGTCGCCCCGATGTTGCTGAGGGGGAAGATCGCCCAGATCGTGAAGCGCGAAGCCAATGAGATGCTCGACGCACGGGTCGATTTCGAAAAACTCGACATCAGCCTGCTGCGCCATTTTCCGCGCGCGTCGCTCGACCTGAAAGGGCTGACCGTCGTGGGCGCGGGGCCGTTCGAAGGCGATACGATCGTTGCCGCGAACCGCATATCGGTCGTCGTGAACCCGATGTCGCTGTTCGGCGACGACGGGTTCGAAGTGACGAAGGTCATCCTCGCCGAACCGGCGCTGCACGCGCATAAACTCGCCGACGGCAAGGTCAACTGGGACATCGTGAAGGCTTCGGGGGAGGAACCCGCTGCCGGGGAAGGAGCTTCGGAGGAGGGTTCTTCGTCGTTCAGCCTCTCGATCCGCGATTTCAGGATCAGCGACGCGACGATCCGCTATGAAGACGATTCGACGGGCATGCGTTTTTCGACGGCACCCCTCTCCCTCCGCCTGCGGGGCGACATGTCGGCCGACCAGACCGACCTCGACCTGCGGCTTACGGCCGGTGCCGTGCGGCTGGTTTCGGGCGGAATTCCGCTGCTGAGCGACGCCGAGGCGGAGCTCGACGCCGTGATCGCGGCCGACCTGAAGAACAACCGTTTTACCTTCTCCCGGAACCGTCTGCGCCTCAATGCGATCGAGCTTACGCTCGACGGCTGGGCCGAAATGAAGGACGATGCCGTGGCTATGGATATTACGGCCGGATGCGACAAGGTGCAGTTCAAGGACGTGCTTTCGCTTGTGCCGGCATTCTATACCCGCGATTTCCGCAACCTGTCCGCCTCCGGCGAACTTTCGATGGCGCTGTGGGCCCGTGGCGAGATGCGCGGGGCGGCGCTCCCGGCCTTCGAACTCAAGACCGAGGTGCGCAACGGCAGTTTCCAGTATTCGTCTTTGCCCAAGGCGGTCGACGGAATCAATATCGCCGCACGGATAGCCAACCCCGGCGGCGTCATGGACAAGACCGAGGTAGACCTTTCGAAATTCACGCTCCGCATGGCGGGAAACACGCTTTCGGCATCGCTCTATGCGACGAACCTGGTCAGCGATCCGGTATTCCGTGCTGCGGCCGACGGACGGGTAGACCTGGGGGCGGTGAAAGAGGTTTACCCGCTCGGTGAGGATGTAGCCCTGAGCGGACTGATTAGCGCCGACGTGAAGGTTTCGGGGCGTATGTCCGATGTCGAGAAGGCCCGTTACGGACAGATCGGGGCCTCGGGGACATTCGTCGTCGAGAAACTCGGCCTCTCCATGCCCGGTCTGCCCGCGGTGCATATCCGCCGTGCCGCGGCTACGATCACCCCGGCGTCGATGACGCTGGGCGAGTTCGGCGTGACCGTGGGTAAGAGCGACCTTGCGGCCAACGGCCAGCTTACGGGGTATATCGGCTACCTGCTGCGGGGCGACAAGCTCTCCGGGCGCCTTTACGTGAAATCCGACCTGCTCGACCTGAACGAGATCATGGATGCCATGCCGGCCGACGAAGAAACCGCCGGCGGGGAAGCTGCTGCCCAGGCGCCCGCCGAGTCCCCTGCTCCCGCGCAGGCGCTCGAAGTCCCGCGCAACCTCGACCTTTCGCTCAATACCGAGTTGCAAAAGGTGTTGTTCCAGAAGATGACCATCGGCGGCATCACCGGCGAAATGCGCATGGCGGACGGAACTTTGTCGCTCAGCCGCCTGCGTATGCAGCTCTTCGGAGGTACGGCTACCGCATCGGGCAGCTACTCGACGGCCTCCGATCCGCAGCGCCCGGCGCTGCAACTCTCGTTGGGGCTTTCGGGGGCATCGTTCTCCAAGACCTTCGACGAGTTGGAGATGGTGCAGAAACTCGTCCCGGTCTTTGCCAAGACGGGCGGCGACTATTCGCTCTCGCTCGATATGTCCGCGACGCTCGATGCGCAGATGTCGCCCGACCTGCAGTCGGTCAACGCCACGGGCGAGATCAAGTCGGCCAATATCCGCATCCAGAACATTGAGGCGTTCGATGCACTGGCCAAGGCGCTCAACAACGACAACCTGCGTAAGATCGAGGCCAAGGACGTGGCTATCCGCTTCGCCATCCGCGACGGACGTATCGCTACGGAGCCTTTCGACCTGAAGATGGGCGACATCAGGATCAACATGTCGGGTTCGACGGGGCTCGACCAGACCATCGACTATACGGCCAGGGTAGCCCTCCCGGCCGGTTCGACGGGCGGTATCCTGCAATCGGTCAACGTCGGTATCGGCGGCACGTTCACCTCGCCCAAGATCACGCTCGGTGTGAAGGAGGCTGCCGAGCAGGCCGTGAAGAACGTCGTCGACCAGCAGATCCAGAAGCTCACGGGCAGCGAGTCGCTCGGCGAGGAGATCCGCAAACAGGCCGACAACCTCCGGGCCGAGGCCAGGAAGGCGGGTGAGAAACTCGTCGAGGCCGCCCAGGCGCAACGGACGAAGCTTATCGACGGTGCGAAGGAGAAAGGTGCGCTGGCCAAGCTGGCTGCCGAGAAGGCCGGAGACAAACTGGTCGAGGAAGCCCGCAAACAGGCCGACAAACTTGCGGCAGAGGCCGATAAACAGATCGAAAAACTCACGGCGAAGCAGGAATAAACGATGCTTGTCATTTTTGCCGTCATCATCGGAGGAATCATTGCGGGGCGCCTGCTGTCGAGCTGGCGCCTCGTATTCGTCTCCCGTATGATTACCGTGATTATCTGGCTCCTGCTGTTCCTGCTGGGACTGGAAGTCGGTTCCGACCCTGCCGTCGTGGGTGGTATGGCGACCCTCGGACGCACGGCCTTCGTCATCTTCGCATGCTCGGTCGCGGGCAGTATCTGCATGTCGTGGCTGTTGTGGCGCTGCGTCCGGCGGGGAACCGCATCCCGGCCTCCCGCAGAAGGGATGCCGGAACAGGCCGGGGCTGTCGCTGCGGGGATCGAGGCGCCGCAACCGCGCGTTACGACCTCTGCCGGTACGGGAATGCCCGGGCCGGCCGTTGCAGTGGAGTGTCCCGGACAGAACGCCGGGCGTATTGCGGGGGAGCACGTCGTAAGCGGGGCGGACGCGGCGCTTTCGATGTGGGGCGCCTTGCGGGGGAGTCTGGTGATCGTCGCCTTTTTCGTCGCAGGATGTCTGGCGGGGCACTCCTCCGCCTTGCCGTTCGACGTGGCGGGGTCGCGCCTTAGCACTTATGTGCTCTATGCCCTGATGTTTTGCGTGGGGATCACCCTCGGCAACGATACGACCCTCGCGGGACGTGTCCGGCGGCTCGATCCGCGGCTGGCGCTGCTGCCCGTGATGACGGCCGTCGGTACGCTGGCCGGCGCCGCTTTGTCGACACTGCTCCTGCCGCCGCTTACGGCCGGGGACACGATGGCCGTCGGCGCTGGGTTCGGCTACTACTCGCTTTCGAGTATCTTCATCGCCGATTTCCGGGGTGCGGAGCTGGGAACCGTGGCATTGCTCTGCAATGTCATGCGCGAGCTGTTCACGCTGTTGGCCGCGCCCCTCGTCGCCCGGTGGTTCGGGCCGCTGGCCGCCGTCTCGATCGGCGGCGCCACGACTTTCGATACCACCCTGCCGATCATCACGCAGTCCGCAGGGAAACCCTATGCCGTGGTGTCGATCTTCCACGGCTGCGTGCTCGATTTCAGCGTCCCGTTCCTGGTGACGTTCTTCTGCACGATGTAAATTCGGATACGGATGCCCTTCCGGGGTGCTGTTGCCTCTGCTACGGCAGAAATCCCCGCCAAGCGGGGATTCAGCGCTGGACGGCAACAAACGCGGCGTTCCGTTGCGGGGTGTTTCGGGGCTATCTTTTTATGTAGGTCTGCAACGCCGCGACGTATTCGGCGAAGGCATCGCGCCCGGTGTCCGTGATGCGGCAGACCGTGCAGGGCATCTTCCCGCGGAAGGTCTTTTCGATTTCGATATAATCCGCCTTCGCCAGCTTGTCCAGTTGTACCGAAAGGTTGCCCGCCGTGGCTCCGGTCTGCTGCCGGATAAAGACGAAGTCGGCGCTCTCGACCCCGATGAGGATCGACATCACGGCCAGTCTCAGTTCCGAATGCAGCAGCGGATTCAGTTCTTTGAACATTGCTTGCGGGTTATGTGGCGGAGGATAAAACCGGGTAGCAGTACGAGCAGTATGCCATGGGCGGAGAGTTCGAGCATCCATGTTCCGCCCTGGGCGTCGAACGGCATGCGGAACGTATAGTTGAACGCCATGATGAGCTCGAAGACCGAGAGCATCAGCAACGCTGCGAACGACCCCGATTGCTGGGAACCTTTACCCCGGTAGAATTCGGCGGTGATGGCCAGTGCCGTGCCGAGCAGCAGCTGCATGACGCCTACGGGGTTTATCGTATTCCCGGGGATGGTTACGGCATAGACGATCGCGGCGGCCGAGATCATCGCCGGCATGCCCCATATCAGGATCAGCAGGTCGTCGAACCCCGTGCGGACGAGGGCCTTCCGCCGCGAATTGCGAACCGTCCAAATATAGCCGCAGACCAGCGGAACCAGCCAGCTCCACAGCACGCGCACGTCGCCTGTCCAGCGGTAAAGCCCGTATTCGGCCAGTGCCGTGAGGCTGAGCAGCGCTCCCCAGCAGATGAACAATTCGCCCCGTACGTAATTCATGCGGCGCATATTGCGGTCGAAGACGCGGGCGATGATGTCCAGCGCTTCCGTTTCGGATATTTTCTGCCTGTCCATTGTGTTATTTATATCGTATGGTTCGACTTGTAGTTGAGGATATGCCCCGGGATAATCATCATCACGACGAATCCGGCGGCGAAGAGGGCCGGCATCCAGTAACCGCTCACGATGAGCGAAACGGGAGCGAGGACGATAGCCGCCGTACCGCCGGCGGTGGCCGGGCGGAACCGGATGATCAGCCCCGTGATCGTGGTTCCCATGCCCATCGTCAGCAGGATGATGAACAGGATCGGCAGCCGTATCTGGCTGAAAAGCGAGAGCATGCTGACGAACCACGCCGTGAGGCCCATTACCAGCCATACGTTGTTGATGACGCGGTCGACGAACGTGCTGACTTTGCCTTCGGTATGCTTGTCGCGTGTCAGCCACATCAGCAATGCGCCCAGTACGGGGAGCAGCATCCACAGGATGTTCCATTTCGGATCCTGGAAATAATACACCGCACCCATGACCAGGAGCGTCGTGAAGACGGTCACGTAACCCCAGACCAGGAACGGCCGTCCCGAGTTGCGCAGCATACGGTTGCGGGTGTTGTCGATCATGCGGCTGATGAGCGCGATGCTCTCGGCGGCATTCAGTTGCTTGTCTTCCATAGCGATGTGTTTTTGCGTCCGTTTCATGTCGTTTCAGTGGGCGCCGGGTGTTTTGCCGCCACCCTTGCCGGCACGGTACTGCCCGGAATGTTTATAACGGTAATGGAGCAGGTGCCCCGGGATGATCAGCATCAGGACGAATCCCGCCGTGAATAATACGAGGTGCCAGTGGTCGGTAACCGCGAGCGAAACCGATCCCAGCACGATCCCCGCCGTGCCTCCGGCGATGCCGGGCGTGAACCGCAGAATCAGGCTGGTGATGGCGATTCCCATGCCGATCATCAGCAGGATGGTGAACGTTACCGGAATCCGGATGATGAGCAGCACCGCCAGCGAGCCGACCAGCAGGGCGGCGAACCCGATGACCTTCCAGATTATGTCTATCACCTGGTCGACGTAAGTGCGGGAGCAGGATCCGGTCGTTTCGGATCCGAGCAGGCGGGTTATGAGGTAGCCGGCTACCGGCAGCATGAACCAAAGGTAGTTCCAGTGTGTGTTGTCGAAATAGCTTGCCAGCCCCCAGACGGCGAGTGTCGTGGCGACCGTAACATAACCCCATGTCAGCAGGTGGAGCCCGGCGCTGCCGGCCATGCGGTTGCGTGTATTTTCGATCATGCGGCCGATGAGTGCCAGACTCTCGGCGGCGTTCAGTTTCTTATCTTCAGTCATGCGCGTCGTTTGATTTCGCCACTTTGTCCGCATCGCACCTTACCTGCCTTCTGAGCGCGTAGCCGGCACCCGTGAGCCCGATGAGAACCGCTGCGGCGAATTGCAGCAGGTTGTAGTCGGGGTCGGCATTGAGCCAAGAGTCCCGGGTAATACCGAAGCCGATCGGTATTACGGCGCATGATGCGTAATACATGTACTTGTTGCGGATTACCTGCCCCGAGATGAAGAGTCCGGCGCCGATCAGCAGCAGCGCAGGGAAGAGCGGGTCGACCGCCCACGGGTCGTACCCGCAAATCAGGATCGCCGACAGGACGACCAGTGAGGTTATGCAGCTCCATATCTGTTCCAGCAGCCGGTCGGTGTAGCTTTTGACCTGCGGAGCGCGGAACCTGTTATGCCACCAGGTCACGGCGCCCCCTGTTGTCGCGGCTGGCAGCCACAACCATAGCCAGGTGCGGCAGTCGGTGGTTTTCAGCAGGACGAAGATCACGATGGCGGTCGCGGCCAGCAGGTATCCCCACAGGAGGAACAGGTTGCTGCTGCCGAATGAGAGCCGTTGGCGGGTGCCGCGGATCATCTGCTGGATGAGTTCGATGCGCTGGTCTGCGTCGAGGTTTTTTTCTTCCATGGCGGATGGTGGGTTACGGGGGATAAAGTTACGAATTATTTTTTATTGTTCCGTGCTTTTCACGAGGCGCTTGCGCTGGGTTTCCGCTGCACTTTCGACGGTGCGGGCGCGGAATTTTTTGCCGGTGCGGAAATTCCAGGCCGCGCCGACTTTCCACAAGCGCCCCGACCAGGCTTGCCCTGTGTCGATCGTGCGCCGCATGCCGTCGGTCAGGGAGGCGAACTCCCAGTCGCAGCCGGTGATGTTCGACAGGGTGCAGAAAAGCGTCAGGCGTTTGCCGAAGAGCTGTTTTTTGACGGTCGCCGAGAGCGTGTGGCGCGGCCCGACCTCGCTGTTGCCCGAGTAGAGGCGGCTTTGGGCACGGTAGACGGCTTCGGCGAAGAACCCGGCCGGCAGCGTGAACGAGCAGGTGGCGTCGGCGAACATCAGGTAGTGCGTCGCAGGGCTGTCGGTGCTGTTGAGCCGGATGCGCTGCATCACCCCGACGGCATTGACCGAGAGGTTCCACCAGCGGGTGATTTTCGCCGGGACGCTCGCCGCCACGAACCAGTGGTTCTCTGTGTAATGGTTTTCGGGACGGATATACACGGCGTCCGGGGCGGTTGCGTCCCTGTGTGCGATTTCGCGAATCAGGTCGTGGTGCAGGTTGCCGCCCACGGTGAGCGTGTAACGGTATTTCCATACGGCCGTGAGCGAAAAACGGTGTATGTAGGTCGGCCGCAGCGAGGGGTTGCCCGATTGCCAGCTGTAATCCGATATGCGGATCCGTGCGGGGTTCAGCGCCGGGAATGCCGGGCGTTCGATGTTGCGGCTCCACTGCGCCACGAGCAGCCATGTGCGCAGGGCGTTGAGCGCGCGGCTGACCGAAACGTTTGGGAACAACCCGAAATAGGAGCGGCCGAAGGCCTGCGATGCGACGGAGGTGTATTCACCGCGCAGCCCGGCCGAAAGCTCCCACCGCCCGGCGCTGTACTCCAGCGAGGCATAGGCCGCGCCGATCTGCTCGGTGTAGTGCTGGTCGTAGCTGTATTCGGGCAGTGCGAGCCATGTGCCCTGCGTCTGTGCTGCGTAGCGGCTTTTGTCCGCCATGTCGTTGCGGGTGTAGCGCAGCCCCGCGCGCAGTGTCAGGCCGTGCGGCAGTTTGCGCGTAAGCCCGGCGTCGGCCGTCAGGATGTCGTATACGGAACCCGTGGCGGATTCGTAGAGCGAGTCGCGCAGGGTTCCGGGTGCGCAGGTCGTCGTGTGGTAGCTGTTGTCGCCGTCGGAGGTGTAACGCGTGTAGTCGGCGATCAGTTTGAACTGCGAACCCAGCGTGTCGATCTTCCAGATGTAATTGGCGGTTGCGGTCAGGGTATTCCCATCCATGTGCTGGCGGTAGCGGCTGTCGCTCTGGGTTTGTCCGAGTGTGGTGCGCGATAGTGTCGGCATGTGGGTGCTGCGTTCCGTGTATTCGATGTCGAAACCTGCGGTGTGTTTCGGCGTCGGGTCGAAGACCGCGGAGAAATGCCCGCGCCCGTAGTTTGTGCGGCTCTTCGAATCGCTCCTGCCGGCGAAGGGCAGCGGCTGCCCGGCCTGTTCGCGGGTCTCCGTGAAGCGGCTTTCGGCAACCGGAGTGAAGCTTCCCGACCCCGATGCGGTGAGTGTCCAGCGCCCTGTGCGGATGCCGATACGCCCCGAAGGGGTATAGCCCGCTATCCGGTTGCTTTGCACCGTGGAGAATTGCAGGTTGCCGTCCATGCCGCCGTCGCGGCGCCGCCGGAGCGTGATGAGGATCGCCCCGCCGCGCGTGTCGGCTGC
>OLSM01002753.1_pt1 | contig 10804 bp, 3 predicted proteins | sample 1672721 | NCBI WGS metagenome assembly OLSM01 (sample SAMEA3136717, study PRJEB25190) | human gut metagenome | reverse complement strand
CCTGCAATCTCCTGATGATCCTGAGCCGTTACTTCCGGGTCTCCCACGCTCTGAGAATATTCTCTTACCAGGTCTTCCAGAAGCGTCACATCCCCCGATATGGCCATAATCGGAGTCTTAAGATTATGTGAGATACTTCCAATCATCTGTCCCAGGGAAATCAGCCGTTCCCTCTCCATTGCCCGGCTCAGATTCTGCTGTTTTCTTTTTATTTCCTCTTTCAGTTTTGTCACATCCCGGAACATTGCCAGAACTCCGGCCATGCTGTGCTTTACAAAAATGGGTGTAAGTTCTACCGAATAATAGACCTTGCCTTCTTCACACAGAATCGCCTGTTCATAAGAGATAACATTTACAGACTGTTTGCATACATCAAAAAAATTAAGCAAGTTGTAAATCACATCTCGTTTCCGCTCCTCCAGTCCCTCAACTACCTGATTCAGATAACTGTTAATCTTCATGTTATACTGTTCCCCGAATACTTCATCAAATGCAGCGTTTGAATAAATAATGCATCTGTCAGAGGAAAGAATGACGTATCCCTCTGAAACGTTATCCACCATGTTTTCCAGAGCCACCGGTTTGATATTTAAAAAATTCAAGTAGTACACGGCAATCCCATGGCACAATATAGTGATCAGAAAGGCCAGCGGTGTAGCAGATATGGGCAGGTCTACAATCTTAAGGGTTGCCAGAAGATTCGTGAAGAACGGAACAAACAGCCCTCCGATAAACAGCCCCACCTGCCCCCATACACTTCTGGTCCTGCGCCTGATTCCATACCGGAACATGATGATTACTACGATAATAGAATAAATATAGTACTGCAGCCCCGAGATGATAAACAAAGGGCCAAACCTTACTTCCGATGCGTAGATGGAAAACTTCCTGTAAAACAAATGATGCAGCGGATTTGTAAATACAACTAGAGACGAGAGCACCGGCAGCACATACAAAAGCCAGTAGTGCCGCGGTACCTTTACCTGATTTCTCGTAAAGATCAGGGAAATCAGCAGTATGGTCATAATGAGCATGGCGGAACAGGCACATGTAATTGCATCCATGACCTGCAGCGCCGCCATATTCTCGGTGTACTCCATCCCAATGATTGCCAGCAGCCAGATCAGCAGAAATCCGGCCGAGGAAAGATACAGCTTCTGTGCTGCCGACAGCCTGCCCTTCATCAGGCAGCTGACAATGAAAAACCCCAGTACGGCTGCCGATATATCCAGTATATGCCCGGCTATTGTCATTGTCGCTCTTCCCTCCCCTCTTCTTTTGTAAAGCATAGTTTCAGTTTTCCGATGTCCGGCTGAGGCCACCAGAAGTCCAGTGCAGCCAGAGTTTTCTGTGTAAACGCCGTATCTGGCACCACTTCGGCCTCCCGGTTCTGCAGTTCAAACCAGGTCTGTGCTAATGCCTGGATATACGGGGAGTCCGACCGCATGCTCTTTTCTTTGAGTGTCCCTGCAAACGTCTCTGCGTCCGTTATCTGCACGGCTTTACACGCCTCAGCCAGGCAGCCGATTTCAATCTTATGGGGGCTGCAGATATGATAGGCGGACTTTGTTGTTTTGCTCAGTCTAATAACCGCCTCCGCCGCCAGATTGACCGGGGTTACCTCCAGCCTATGGTGGTACAGAATCTCCGGAAGCATCCCCAGTTCTATCACCCCTTTGATCAGCCTGTAAAATGCATTCGATTCCGGATTTTTCTGGAATATCCCGTCAAAGGAACTGGAGACCAGCCTTCCGATCCGGAAGATATTAGCACCAAGGCCCCGCCGTACCGCATCGTCTACCAGTTTCTCCGCCATAATTTTACTCTTGACATAGGGATTCTCCCACCAATTCTGGCCGATATTCAGATCCTTCTCTGACAGCACTGCTCCCTGTTCCTTTGTCCGGGCCGTCTGCATTCCTGCAACACTGATTGTGGATATATACATCACTGCAGCTCCGGAAGCCTCTGCAAAGCGCAGCACCTGCCGGGTGCCCTCAACATTCGTGTTGATAAGTTCTTCTTCCGGCGCATAATGCCGGACGTCCGCCGCACAGTGGAATATCCGCGTAACACTATGCACCATCTCCTCATAAACGCATGGATCCGCCTGAAACTGTTCCGCCGTCAGTTCTCCGTCAAACGCATAAAGACGTTCTTTATATTTATCAAGATAACCGGCGCCGAAGTAATAATTCATGCTTTCCTCCAGCCGGACCATCCCGCCTCTTACCAGACAGTACATTTTCTCGCTGCCGTATTCCAACAGTTTTTTCAATATATAACTTCCCAGATAGCCTGTGCAGCCAGTCAGAAATATATTCCCGGGCCTGCACATCCTTTCTTCCTGGTCTGAAAGCACAGCCGGCAGTTCCCAGAGTGTTTCTTTTTGCGCTGGAACCGCCGTTTCTCTCTCTTTACCGGGCACGGGGCGGAGCATTTTCTCCTGTTCTTCCAGCGTTGGACAACGATAAAAATCATTGATACCAAAATCATACTCTTTCTGGTGATAACGATTTAAAATAAGAATCGCCTGAAGCGAGGTCCCGCCCTGTTCAAAGAACGATACGTCCCGAAGAGGCTCCCGTCCCAGCACTTCTTTCCACAACTCAGCAATCCCTGATTCCCCGGCTTCGGCCGTCTGCACCTCCGCCTCTGTCTCCGCCAGTTTTTTTAGATCTGTCTTGCCGCTGGCCGTTCTTGGTAATTCCTCAAGCACATGGATCTCTGAAGGGATCATATAGTCCGGAAGCTTCTTCTTCATATATGCCCTGAGTAACTCTTCCGTATATCCCTCCGCTTTGACTACCGCGGCCCTGAGGAAACGCACCGCGCCCTGATGCAGGACAGGCACAGCGGCCGCCTCCTTTACCAGCCCCGACTGCAGCATAATCTGCGTAATCTCCAGTGGCTCGATCCGGTGTCCGTTCAGTTTAATCTGAGTATCCACCCGGCCAAGGCACTGCCAGTTTCCGTCGGCTCTGAGCCTTCCCCGGTCTCCGGTTCTGTACATCTTTTCTCCTTTTAGAAATGGATCCGGCAGGAAGGCCTGATCCGTCAGATCCTGCCTGTTGATATACCCCGGTGACAGGCATTCCCCTGCAATATAGATTTCCCCGACGGCTGTGGGCGGTACGGGGCGGCGTTCTTCATCCAGCAGATAATACCGGCAGTTTCCGATGGGCTTTCCGATATGGATACTTTTCTCATCCGTAATATCCCCCTGGCAGTTGTGCACGGAAGTCTCCGTCGGACCATAAATATTGAAGATCCGGGCATCTGTCAGACCGTTCAGCCTGTCTTTTAACTCCATACTCCACGGCTCACCCAGAAGGATAATCCGGTGTATCCCACGCAATGCCCCGCAGAATGCTTCATCTCCCAGACACATCTGAATTCTCGAGGGCGTCAGCTGAAGCACCGTAACTTGGTCACGCCGGATCCGCTCCGCCATCTTCCATGGAAGCAGCATCTCCTCCTCATCGGCAACACTGACCGCATACCCTTTTCCAAGCGCCAGTATCGTCTCCGTCGTAAACACATCAAAGACGCAGTTGGATGCACACAGGATCTTTTCCTCCCGGTCTCCCAGCAGAGGTTCCAGATGCGCCAGCAGATTTGACAGAGATTTGTGGCACATAACCACGCCCTTCGGCTTCCCTGTGGTTCCGGAAGTAAAGATCACGTTTGCCGCATCCTGAGCTCCATGCTCTGCAGCCGGTACCTCCAAAACAGATCCCGCTTCCCGTCCATCCCAGACCAGTTCCCTGCAGGGCAGATTCCCCAGAACCAGTTCCTGCTGTCCATAAAGCACCAGCCTGACACCGGCCTGCGTCAGCATATAAAGAATCCTCTCCCCCGGAAATTCCGGATCGATCGGGACATAAGCCGCACCGGATTTCAAAATACCGAACATAAAAACTGGCAGCAGCCCCGTTCTCTTCGTCAGAAAAGCTACCTTATCTCCCCGGCCGATTCCCTCAGCCCTCAGTATTCCCGCCAGAGCATCGGTTTTCTCCTTCAGCTCCCCAAAAGTATAACAGGAGTCGTTTCCCCACTGTACGGCAGTACGATCCGGATCCGCATAGGCATAATAATCGGCGGCCTGATCCACCGTTGTCGCATCATAAGGCGTCCTGAGGCGCACGGGCTGATCCAGCAGTCTGTATTGATCCGCCTTATCCAGCATGGAAATCTCCGAAAGCAGCGCCTCCGGATTCTGCAGCACTTCCTTAAGTCCCTGCAGATAACATCTGCTGTAAAATGCGATCGTCACCTCGTCAAACAAGCTCCTGGCGTACTCAAACCGGAAATGATATCTTCCCTGCAGATACACGGCCTCGAGATTCAGATCCATCTTCACGGCATGCGTATCGCTGGGAATGTAGGCAAGCTTTGCATTTCCGATCGTTATATCCCCGCTTTTCACAGGCGTCATAGTAAACATCACGCTGAACAAAGGATTCCGGTCTCTTGTCCTCGAAGTTTTGGTGATTTCAAGCAGTTCTTCCAGGGTAATCTCCTGATGATCCAGCATCCCCGAAACCGTCTGTTTTACCGATTCCAGATAAGCTGTAAATGTCTCCACAGCCCCGGCCTGCATAAAAACCGGAAGAGACTGGACAAACACGCCTGTCATCTCCTCCATGTGCTGCCGACGGCGGCCGGAAAACGGCGTCCCTGCCACAACTTCCGTGCTTCCGGAATACCGGCTCAGGAAAAGTCCATAGACGGCCAGAAGGAATACGAAGACCGTAACATGCTGTTCCTCACAAAAGCCTGCGATCCTCTCACTCAGGGCTGGGGGAAGGGCAAACTCGTACTGTCCCCCTGCCCCGTCAAATACAGGAGGCCTGGGCCTGTCGGGCGTAAGCTCCCGCTCCGGCAGCTTTTCCGGCAGGTGTTTCCGCCAGAATGCCCTGCACGGATTTTCTTCCTGGCTGTTTCTTTCACTAACCCACCAGGCATAATCAATATAATCCAGCTCCGGCATGGATACCGGAAGTTCCTGGTAATACTGGTTCAGCCTGCCCAGCAGTAGCTGGCTGCTTAAGCCATCGGAGATGATATGGTGCATATCCAGCAGCAGATATGGTTCATTCCCCGGCAGCTTTAGCATAGCTGCCCGAAGAAGCGGTCCTTCCGTCAGATCAAAGGGTCTGACAAAGCTTGCCATCGCCTCTTCTATGGTGCCGCACTCCATCCACTGCATCCGAAACTCCGTCCCGGGGCTGACTCTGGCAATTACCCGGCCGCCTTCAATATGAAATGTAGTCCGCAGAGAAGTATCCTCCGCTATCATCCTGGCAAATGCGCGCTCAAGCCGCGGATAATCCAGCCATTCGCTGAGATGGAACACAGTTGGCATATTATAGCCGATCTTCGTTTCATCCAGCTGTTGCATAACGTAAAATCCTGCCTGTGACGGTGTAACCGGATACCAGTTCCTCACCGAAGCTCTCCGGATCTCCGCGCGCTGTGCTTCCGGACGGATCTCTCTGCCTCTGATAAGATTGCCCAGCCGTCTCAGTGTTGCATTCGCGTACAGCTCCTGTACGGTAATGCTCCGGGAAAACTGTTTCTCTACTTCCAAAAGCATCAGTACGGCATTCAGTGAATCCCCTCCCGACAGAAAATAATCAGAGTGAACGTCTAGTTCCTCCCGTTCCAGTACTTTCCGCCAGACAGCCAGCAGTTTTTCTTCCACTTCATCTGCCGGGGAATCCCCGCCGCCTGATAATACAGGCTTCTCAAGGGCCGTGAAATCGATTTTCCCGTTATTGTTAAGTGGAAAAGCATCCACTCTGGCCACCGCCGCCGGCAGAAGATACCGCGGCAGATAGTTAGATGCAAATGTAAGCAGTTCGCTTTCCGTAAGCTGGACATCCCCTGTATAATAGGCGATCAGCCTGTTCTCCCATATCCCAGCCGCCGCGGCCTCTACCTTCTCATGCCGCATGAGAACGGATTCGATCTCGGAAAGTTCAATTCGGTGTCCGAGCAGTTTTACCTGGTCATCCCTTCTGCCCAAATAAAAGATTTTACCGTCTTTTGACCATTTACCATAATCCCCTGTTCGGTACATACGCCCGCCGTCCCGAAAGGGATCGCGTATAAAACGCTCTTTTGTAAGCGCCTCTCTGTTGTGGTATCCCCTCGCCAGACAATCACCGGCAATATATAGTTCTCCGGCGGATCCCGGGGGGAGTGGATTCTGGAATTCATCCAGAATATAGATCCTGCAGTTCTGCAGAGGCCGGCCTATATGAACGGACTCTCTGCCGTTAACCACAGCATGGCTGACCGCAACTGCCGCCTCGGAAGGGCCGTACTGGTTATACAGCGCCGCACATGTATGATCCGCAAGCTTTTTAGATAGTTCGGATGGCAGGCTCTCTCCCCCGCAGATCACCGTCTCCATATGCATCAGTGAATCACAGAAATCTGCATTCTTCAAATATGCAGATAAACGGGACGGCGTCAACGCCATAAATCCGGCGTCATAATTTTGAATCAGGCTGCCCAGCCTCTGTGGGTGGTTCATCTCCGCCTCTGAGGCCAGCACAATTGTCCGGCCGCAAAGAAGGGCAATCACACTCTCCAGTAAAAATGCGTCAAATCCCACGCTGCAAATCGAGAGAACGGCGCCCTTTGGATAGAGCGGCTGCATCGCCGCCGCCAGATTCAGCACACTGTGCTGCTCCACTTCCACGGCCTTCGGCGTCCCTGTGCTGCCCGACGTGTAAACCAGATATGCCAGGTCATCCGGCCCGGACGCTTTATATTCTGTCGTTTCACAGTCTGGCATTTCATCCGCATCTGCCAGCTCATCTAACTGAACCAGATCTACACAGCCGGACATCTCCTCTGCAGGTTCTGTGCATATGCAGAAAAGAGCCTGGCTGTCACACACCATCTCTCGTTTCCGCTGTGCAGGCAATTCCCTGTCAATCAGAAGCCAGCTGTTTCCGGAAAGAATAATCCCGCACAGCGCCGTAAATATCTTCTCCGTCCTTCTCATATGGACAGCCACAGTTCCTTTTCTGTCCCCGGTTCTTCCCACAATCCCACGCGCGGTCTTCAGGGAGTACTCTTCCAGTTCCTGATAGGATATCCTTCTGCCTTCAAATATAACCGCCGCTCTCCCGGGATTCAGCCGGAAGGTCTCTAACAACTGGTCTGCGATTCCCACATCCCTGTTATACCAAACATCTGTCTGATTGAAGCCGTAGATGACCTGCTCTTCCATCTCCTCACTTAAGATCTGAAGGCCGGCGATCGGAACGTCCGGGTTCTGCAGAGCCTCCTTAAGAATCCGGGATAGGCTCTCATGCAGCCGGTCAATTTCCTCTTCTGAAAATATCTGGGTCAGGTAATCATAATCTACCGTATATTGGTTTTCCTGATCTCTGCTGCTTAGGTGGATGCAGAGAGCTTCGCTCTGATAACCGCTGTACAGCCACCGGCCCTCCAGAGAAACTCTTGCACCTTGCAGGTGGTCCATCTTTCCGTTCTGATAGGACAATACGATATCAAACAAAGATTCCGATATATTCCCGCCGTTTTGGCTAACTATTTTTTTTATAGATTCGAATGGAATTCGCTGATGACAGAGCAGCGCAAACCAGTCGTCCTGCAGCTTTTCATTGAACTCGTTCCACGTCATGGAAATATCCAGTTCATTTACAAAAGGCAGGGTATTGACGAACATACCACCGGTCTGCTTATCTTGAAAATTAAGCCTGTTAATGGTAGGCACACCGACACAGAAACGTTCCAGCCCTTTCATACGCCGCAGATAGACTGCCAGGCCCATATAGAAAACAGCAAACGGAGATACTTTATTCTTCGAGCAGAACCCTCCAATAAGCCGGTTCAGCCGGTTAGAAAGCCGGTACGACTTTCTGAGCCCCACAGGGCTTATGACCGGACACTGATATTCCTTGGCCGCCGCTGGCAGGATACCATTGAGCACCCCCCTCCAGTATTTTTTATCCTTTTCAAAAGCTTTGGACTCCAGATACTTTTGCTCACTTAAGATATGATCTTCATACGAAGGTGCCGCAAAACTGTCCGCCCTGCCTCCCTGAAGAAGTTGGAAATAATTATGTATGATATGATTTGTAATCAATGCATGAGACCAGGCGTCTGCTATGATATGATGTACCCTGGTCAGAATTCCCCCGCTCTTCCCTGAAGTCTTAAAAATCACCATCTGGCACAGCGGAGAATCATACAGTGTAAAGTGCTCTCTGGCAACGGACTGAAACCAGATTCCCACCCCCTGCTCATTTGTCTCTGTAAAATCAAAAAACGCCGTTCTGGCAGGTATCTCTTCTGTCACATACTGATAAGGCTGCCCGTCCCTGATGGTAATTCTTGTCCTGAGAGACGGAAATGCCCTGTATACAAGCTCAATACATGTCTGAAGATATTCCAGATTCAGATTCCCCTCAATCTTTAATGCCGTACATATGTTGTTAATCGGGAGTCCCGGGTGTGCCATTTCCAGATTCCAGATATTCATCTGGCTGCAGGACAATGGCAGGTATTCCACATCTGTTAATTTACCTTCTGCGCACATTACACCTTTCTCCTGTTCACTTTTTCATCTATTCACTGTCCCTGTAACCATTCGGATTCATCGACTGCCATTTCCATGAATCCGCACACATCTCCTCAATTCCTCTCTCGGCAGTCCAGCCCAGTTCCTCTTTTGCCCTGGATGCATCACAGTAACAAGTGGCGATGTCTCCTGCGCGCCGGGGCTTGATCTGATAGGGGATAGATTTGCCGCACGCCTTTTCATATGCCTTTACGACATCCAGAACACTGTACCCTGTCCCGGTTCCCAGATTATAGATATGCACCCCTTTGCTGCTCTTCATCTTCTCGATCGCTTTCACATGGCCCACAGCCAGATCCACAACGTGTATATAATCACGGACGCCCGTACCGTCATGGGTATCGTAATCGTCGCCAAACACGCCGAGACAGTCCAACTTTCCAACTGCCACCTGCGCAATATAAGGAACCAGATTATTCGGGATTCCCTTCGGGTCTTCCCCTATCAGTCCGGATTCGTGCGCTCCGATCGGATTAAAGTAACGCAGAAGCATAATATTCCACTCCGGATCCCCGGTATGCAGATCCGTAAGAATCTGTTCCAGCATGCCTTTCGTCTGTCCGTACGGATTGGTGATTTCCCCCTTCGGGCACTTCTCCGTAATCGGAATCTCTGCAGGATCTCCATATACGGTTGCGGAAGAACTGAATATTATGTTCTTGCAGCCATGTCTGCGCATCACATCGCATAGAATTAACGTTCCGGTAATATTGTTGTGATAATATTCCCAGGGCTTCACCACGGACTCGCCCACTGCTTTCAGTCCGGCGAAGTTGATAACCGCTTCAATATCTTCCTGCCCAAATATGGGTTCCAGGTCCTCCCTGTTCAAAATATCACCTCTATAAAACTTCAGTTCCTTCCCTGCAATCTTCTGCACTCTCTCTAGCGCTTTCTCACTGGAATTGTAGAGGTTATCCACGACTACCACATCATAGCCTCTCTCTAAGAGTTCCACACATGTATGACTTCCTATATACCCTGCGCCGCCTGCTACTAAAACTGCCATTATACTCACCTTTTCCTTTCTGTCTGCTGTTCTTCTCTGACTGTTGTCTGATGCCGTATGCCTGTTTATTTCCAGAGATGTAGGGGATAGATTCCCTTTCCCTTCATCTCTGCAACCGCATCCACAACACTCTGCTTATCTTCCTTATATGTGATCCCATACCATCTGTCCTCGGATTTCAACACCTTCACAGTCGCCTTATCCTCATCAAGAAGTTCACCTACCACCGACGGCAAAAAATATTCACACTTCAAAGGTGATACCTTCAGGTTCTTCTCCAGAAATACCGGGAACCGCTCCTCCAGCTCTCTCAATAAACTATTCGTAAAGCCAAACATATTCAGAGATACGATACAGTTCTTGTCGATCTTGTTCCATGTCTTTCCATCATCCTCTGTATATTCAATTCCGTTCGTTGTTCGCTCAATATGAGTCCGTTCAATAATTCCGGTCAGATAGTCCTCTTCATCCGTCTCACAGATTCCCCTGGATACATATCCATTATCTGTTAAAGTATTATCCAGCCGGTACCCCACCATGGCATACCTGTATTTTTCATCATCCGCATGTTCCGAAAGATAACGGTAAATCTCCTCCAGCGCATGTACGCCGTAATAATCATCCGCGTTGATAACAGCAAAAGGGCCATCGATCACATTCCTGCAGCATAAAACTGCATGCCCCGTCCCGAACGGCTTCACACGTCCAGCAGGCACCTCATATCCCTCCGGAAGATCATCCAGCTTCTGAAACACATAGACTACTTCCATATATTCGCTGATTCTGTCTCCAATGCAAGTTTTAAATTCTTCTTTGTTTTCTTCCTTTATTATAAAAACGACTTTCTCAAATCCCGCCCTCCTGGCATCAAAAATAGAAAAGTCAATAATAATATGGCCTTCCTCATCCACCGGGTCAATCTGTTTCAAACCGCCATAACGGCTTCCCATTCCTGCCGCCATGATCACAAGTACTGGTTTTTCCATGCTTCTTCTCCTTCTATCACTTATATCACAAGATTTCCCGAACTATATAATCACATATAATTTAAAAATAATCACACGTATCTGCGTTTGTTATCTTTTCTTTCGTTTTGTTAATCACATGTAATATTATACTTCCTAATGTAGTCCGGGTCAATGCATTAAATAATTATAACATATAAATAG